>VTLG01008658.1_pt1 | contig 28065 bp, 30 predicted proteins | sample 4694571 | NCBI WGS metagenome assembly VTLG01 (sample SAMN12604809, study PRJNA352737) | marine metagenome | biome: ENVO:00000447; feature: ENVO:00000209|ENVO:00000569|ENVO:01000036; material: ENVO:00002151; isolation source: viral sequences binned using virsorter ...
AACAGGTCCAACAGGTTCCGCAGGTGGTAAAGGACAGAAAGGACAGACTGGTGGTACAGGACCAACAGGTCCAACAGGTCCAAGTGGTTCAATAGGTGACTTATCCGTAAGTGGAACTACCATATCAGGTACAGCATTAACGATAGACGTTTCAGGCGACACTATAATAGATTCAGCAAATAACGATTTATTCTTAAAAGATAGCGGAACACAATACGGTAGATTGAAAAACGAGTCTGGAGGATTTACATTATTCGGTGGTGACCAAAGTTCAATAGCTGCAACCAAAGTAGACAGCGCTGGTAAATTTACAACAGGACACAATATGACGTTTATAGTAAACGTTGGTATGACAAACTTAGGTTCATCAAGTAATGAAAAACATTTATCATTCAATACTACAAGCGGTAACACTATAGGAAGTACAGACCCCGGTGACCATTTCTATAACCACGTATTCTTATGTCCATGTGACTTGGATTTAATGCATGTATATGGTTCATTTAATAAAGCTATAAGTAACGCAAGTAACATGGGAGAATTTGTTATATCTGTTGCTGACGATGGAAGTACAAACTTTGCAGATAAATATAAGATTACAGAACAATTAATGAACCCACATATACCAGAATCTTCTTTTAGTGCTATGGGATTAAATTCTGCTGCAAGGATGGTTGATTTCTTAGTAGATGCTGGTCACACAGTTGACACAGGTTCAGCAGGTATACAATCGTTTACAGCAGGACAAAAGATATCTGGTAGTTTGAAAGTTAGCTCCAGTGTTAATACAAGTATCAGAGGTACTTTTACGTTTATATTTAGAACAACAGGAGGATTACCATAATGACGAACTACGACTTAGCAAATGACGCAGACATAGACGCAATAAGAGCAAAATTAAAAAGAGTATTAGAAATATTAGAATACAACGATTTAGAGGATGATAGCGATTAACATGGAAGAAAAAGAGAAAATAGAACTATTGATTCGCATGGATGAAAGGATTAAGAACATTTACAACAGAATGGACAAGTTCGAAACTCTTTTTACAAACCATTTAGCACACCACGAAATGTGGGAAGAAGATATTAAAAGACAAGTACGTTGGTTGGTAGGTTCTGCTTTGACAGCAGCTACTGGCGTAGGTGCTTGGGGGATGATGTAATGGCGATAACAAGAGACTCAACATTAGATTTAGACCAAATAGGAACTAGAGTTAGACTACTCACAGGTATAGAATTTACTGAAGTTAATGATACCGATTTATCAGAGTTGATTAGTATGTCTATAGAATGGGTTGAGGACCAACTAGGTACAACTTATACTGTTGACACTAAAAATGCACATGATAACGCTGTCATATTTTATACCGCTTATTTGACAAGTATAGCACAGAATGGTATGGGTGTAGAAAACCTTAAGATAGGAGATTTGTTTGTATCTTTTGGAGATGAAGAACCATACAAAAGATTTGAACAGATGGCATTAGATGCCCTCAAGTCTGAAACAGCATTAAGTATTAAAATGACTACATACAATGCAGACCCTAATCAAGGAACAGTTGATTGGCATGAAAATATTGACGGTAGTAATAACACACTTAACGTAAGGAAGAAACCAAGGAATATATAAGATGGCTTTCCAAGACCTAAATCCACCACCAGCAACTACGGTAAAACTTGGCTCAGTAAACTTTCCTAAGTTAATGAGACATTTAAGAAACCGTACAAATCAAGTGCGTGATTTAGTTTTTGCTAGAGACCCAATTTTTCGTAAAGAAGTTATGACAACTAAAGCAGACAGTGCTTCAGGTAGAGGTAGTGGGACTACTTCTTTGTCTGGACCAGCTGTAAGTTTTGGTTATGAAGAAAGTAGCTCTGCCGCGCAATCTGCGGGCACGAATGCTGCTTACCATGTAAACAGTCCAGAAATGATAATACCGGGCTTTACGGCTATCCAAAGCCCTATTATAAGCCGTTCTGGTAAGCTAGAGAGAACAGGACATCGAATATCAGGAGAATGCACCTTTTATATGCCTCCTTTAGAAATTATTAGAACTAATGATGAATTTAACAAACTTCAAACATCAGGTAGCAATAACTACAAAAGAAATCTAATGGTGGGAGGTCAATTTAACGAAATAGAAACTTACGATAAATTTATAGATATGGAACGCATTTGGCAAACCAACAATCTTATCGGTAAAACTTTACCAGACCATACTGGAACAGGTGATTATTCAGATGACATAGGGTCTACCACAAATACAAATCAAGGAATGTCAGGGGTAGATAGACTTCAACTTAAAGTAAAAATAACAACCGATAATTTAACAGCAATTAAGGTAGAAGGGACAATAGCAGGTCAAGGTAACCATGATATAATTTGGAACGCTACAGATACATTTCAACCATCAAGATTAGATGGAGGTTTTACTACCATAGATTTACCACTTAGAGATATAAGTGTAGGAGACACCGCTGAAGTAATACTTAACGGTGAACAAAAGACATTTACAGTTGCCGCTGGTTCAGAAGCTCTTTTAGATATAGATAAAGCTTGTGGTGGCTCGGACACAAACCTTGTAAACTCACTCAAGGTTACCACATCAGGCAGTAATGCTGTAGAAATTAAAGATATTTGTTTTTACAAACAAGCTGAATGGCGAGTAGAAAGTATAAAAGAATTTAGAGATGAGTATATGGAAATTAAAGCAGTTAGAGTTAGAGGAGATAGAACATCAAGGAGAAGAGCATATGGCTAGACGAAAAACAAAAAGTAGAAGTAAAGTAAATGAAGCTGGTAATTATACAAAACCATCTATGAGGAAACGTTTGTTTCAAAGAATAAAAGCTGGTGGTAAAGGTGGAGCACCCGGACAATGGTCTGCACGTAAAGCACAGATGCTAGCTAAACAATATAAAGCAAAAGGTGGAGGTTACCGTAACTGATGAAAAAATCTCAAAAGTCACTTAAAAAATGGACAGATGAAAAATGGGGATATGTCACTAAAAAAGACTCAAAGAAACCAAAATCAAAAAGGGGAAGATATTTACCAAAGAAAGTTCGAGATTCGCTAACACCTGCACAAAAAGCAGCTACAAATCGAAAGAAACGTAAAGCTGGTGGTGTAGGAAGTCGAGCTAAGTATTCAAAAAAGATAGCAAAAGGAGTAAGAAGGAGGTCGATTTAATGGCATACAAAGTTAAGAAAAAGAAAAAAGCACCACGTAGGAAGATGAAATATGGCTACTGAGATGATTAAAGGAGTAAGTCTAGAAGGACTTAACAAAAGACAGAAGACAACCATGAAAAGACATGGCGAACACCATTCTGCTAAACACTTAAAAGAAATGGTAAAGGCTATGAAGAATGGAGAATCATTCTCACAGTCACATACAACAGCAATGAAAAAGGTAGGTAAATAAATGGCAATAAAAAAGAAAGACCCAAAACTAACAAGAGCAGGAGTATCAGGTTATAATAAACCTAAGAGAACTCCAAAACACCCTAAGAAATCACACGTAGTTGTGGCTAGAGAAGGTGGAAAGACTAAACTTATTAGATTTGGACAACAAGGAGTTAGAACAGCAGGTAAGCCTAAGAAAGGAGAATCTGCAAGACAAAAGGCTAGACGTAAATCATTTAAAGCACGACATGGTAAAAACATAAAGAAAGGTAAGATGTCTGCTGCTTATTGGGCAAATAAGGTAAAGTGGTAGTATGGCAAAAGATTATCTGAACGTTATAGAGAGAGCCCTCATGATACTGCTGCAAGTAACGATGTATATGTCTATGGAGAATTTCCAGAAACAGAAGATTTGAAGTTCCCAGCAGTTATAGTTCAGATGATAGGTTCTGGTTTTGAAGAACAGTTCTTTGGTCAAAATGTTACTTTCGGTTCTAGCGGGGCGGATGGAACAGGTGAAGTGTATGGAGTCCAATATCTAGTTCACGTTATATGTGAAAAGGATACAGCGATAACTATAGGAAGTGATGTATATAAACAACGTAAGTTATTAAACTGGATGATGTTAAATATAGCTAACTATGTTGCTGATATAGATTGGACTATCTATGAAGAAGAAGAGTTAGAAATATTAGAAAGACATTTGGATTCATGGAGAGATATAGGATTTTTAGAAAATTTACAATGGTATGGTGCAACTGCACAGTTTACGCTATATTTTAAAAACTATAGGGCGTAATGGATAACGTTCGCAAGTTTGCTACAGTAGCTGGCTTTATACCTCAAATTGGTGTTAGAGGTCAGAGGCGTGCGTGGAGACATTCTCAATCTGCTGCTAAATTTCAGTCTATAGAACAAGCTACTCTACTAGGAGGTGGAGGTGCTCGTGGTGTTGCAAGTACTACAGGTAGAGTACCCGGAAGTGCTGTATGGTATCAATATGCGAATAGTAAATCTGGTGCTGGTGCTTACTCAAAACAACTTAAGAAACCAAAACATAATATTCTTGGAAGAGCAATGGACCAGTTTGGTCCAGCTAACATTACTGATACTATAGGTATAACATCATCGGTTAAAGATAATGAAGAGAAGTTTATTAAAGATGCTTTCAGTACATATAGAAAACAAGTAGCTACATATTCTAAAACATTACTTTCTGAAATTAATGATACAGCTGGTTTAGGTAAAAGGGATTACGGAGTTAAAGATATTAAACCTACACCCGGAGCTATGATGCCTTCTGAACAAACTACAGTTATAGCTGAAATGATAGATGGTGCAGAAGCTGCTTCTCCTATTTCAGGAAAACCTATAGGAGCTACACAACCTATTGATGCTATATATAAAGTAGGTGACAAGTATATGTTTATTGAAGAAACAGAAATGCTTGCGTCTGAAGGTGGACACCACGGTATTAACGTACGTATGAAAACTCAAGGTGAGATTGATGCTATGTTAAAAGAAGAAGATGGTGGAGAGAAGAAGATAAAAAAACTGGTTAAAGATTATTTTAATAACGAAATCAAAAAGAACTGGAATCCTGCTATAAGAAATATTAGGAGTATAGCAAAAGAAGTATACGGTAAAAAGAACGTTACTCCAGAACAGATGAGAATGCCTGATATGATGCCTACTAATATAAATAGTAGAGGTGAAGCGAAAAGATACATGGAGTCTACAAGTAAGGCAGCGCTACAAAGACTATTAAAACCTTTGGCAGAAGAAAATAGTAAACAAAATACAAATTCTACAATCGAACATATTAATCACTACATAGGTACTTTCAATGCTCATTTAGGTAAAGGAGTTTCACACGGTATCACAGTATCACGACAACCTCATGTTTCAGCATCTGCTGAACTTAGACAATTTAGTTCTAAAGCAAGTAGAGCATATGAATTTAAACAAGTCAAAAAGGTAGGTTTTTATCAAGGTTGGGCAAGTTTAGGTATACTTAGAGAGCAGCTGAAGGGAAGTACATTCAGTACAGAAGTTGTAATGGACAAAGCAAAAGCAACCCACTTAGGCACTAGACTAGGTGTTAACGGTGGCAGTGTTATGGTAAACACAGTGACTGGTGTGAAGACTCAGTTAGGTGCAAATCCTAGAGCAGGTTTTGCTTATTACATACCAGAAAACAACAAAACAAGGGATAAATTAATTAACGATTACGCAAATAAATTATTAGATGATATGGCAACGGGGTTGCAAGGTCCAGAACAGAAAATACCAGCTATGAAGGTAGGTACTAACTTCCAAAGACAGATGGATAACTTAGAAAAGGCATCCATAAGAAGTCAAAATTTAACTCCAGAACGTGAATATCGCTTCTGGGCTTCACCATTCTATGGTATTGGTATACAAAACTAAGCATATATAGCTATATTAAGAGTTATAGGGAGATTAGTAGAGCCATATTGCATACTATTAGGGAAAGCTTTATATACTAGCACGCCCTATTAATTTATGTTAGCGTGGGACGCTACGCAGGAGAACAAAAAATATGGCATATTACCTAGGAAGAGATGTTAAAGTTGCTTTGACTACCGAAGATGCAACCAAAGGTATTGGTTTAGATGGTTTGTATGAGGCAACAGCCTCAGACATGGCTATTACAACATTAGACGCAGAAGGCGCACTTATGACATCCTCAGGAGCCCAATTAACAAATCCTTTTTCAAACGTAACTGGAGTCGACGTGACTTTAGGAACGGTTGACGAAGATATTGCTTACATGGGACAACGCACAGCACTTAAAGCAGAAATAAAAAAAGAAACAACAGTTTCTATCACACTTAAAAAAGATAGTAACTTCTTTGATTTACTTTTTAACACAGCCAGATACGGCCTAAACGCCGCAGCTGATGATGAACACGATGGACTTACACAACCCGGTGCAGACACTGGATATCGTATACACATTCAACTTCAAGCATCTGGAGAAGTTATATCAGTACCTAACTGTCAATACAGTTCAAAATCTGTAAGTTTGAACACTGACGGTGTAACAGAAGAAACTATTGAATTCATTTCACACGTAACTCCAGTAATTGGAACATCCGGAAATACTGACGCAACGACAGCTTTCTAAGGAGTTATTAGATGACTTACTTTCTTGGACGTGATGTACACGCCGCAATAACTACAGAACACAAACTGATGGGAGTATCAGTAGTTGCAGGAAGTGGTAACGCTTATGCTGATAATGTAAAAATAGCAGAAGTGAGTTCGATTAACGCATCTACAGATATAGCTACAACAGCAGTACATGGCCTTTCAGATGGAGACCCTGTAAATATTACTGGTGATGCAGCTGCCCATCATATGGGACTAACAGCAGGAACTACATATTTTGTAAATGCTCCTAGTACTACAACACTTTCATTTCATGCAACCTACGCAGCCGCAATAGCAGGTTCATCGAAAGAAGCGTTAACAGATTCTAATGCATCAACTACTAATATTACAAGAGAGTTAACAGGTGCTAATACATCTGGCACTCTTATCAAAAACAGAGAATGGCCAAAATACGATGGTACAGGTCAAATAGATACTATAGTAGGAGATGGAACCACAGCAGAAGGTATAGAACAATCTACCGCAGCAGATTTAAATACCATTACTGATTTAGTAGGTATAGATGTTACATTAGGTAAAGTTGATGAAGATGTATCTTACTTTGGACAAAAGTCAGCTTTGAAGTCTGAAATAAAAAACGAAGTAACTGTTACATTTACTCGAAAGAAATCAGACCCAAAATATGAAATATTGTTTAACAAGGCAAGATGTGGTGTATTAGGTTATACTACTTCTGGTAAAACTATACTTGATGTTGATGGTGCAACACCTCTAGCAAGTTCAACGTTACCAGCAGCTAATACAGTAGATGTTAATAATTCTGATGCAGCTAGAGAGCAACCATCTAGAAATTTTGGATACAGAATACATTTAATGTTAAAAACAGCTAAAGAAGTAATGACTTTCCAGAACTGTTGTATGACAGGTTATTCAGTTTCATTAAATGCAGATGGGATACAAGAAGAAACTATTGAATTTTACGGTTATATGAAACCACAAATAACAGACGCCGCAATAGGTTATATTACAGCTACCGCAGAGGCTGACCTATGAGCGAAGAATACTATTTAGAAATGTTTACCGCAGATGGTAAATATATAATAAAAAATGCTGAGGGTGAAGTTGTCGAAGCTAACCCCTTAGCTAGATTAGATGCATTCAAAAAATTAGATGAATTAATGGGTGCACCAAAAAAAGAAAAACCAGAGCCTGAAGTCGAGGAAGAAGAGGTCGAGGAAGAAGAAGAGGAACTGGAAGAAGAACTAGAAGAAGAAGAAGGAGAAGAAGAAGATGTCGGAGAAGAAGAATGAGGTATGGACTATTGATGAGCTTATGGCTCTCACAGAAACTGTACAATCAAAAGAACTAGAATACAATGGTAAGATGATACCACTACAGTGGTGTGAATTAACTGAGTCAGAAGAACCACAAATGGGTCTTCCAGATATGAACATGTCAGACGAAGAGCAGAATGCACATTTTGCTAAACTAGCTGGCGCAAGAGTAGAAGCTATGATTTCTAAAGCTAATGACAAAAATCCAGAAGGAACGTCTATAACTAAAGAAGCATGGTCCAAACTACCAACCACACTACGTTGGCAAATATCTAATACTGTAATGCAAACAGATTCCCAAAAGTCGGATTTTTAGAATGGGTGAGCTATTCACCAGAAATGGTGACGATGTTCATCCCTTTAATGAAAGACCTGAACTTTACATGGACTGAGTTAAAAGCCACACCTAGAATAGAACTTCAAGGAGTAGCAACCGCATTAAGTGAATTCAACGTTCTACACTCTTACGATGGCTATAATGCTAAAGATATAGATGAAATGGCAAAAGATAAACCCGAAGTAAGGGACAAGTATAACACTTACCTCGATAAGCGAAGGAAATATGGATTAGAAAAACCATCAACTAGTTTTGATGAATTAAGGTAAAATGGCAACATATGCATACAAAGAACAGGCGCTAATAGAATTAGTCGCCGAAACAAGCCATGCTCGTCGTGAGTTGGGTAGTATAAGTAAGATAGGTAAAGCATTTCAGCTAGACCAGATGAAAGCTTCTTTAAACGCTCAATCACAAATAGACGCTGCTAGTCGAAAAACTTTTCAAAATTTAGAAAAGGATTTAAAAAAGGCTAATAGAGTAGCAAAAGAAAGTAGAGACCAAGCTTTAGCTGCTTTTCAAGATACAGCAGTCACACAACCCCCTGATTCTTTAAAGGGTGACTTCTATGATAGTCCTGATTTAGCTGCTGAGCATAAAAAACAATTAAAGGCCATGGAGGCTAATATGAATGAGTTCCGTACACGTATGGCAGGTATGGATATAGACGTTGGTACTGGCTCTACTATGGAGGAAGATATGGGTGCTACCATGGGTGGTGAGGTAGACGAACGTAAAAAAGGTTTATCTGTAATGAAGCAGATGAATAATCTCCAATTACAAGAAAAAGCTGACATTAAAAAACAAATAGAACTTCACGCAAAGAAAGTTATACAAGTTAAAGAGGAACTTAAACTTGCTAAAGATAATGCTACAACAAATGAAAGCCACTCAAAACACACACAAAGATTAATTAAAGACCAAAAGAAAATTGTAAAGGCAGTAGATAAAAGAACAAAGGCTGGTAAAGAAGAAGTTAAAAAATTAAAAATGCTTCAGGATGACCGGAAAAGAGGACTGGTCGAACAAAAAAGATTAAATAATATTGTCAAGGACAGAGAGAGTATTATTAAAAGAGAAACTAAAAAAATAGGTCAACAAACAGAAGAATTACAGAACGTTATAGTAGCTAATAAAGATTTAAATAGAACCTATCACACCGCTTTGAATTTAAATCAATCACTAGCAGCAGTTGAAGGTAAAAGATTAAAAACAGAAATTGATGCAACTAAAAAAGCTACAAAAGAAAATAGTAAATTAAATCGTGAAAAACAAAGACAACAACAGCTAGACAGAGATAGAGCTGTGTTAGCTAAAGAGTTCAATACACAAATTGATGCTATGGCTACATCTTTTAAAACAACGTTAGTTACTTCTATTGCAGCATCGACAGCAGCTACGACAGCGTTTTTCAATAAACTTAATGAAGTAAACTCTACATTTATGAACTTTGAAGAAGAGTTAATGAACGCTCAGTCTATTTTCCAAGCTTCTAATGAAACATTATTTGGATTATCAGACGAAATTGTTAGTTTTGGTAACAAATATGGTGTTTCTATGGAAAATGCTTCTGAAGGTTTATATACATTAGCTTCGGCTGGTTTAGATGCAGAGCAATCTATGGAAGTTTTAGGTAATACATTGAAACTATCTATGGCTGTTCAAGGTGACCATGAGACTGTAGCTAAGTTAACAACACAGACTATCTTTGGTTTTGGTATGGAAATGTCTGATTCTGCTGAACTTACAGATAAGTTTGCACATTCTATTAACAAATCTTTGATTGAATATCAAGATTTAGCTAGTGCTGTTAAGTTCGCTATGCCTTTCTTCGTGTCTACAGGACAAAGTGTAGACCAATTATTAGGTTCTTTGGAAGTATTAACAAACCGTGCTTTAGAAGCAGGTATTGCAGGTCGTGGTTTAAGACAGGCATTAGCTGAGTTCGCACAACACGCTAATGATAACACCGCTGCTTTTGCTAAATTAGGTGTTGAAATTACAAATTCTGATGGTTCATTTAAACAATTAACAGAAATAGCTAAAGAATTCCAAACAGCTATGGGTCCAGCGGCTTCCGATGTTGATTTAATGACCACATTATTAGAGGATTTAAATGTTCGTGGTGCAACTGCGTTTGTTCACTTAGTTCAAAATGCAGATGAATTTGAAGGGGCTGTTCAAGATTTACAAAATTCTACTGGTGCTGCAACTGCAATGGCAGACGTACAGCAACAGTCTTTAGCTAGAAGTATAGATGTATTAAAAAATAGTTTTTCATCTATATTTTTAATGTCTGATGAACTCGGTAAAAGTCAAGGGTTCGTCAATGAATATGCTATGACATTACATAATGTTACTGACCAATTACAAGGTATGTTTGTTGAGATGGAAGATGGTGTAGCAACAGGATTAACACCACTCGGACAAACTATAAAAGATACAGTAATATTTGCTATGCAAGAGTTTGGTAGGTTATTAGCTGAAATCATTGTAATGGTTAAAGATATGACTGGAGAGGGTAGAGACTTTACAGGTATGATTACTTTAATGACTATGCCTTTACGTTTAGCAGTTAAACTATTAGGAGCTATGGGACCTAATCTTTTAGAAACAATTTTATTATTTAAAATGATGAGTGGTGTAATGCCAATCATGAATGCTTATTTGGCAATAAATACTTTGTTAATTGAGAAAAACATCATATCAAGAATGAAAGAATCGTTTGCAAATATGAAAGTAGACATTACACTAAAATCATTATCGGCAGGATATGCTAGGTTAGCTCTTTCACAAGCTGCAACAACAGCAGCTCTGTTTGCTATGATATTTGCTATACGTACGTTTGCTAAAGATAGTCCTACGGCAGCGGCAGGTATAGGTGCTTTAACTGGTGCATTTTTAGGTCTTGCTTTAGCGATACAAGTATTGTCAGCTGCAAGCATGTCACTTAAGACGCCAATGGGAGCTTTATTGTTTACTGGAGTTGTAGCAGCATCTATGGCAGCTATGGCAGGAGTTGCAGTAGCTATGCAAAAAATAACACAACCACCTAAAGTAGATACCGCTGTTCCACAATTCGGAGATGAAGTTGGAGCTCCAGCTCTTAATATACCTACCTTTGATATGGGAGGAACTATACCTATGTATGATACAGGAGGTCGTCCCGGATTAGGAAGTAGACACAAAATGGTAATGGTAGAACCGGGTGAAAAGATAGTTCCTAAATCACAAACAATGTTAAATGGAGGAGGCATAACTTTAAATATAGGTGGCGACATTGTCACTGATAACGCTGAGGACTTTGCAGAACGTATAGCAAAGGTTCTACCTCAAGCATTAAGACAACAAAACGATATAGGAGGAATATAATATGGGAGCAGATTCAAAATTACCGATGGGTAATATTTTAAGAAATGGAGAAAGAGGTAGTGTATATTACAAAAGAATGACAGATGGTATTATAGATGGAGGTATATCACCTACATTTCCAGATTCATTAGTATACAACACATCAACAACAGTCGATATAAACAGTGAAATATCAGACACACATTACATTTATCAAGCAAATATACCAGAATCACCATCATCAGGCGGTGGTGAACTATCTGGTTTGGTTTTCAGATTTACAGCTACAAACACATCTCCTAGTGCAGAAGATTATTATGGCTATAAAGGTTTAATATTTTATAGATTAAAAGATTTACCAGTTCAAAAGGGTGCTCTTAACATCTCTAATGATTCTATAACTAGCGCTCCAACAAGTAATCACGTTGAAGATTTATTAGTTTACAGTACTAGTTCTAAAAACAAAAGAAAAAATCCAAACTGGGACTATATCATTCAATTTGGTAATTTAAGTGGTAAACTAGAAGGTGAGGTAGTAGAGATAGATGGTTCAATGATGGCTATGAGAGACCCATATATTACATATGAAGATGCCATGTCAGCCGAAGCGGTTTTTAAAGGTCCTAAACGTATTTTAAAAAGATATAAAACCTATAATGAGACTTTAGGTTGTGATATAATAAGATTACAGACAAAGAAAGGTGCTTGGTATGGAGCAGGTATGCTTGGTCATACTAGATTTACTCCTAGAGATAACAGAAAGTGGTACACTGATGAACCTGAGTTAAGAAAGACGTATAATGATTTAGTAAAACATCAATATATAGAAGTTTTGAAAGAAAATCCAGAAATACGTAATTCTTTGGTTCCTGAAAGCCAACAAACCTCATTCACCCCGGAAAAAACAAGTATGATTAAACAAGCTATGTTTTCTCCAACATATAGGACTGCTGCTGTAGCTACAGATTCTGGTGATAATAGTCCAGCAATGGATATATCTTATGCTAAATTAGATGCAGGTAGTGAGTACGCTAATGGTGAAGGAATTGGTTTACACATGCACGCGTTATGGAGATTTGATGATAGTAATTTACCAAGATACGGAGATGAAACTGCTTCAACTTCTACCCTTGCTAGAGCTATATGTAGTTTTACAACATCTGCTCTACCGGCACCAGTTCAATTAGATTCATCATTCGGAATACAAGGAGTAGCTGGTGGTTCTGATAACCATTCTGACCCACATACTATTTGTGGTAGAATTGATATAGTGCTTAAAGTTAACAGCATGGCGCACGCACAAGCATATCACCCCTTAAACTTAGAATATAATACAAGTACAACAGATGAACAGGGTAATATTGGTTTAGAAAGAGGTATGTTTGTACTCTTCCATGAAAACCACCCTACACCAAACGGTGGTGATTCAACATATTCAGCAACTGGACACATTTTCGATAGCCACACCGGTATGGAAGATATTAGTGGTTCTAGTGGTGCATTAGGGGGTGATGTTACAACAGCCGCTGGTGTAGGTATCATGGGTTGGTGGATGGGCTCTTTTGCTGGAAAGTTATATGTTTTACCTATGGCTCATAGAGCTAATGCATTGTTAAGTTCAAATCACGACTGGGACTCAAATTGGGTTATATCCGACCATCAAGAATGGTATGATGACCACGGAGATTCTAATGCGTCTGGAGGCAATACAAATAACGTTATGTGTGTTACTTCTGAAGCTATGTCTAGTATAGGTAATCATTTCATAGAAATACCTTATGGTGTATTCCTTAGGTTTTCTATTATAATACACAACCCTGATGATAAATACGCATCAGTAGTAATCAGTAACTCAGAAACAGAAGAGATGTATGGTGTTTTTGAAATGCCTAACGGCTATCATGAAGGTCATTCTACTGATGATAATGACGGGTTGAATGATTTTGGAGATGGTTCATGGCCTAAATTTTTATCTATGTTCTTACAAACATGTAAGGCAGACATTAACACAAACAATGATAGTAGCACAGCAACTAACATAACTAATTTTACTGAAACAGACTGGAATACAGCCCTTGGTAAGGATGGATTGGGTCACAATGAAAAATACGATATGGAATCTAGTGTATACATAGATGGTATTTATGGAGCAGGATTCTTTTCAGACGCAACAAATAATTCAACACGATGGGGTAATGGTAAATTTAGAAGTCCTATAGAAATAACTAATGATGAAGTGGTGTTAGAGGTAGCCAAAGCGTACAGAGCTGAAAATAACACACATGGTACTGATTGTTCCATTCTTTTTACTAAGAAGAATACTGGAGTTTATGGACCAAATAGAAACAGTATTTTAATTGGTCATGAAGATTATAAAGCTATTGTAGGTAATAATGAATCTACATGGAGTGGTAATGAAAAAGCCGCTCTTTGGTTCCATAATTTTAATCAAGACAGTGTATTTACAGCAGGTGAGTTAAACGAAAACGACATGAGTACGTTTACGGCAGGACAGGTTAATATAAAAAGAGGAGACGATAGTCCAGCTGCTAATAGATTAATGAGTGCAGCAGCTAGTACAACTGGCTCTACACCTGATATTTATCTAGGTAAACAGATGACAGAAGAAGCTCTAACAGAGTCTGCTGATAGTGAAGTAGGAGATACAGCTGGTGATATACGTTTAGCTACGTACGACGGAAGTAGTAATAGAGATGACACCGTTAATGGTGGATTTTATTGCGATGGTTTTTCACAGAAGGGTGTTATATCTTTAGATTACGCTTTAAATGGTAAGATTGGAGCTAGGGAACATATATTGGCATCCTCTAAGATTATACGTGTGCTTGGACCAAGAGAACTTGTTGTAGCAAATCCTAATTTACTTAGAACTGCTTCAGGACCTAGAGCCGCTGCAAAAACATTTAGAGTGTGGAATTATAATAAAAACGATACAACATCCGCTTATAATGATGTTAAAATAGAAGAAATTAATGCATCAACAGGGTATGTTAGATTAGACACCGTTATTACTGATGAAGTTACTGATAATAATTGTCAAGGTTGGTTTATAGGACCTGTAGCATATTGGTTCTGGATGCACTTTTTTAATCAAACTACAGACGGTTCTTCGAATGCAACACCTATAGCAAATAGAACATATGGTTCTGTAGATGCTTTTATTATGGATAAAGATACTGGTTCTGGAGAACAACCTGTTGTAACATCAGGATTTACATGGAACGAGTGTTTGATAACAGATGGTTCAAGTTTAGATAACTCATGGATGATAGAATTCGAAGATGAGGTATCTAGTGTAGATTTAATAACTGATTACGGTTTCGGAACTATAAAGGATGAAGAATCTAAACCGACTATGTTTGATGGTCCAAAAGGATTTGTTAACAGAGTGTCTGTTGATAAAGCTGAATCAAAATACATTGATTTAGGCGCAGTTATTCAAAAGGACAAAAATTTAAAACCGGGAGACCCCGTGGCATTTATTGCAAAAGGAGCATTAGATAATAGAAATGGTGAAAATTTTGGAGTAACTGTAGGAACCAGTACACATGGAACAGCTACATCACAGCCACAATTATTTGCACAGTATTTCGATACATTACCAAATAGTCCAACTTTAAATATGAACCCATTAGAGGGCAATGAGTATTATCCAGAGTTTACTTGGGAAGTAGACGATGATGATTTATGGTACGGTTTAATGCTTGTATCTGATACATCTGTTACAAATCAATATTCAAACGCTATTTTTCACTATCCAATGAACGCTGACGGTGTACATGGAGTTACTGTCGCAGACGGTGATTTAGTTAATAGGTTAGAACATTTGATTGGAGATAGTGGTACTGCTCAAAATACTATTCAATCAGGGACTACACCGAAATACGACGTTGAAGGTATAGCTGGTAACGCTATTAGAACTAATTCTGGCTCTGTTAAGTATGACCGCTCTAGTGGTAACACTTTTACAGATTTAACTTTTGCTTTTAGTATATTATGTCACGTAACGCCTGATGTATATGATAGTGGTACTATGGGCAGTGGTAGTGCTGCTGAGCAATATATATGGGAGCATGATGGTGCTCATTTGATATATCATGCAGATGACCAAAGATACGAATTGGAAGTGTATAAATTTGAAACAGGTTTGAGCGCTAGAACTCATCCTAGTGATTCTGTCGTGGTAGAAGGATTTGGACCGGTGCCTGATGGAGAAACCCCAGTTATGGTATGTGCAGTGTTTGATGCTGAATTAGATTCTGGTAATGTTAAATTATATATAGACGGAAAACTAGCAGGACAATCAGGTCCTATGCAAGGAGGAGGTTCTGGTGCCGAATCTATAAGTTGGTTTAACACTGGTACTGGTAGTGCTGGTTCAGATGGAAAAGATAAGTGCCATGTAGGTTTAGGACAGTTTCAAATAGGTTCAGACCACAGCGCATCTAATGAAGACTATTTCGATGGTTTGATAGAAGAAGTAGTGGTATACACTGTGCCTGTATATCCAGTAGTACCAAGTGACGGAAGATTCGTGCTAACAAAGAAACTAAAAGAGTTAAATAGAGTCACAGACGGCGCGCAAGCATATCAAGTACGTTTATTCGTAAAAGATTATCACAATATTAGAGGAACTTCCACAAAGGAAGTAGCTGCATCTTCTAGTGTTAGATTACAAAAGGCAGCATTTAGGTTAACTTGAGGATTTAAAATGGGAGCGGAAAATACAAATTTAGTAATTAAAGTATACAAAACAAGAAACGATGCAGAGCGTGACCAAAACGCACTTCATGCACATGATTCTACTGGATTCGATATAGCAAATGACAATCAACCGTCAGGTTATAATTATTTTACACATGAAAAATATTATTATAGAATAGAAGCAAATGAACCAGTCAAAGAATTTTATATAGATTGGGATGATGGTGATGATAATGACCCCGATGGTAATGCTAACTTTTCTTTAATTAAATTAGATACTCCTCAGACATTTGCCATAACCGAACATATATATACCAGAGACCCTAAATTCGTTGGGACTGAAGATGGTAGAACTGTATCTGAGGCTAATACTGTAGATACCACAGGATTTAGACCTAAAATAAGAGTTACAGGTATGAATGGTTTAAAATCTAAATTTTATATGCCTTCTGGTGGAAGATTCGAAGGTATAACACAAATGGTAAACGAAGGTGGTTTAACCAATAAACGAGCCACAGATAGATATATAATCGAGTCTGATAATGAAAATGATAGCTCAGTCTCTAATGGAGGAAGAATACCGATTTTTTATCCTACACCAAAACCACCTATATCAGTGTTAAGAGCTGACAAAAAGATGGTATATGCAGGTATAAACAATAACTTACTGATAGGAGGAGATACTCGTCAGATAGCTATAGATGATTTAGATATAACATCCGGTAATGCAACAGTAACTTTAGATACAGATTTTGGTGGTAAATGGGAAGTATATCCCGGTAATCAGGTAGTTTTAGATTTAAGTAATAGTTCTTATGATGAAGTTGTAGAAGTGTTAGCTGTTACTAATGGAAATACGTTTACTTATACTACTAAATTAAGAACTGCTGACAATAGTGCAGTTATTGCTGATGTAGCTAATTTAACAGGTACTGCTACTGTAACCACACATAGAGCTCCTTTATTGAGTTTAGTATCCAACCCTACTGTGCAATCAGCTAGAACAGCTGTACAAGTAGAAGTGACATACAGAACTACAGGTAAGAAAATAACAGTAGGAACTACAGACAACTCAGGAGATAGAGGAGATATACGAGTTGATGTTTTATCTTTTGGTGGTACGACCACCACTAGTACTGGTGTTTTGGAAGTTCTAAAAGTAGAACTATTAGATTTAAAAGAAGCAACCGCTGCTGATACTACAACTGCTTTATATCCCGGTGAAAGAATAGGACTTAAAGTAGATGATTTAACCAGTGAAAAGGTATTCTCACAATATAAAATGGTAGCTGAAGTATCATTAGGAAGTCCTATAGTAAGTACGTTAGATAAACGGTTTAATGTGACATATGATGCGTCAGAGAGTTTTTCAAGAGTGTCTGACCATGAGATTGCGGATTACTACATAGATACTGGTCATGACCACTGGATGATGCATGCTAAAGGAGGAACTGACCATATTCAAATTACTGACGACGAACAAGTATCGGACGTATTTGCTGATTTTGGGTCTGACGTTTTGAGAGTAGTTGGTGGTGTGAAAACAACTAGTTATAGTTTTGTACCCGGTCTTGAGTTTTTAGATGAAGATAATAGATGGATACCTAAACAAGTTTTAGCTAGAAGTCAAGTACGTGCTAGACCTGACACTAGTTTATATCCAACAAGCGTATATCCTAATGCTAATTATAGTAGTAACGCTAAAATAAATTATTCTTATCTAACACACTGGAGAGACGAGGGTTCAACTTATGGTGTTAGAAATCAGAACGGGAGAGGTATGGAACCACCAAGTAATATAAACGATGAAGCTTATGACGCTGTTAAAGAAAATGTCAATTACAGTGTAGGATTTTATCCAGATAGGCCGTCAGATATACTTTCGTCTAATCTTTTAGCATATAGAGGTAATAGAGACCCTAATGACTGGGTACCTTTAGGTGTTGGAAAACATTCATCAGGATATAATAATAAACTATGGGGAGGCCCCGGTTCAACTCATGGTTTAATTATGCACTGGGCTGACGTAAATACAGACCAAAGAGTTGGTGGACAAGTTAATACAACAAGCGATATACCTACTACATTAAATGACGTTGATAATATGAATTATTTAATGACATGTAGTCAAGATAAGTTTACAGAAGTATATTTTAAATTAAATCATGGTTATTATATCATGGATATAGACGAGACAGCTACTAATGGTAGTACAACAGATGCTAGATATTTTTACCACAGTACACCAGAGCCATATCAGGGAGCAGCTTCACCTTCGGATGTAGCTACGTTAACAGATAGTGGTAACAATGGTACTAAAAAATTCAGGCATCAGTCTAATCAAGTGTCTGGTTTCTATACAGCGTCTTTATCAAATACTAATTATGAAGTGGATATAGCAGATAATGGCTTAGATGCAAGAGCAAGTGGTGACAGCGATGATGCTCTACCGGTTATAGTAACAGTTAACTGCTCGACTAACCATAATTTAAGAATAGGAGATGAAGTATTTATAGATTGTCAAGAAACTGTAACTGGCACTGCTAGTGGTGGTGATAAAAACACATTGATTGATTCTGGTGTTTTAACACAAACTCCTGATAATTATTGGTGGAACGCTAAACTAAAAATTACTGATGGTAATAATGCTGGTGCAACTTTTGCAGTAGTATCTTCTGATGCTAGTGCTGCAAGTATAGATGTAGTGCCAGAATTACAAAGTGCTGATGCTACTGCTGACCATTTGGGAGAAGACTTTGATGCAACGAGTGTATATACGTTAACAAAAGATAGGTCAGAATGTGTTGTAGTGCAAACGATACCCGGCACCGCTCAATTTACATATACGTCAAATAGATTTTTGACAGCGGCCACAACTGCTCATGATAAAATAAATTTAACAGGTACAGTTAGAGGTATAGCTACATGGAGGCCTTTACCATATATAGATAAGACTAGATATGAAAAACACAGTTATGATTCTAAGGATACAACGTTTTATACTTCTGGTGTATTTAAATGGGAAGAGCCTGAAGATTGGATAAAGATAGACCCTGCAAGAATACCAGATAGACTATGGCCTCAGGGCCAATTCCAAGGTTTACATACAGGTAGTGACGATTCTTTTTCGGCTGACGAAACTACAGTTGGTACTAATTTCTTCGACCATCAGGGTAGATGGGATGAAGAGTTTAACAAATATGGTATAATGTGGGTCATTGATACTAATAATGGTTTGGCTTCAACCACAATCGATACTGTAAAAGAAGAAAGATTTATAGATACTGTTGTAGAACATTGTTTTATATCATCTGAACCACACTGTGTAACAGTGAATGTAGTTGACCCTATGCATGTATCTTTAAATTCTAGAGCAATAACTCAAAGTGTGTCCTATACTCACAAAGGTAAATATCAAATTATTGAAGACCGTATGGGTATAGCTGAAATAAGAAAAATAGGTAACTCAGGTGGTACATTAACCTTTGGTGGTGTAGATTTAAAAGACCTAGATGGTACGTTTACTAGGGATAAATTCCATCAGTATCAAAGAAGAGGAACTCCTATTTATTTAGATATGGACCATAAGAGTGGTGGTAGCACAAGATTCTTTGGTGTTATTACTGAAATGTCTGAAGACCACCCTGTAGGCTTACAGAATGCTAAATTCGGAATTACTATGCAAACTTCGCATATTTTACAGTTAGATTCTAGTGGTCATAAACTAGAAGATGGGTTTATATCATTAGGAGGAGACCCTTTAGATGAGTCAAGCTACGTTCGGTAGTCCTATATTATACCTTAACAATAAAGAGATACCCTATAATAGTATATCTTATAATAATGATGGTAGTAATAAAGCTACAAGAATACAAGTTTCAACAGGAGCAACAGATTTATCTGAATCTAAACTATTCGGCTCTAGAGTAAAATTATACTTAAATGCTGGTTCATTAGATGATGTACCTTTTTTTATAGGAAACATCAGGCAAGTTAGTCCTACTGATAAGACATTAAGTTTTACTGCGTTAGATGCATTAGGATTGCTGGGTGGTCAACAGTCAGGTAAGTTACAATTAACAGATACTAAAAATTATGATGGATATACTATTGGACAATTTTTACAAAGTTATATTGAAGAATTTGTCAACATAAAAGAAACCTTGATAGGATTAGATATGTTAAACGATACATATCCTGCTGCCTCTTTGACAAATATAAGAGGAGAATTTACACCTCTGTCTTTAGTATCTAAAGTTACAAAATTAGATACTACAAACACAAAGGATATAAAAAGTTATAGAGTAGGTGTTATTAATGATGCTGTTAAATCTAATATAGTTTTTTTCAAAGAGCAAAGTTTAGATGACTCTGGTGTTGTTTTTAACTTAAACAAAGGTATAAGAAATATATCTTATAACGTTAGAAATCCACCTAATTTGATTACAGGTAAAACAGGTAAAATAGGCACAAAATATGTACATAATACAGCTGCAAGTGGTACAGTTGTTAAAAATATAAGTACTCCAAAAGGTTTTAAGGACCCTGCTGATTTTCATGATACAGCTTTTTATGTAGCCACAAAGGAAGAATCAATACAAGAAATATCAATAACTGTTGATAAAGGTTATTATTTAGATATTGGTAATGTTATTTCTATACAAATACCTTCATTTCCAGAAGTTAATGGTAAGCATAGAATAATGGCTAAGACATTAAATATAAGCAAAGCTGGTTTATCTTGCACTTTAAAACTCAACAAAGAATTACCACAATTAGAAAACTACCTATCATCTGGTGATGTTAGAAACGTTTCTCGTTAGTAACTAGTATTAGTTTTATTATGTTTAGACCTTTCAGTATTACCGAGACCATCGACTGGTTCGTCAGGATTTACTGTTCTAGCTGCAATAGTACCTTCTTTCATGTCTGTTCCTAATATAGAATGAACACTATCTAAAGTACCATCTGCTTTTAATCCTGCGTTTCTGCCCATTTTCTTGGCTTGGCCTGTTATATCGTTTTCAGATGTCACACTTATCTCCTACACATGCAAGCTCTTGTTTACCCTGAGTATTGTCCTCAGTTTCGTAATTTGAGAGTTTGCTATAATCTATTACGGGGAGCTTCTTTATAAGCCTTTCGTAGGAATGTACGTCTATTTCCTCATATGGAGCTAATTTATACTTCCCACCGTCATATGGTAAGAAAGATACTCCATTGATAATATCCCAATTTTGGTACACCCAATTACCTACTTCGAACCATTCATTGTCTCTAACATATACAGTCATACTAGCGTTATGTTCACACCAATTATGTTGTAAGTTTTTATAATGTTTTAATTGCTCTAAAGCAGACACATCTTTGCGAGTAATACAACCTTCTGGTGATTTAACAGGAAATTCTAAAACATACGTTGTTGCATTGTCTTCTGTTTGTCCTACTTCAGGACTAGCTTTTATACCACTATCTCTCATTAATCTAAAGAGAGGGTCACGGGCTGCTATTCTATATCTTCTAATGTAATATTCAGAGTATCTTGGATGTACCCCAGATGCAGAATCCACAAGTTGTGAAACAGTACCGCTTGGTTTGACACAAGTGGTTGCTGCTGGCATCTTTGTACCCAATACTCCTGATGCTTTACGTGCAATGCGTATAACACGGCTTTTAAGGGCCGCTAATGCCTCTGAGCTCAACAGGGAAGGGTTATCCATCTGACCTGTCAAACTTACACCTAATAGCGCTTCTACATCACAGTTCCTTTTCCACTCTTCTCGGAGGTATGGGAAGTCAGTAAATGAGCTCTGTATGACTCCAAGCCATGTTGCGCATTCTACTTTATCCAACAAGGTATCTAAATCATCATCTGCTCTTACAACAACTTCACTGAGATTACAAAATTGCATATCTCGTAACATAATTTCTCCACAAGGGTTAGTTCCCTGTATTTTTGGTGAGTAACGTCTCGATGGAGCTTTGCTTTGTGCAGCTTCTAGATTAAATATACCTCTTTCACCAGTGCCTGATAGAGCTAAAGCGGCCCATTCTTTGAGGAATTCCGCTGCGCTTGGTTGAGCCCTGTAAATTGCACTGTTGTTAGCCATAGCGCGTTTTATGGGGTATGGCCAGTCTTTAGCGTGTCGCATTTCTTTGTCATCAAGGTCACTCAGTGAGATTTGTGAGCTACGACGTACTCCACCAACCACAACAATTTCAGCAATCTGATTGCATATATCGTGAGCTTCTAAGGGTGTTAGTTTTCTACCTTGTGCATTATGCATAGTTTCTCTAAGGAAATCATGCAACTTGATAAGGGGTTGAGGACCAGATGCCCTTCCCCCCATAGTTTTTAGACGGGCCCCCTCAAGCCTAATTAAATCGTAATTAAACATAACGTTTTGCCCTTTATATAGGCTGTCCATTAATGTCTTTACAGAATCTGCCCAACCTGCTTTAGAGTCTTCAATGACTACTTTTGGGTTACCTAAGGATGATTGTATTTCAGGTATAACAGGTAATTTATCTACTTCTTCAGCTTCTACAGAAAAACCAAAACCAGTTCCACACATCAATACATAAAGACACTCAGCAAAAGCTTCAACAGAATTGATTTTTGCAAATGAACAATTATATATACAAGTGTTGTCTGCTTTAGCAGCAGGACCAGCTGCCCATAAGAAACGCATAGATGGCATGACTGCAAATTCAGTCATATACTTGCGTATTTTATTTTGTGTTTTTTCAGGTATATCTGGTCTTTCTGAAATTATGAAACCTATAAATCTCTCTATAGTTTCTGGCCAATCTTCTCGTCTATTCTCTGTTTCTAACCATCGAGAATACGTTCTTTTATAAATAAATTCTGCTACTTCGTTTTTAAACATTTTTATCATCCCTAGTGGGGTATTATTATAATACAAAAACCTATATAAAGGTTGCGGTGAAACAGGTGGACAAAGGGTATAATACCTGTTCACACGCGTCTATCTTAAAAAATTATTTGTAGTCTATGACTATAGAATCTACGCCCTTTTTCTTACGTTTTTTAGCAAGTTCGGTTGTTATTAAACCCATTACTTACTACAGCATCCACACGCAGGGTCGCAATACCATTCTGCATCCCACGGTTGAACGCCAGCTTCTGCTGCTTTCGCACCTGTTAATCTGTCGAAATTTTGTCTTCCACATTCTTTACAGTCACAATTTGTACAGTTACACATTTGTTTCATATTTACTTTTTTCTCCTTTTTGTTGTTCTTCGTTTTGTTCCTTTTCTTTTTCTAGCTGCTGCTGCTTTACGTCCTTTTTCAGGATGCATTCTATTATGTTGAGCAGCTGTCATTTTCTTTAGGTTTCCTTTTCTAGCGGTACTAGCGTTATGTACTCCGGGCTTACCCTTACCAGTCTTACCGCCACTTACGTGGTGAACGTGTTCATTTTTACCTGCATTAGCTTTTCTTCTGTAATAGTGAGCGGATTTACCACCTTTCCATGAACCATTCTGTTTACCAGTTCTGGCCATAGGAGATTTCTTATTCCATCTCTTTTTTCTATTTGCGCTTGTATCTTTGAACTTTTTTCGTGCCACGTTTTTTCGTGCTCCTATTCTTCTTTGGATGTTTCGCTAGTTTCTTCGCTATCTTGGGCTTGTTCTTGTACAGATACTTCCTCTGTTTGTTGCTCTTGAACGGCATCATTCTTTTCCTTCAGGAATTTATCCCAATCTTCTGCAAGTTCTTTCTGTCCTACAAACTCCCAAGTTAGGTTTCTCAAGTCGTTGAAATTCCTATTCAATTCTTGATAAGCTTGAGCACTTGACCTTGCCTCTTGCACTAGAATCGACATGGTGTCCAAAAGACCTTTTGGTCCACCCATCTCTTCATTCTCTCCAATCCATTCTTCTAATTTCTTGACCCTTTTGGTCAATCTTTCTACATTAGCCATATATATCTAGTCCTTGCTAGTATTTAAAGCTTTCCTTGCTAAGTGATATATCTCTTTTCTATGATTAGCATCACCTATTATACAACTGAAAGCTCCATTGTCAAATATAACCAAGTGGTTACCATGACTATCTCTACCTTTAGCGGCACAGGCTGGACATCTAGCAATTATCTTACCTGCTCTCTCAACTACGTTATCTAGTTTATCTAAATCTAAAGTGAAATTACCCTCAGTTGGGTATTTAGAAGTCTCGTTCTCTGCTACTTTGTATAGCTCCCTACTTAAGTAATCAACACTATTTGACACCGTGTGAGGGACGCTATATAAATCACATACAAAGTCCAACATATCACGTTGTGCACGTCCACTTCTTTCTATATCTATAGTTGGATTAGGTCCAGCTATAGCCATACCATACATTTCTTCTATAGTTAATTTTAACATATCGTCTACTGAAATCTGTGTACACCATACTCCTGTTGATTCACCAGTCAATGCTGATATATATTGTGTATTAGGTATACGCCTCATACAAGACACACTATTATTTACACAACGTTCATCTAGAGTACTCAATTTATACTTGTTCTTTAAGAACATAAGGTATTCTTTTAGAGAGCGACGCTTGATACTTGGGGGCAAGTCCAATAGGGAATGAAAGTCTATATTCATTTGAAAGCCCTTCCCCCCTGTAAGATATATCCGTGGGATTATCCTGTTTGGCTTGCAGTATCGTTTGTAAAACTTTCTTACGTCTTTTAGACATTTGTTTAAATCCCTCTTATGGTCAAAATCAAACCATATAGTATTGATATAAGCACTTTCGTAGCCTTTATCATCGTCAAAGGCATAGACACTGGTATAACAACTCTTCTTGCCATTCCATTCATCTATGAGTGCCTCTAATTCTTCTCTGGTTTTTGGTTTTGCGATTCTTGCTGGGATTCCGAAGTCTCTATACATTCGCCTACTACCTCTAAAATTTCTATCTTTTGAGCCCAATCTGTTGGTATAGCCATTATATCACACCCATCACATTGTGACCCATGCATTACTATAACTATAGCCTTATCATCTTTGGCTACCATTTCACCAACTGTCTCACATATTGTAAGATGTTCTGATGGGTTGTCTGCATTTATTCTATATGCCTTGAACGTGCTTGCTGCATCGTTCCAAGTTACCTTAACAAAAGGTCCAACACTACCTAGTGTTTCACCTTCTCTTTCGGTGTTATCTATCATTTTTCCATTTCTAGTGTTGACTTTCGTGTCCACTAATTTCGCTACTTCTTCTTTTTTCATTTTTCCATTCCTCGTACATTTCTGCTACAATACTCAAATCACCAAGGTGTTTATAAAACCTTGCATGCGATGGTGTTTCTATTACGTCTATACCTCTGTGAGGTCTATCAAATAGAAGTCTATCATATGGTACTTGATTTAATTGTAACCAATTTTCTGTTGCATATTTAACTGCTAAATCATTTGGTCTTTCACACCAAATAGTTATATGATGTTCTTTATGAGCCCATTGCATGAACTCTACAACATCTTCTATTGGTTTAGTATGTTTTATATTATCTACTAATCCAAAAGCTATACCTTTAGCTGGTGTAGATATAACATTATCTAGTTGAAAGATTAAATTCATTGTTTAATAGCTATTATGCTACTCTTATTAACAATAACTGTTCCCTTTTCACCAGTTAAATAAACAAAATTCTCATCATCATGTGTGATTTTTCCACGCCCGACCTTTGTGCGGTCTTCTTCTTTCCATACTATTTTAACTTCCGCATCTTTTAGATAGTCAGTTAATGGTTTCTCTGCATTTTCTTCCATATTTATCCTCGTTAGAGGAGCGGCAACGTGCCGTCCTACTTATATATAGTGCAAGGTAGTATATAAAGTTATCCCCAGTTATCTGTTCCACAGCGACAAAATGAGACAATAATGTATCGTACACCACTATCTATCCATCTTCCGGAATGTTTATGCGTAGGCATAGGGAATAAACACATATGTCCTACAGGGGCCTTTATTAATACTTGCTGGCGGTTATACCATGTACCACCACCTTCAAATTCATCATTCAGAGCTAATGTAACTGAATAGTTACTTGCATCTAAGTGTGAACTCAAATGTCCTTGAGCATCAGGAGAATATTTAGCAAGGAATGTATCATGTGTCATATTCTGACCCCATTCTGCTCCTGACAATCCCCATATATATCTTGCTATAGGAAAAACATATTCCTTTAAAACAAAATCATATACATCATGTAATCCAATATCTTTAAGTTGAAAATCAGTAGTAGGATAATTACTATGTCTATCTGTAACCCATTTATTCTGATGTTCTGCTTCTTCTATAACCATAGAACAAAACTCTTCCGTAAATATAGGGAAAGTCCATATATCACTTTTATCTTTTGCTTCTGATATAATACCATCCCAATCCTTCACTCTAGTATGTGGGTGTATAAATCTTTCTATCCATTTCTCTCTATCCATAGACAATGTCCATAGTTCAGGGTGTAATTTACTCATATATATTTATCTCTCCTTCGTTTATTCTATTAAATGTCTGGAATATCCTACATTCATAATCATATCTCATAGATGGGAATTCTTCTAGATGTGCTATTCTTACAAATCCTTGGTCTCCACCAAATAACATTTCATTAGTACCTCTGTCATAATATGGTTCTGTTGACTTCCATAAACGTTCATAAAAACCTTTAACGTAATCTGTTTTACCAATGAAACCACCTGAGTTACCATGACAATATCCACTACCAAAGTGGTCTAAGTATAACTTTCTTTCAAAGTTTTCTATATGTCCTAGTTGTTCTTTTAAATTTAACATATCTGTATTACTTGGCCAAGAATTCTTCTCAGCATTCCAAAGCATATTACAATTCATACCTTCAAAAACTTCTATTAGGTTAGGCCATAAACTACCACGAACGTCTGTAGATACTATCACATCAGTAGCATCCAAAGCCATTACATACGGAGTATTAACATATGGCATATACTCATTCATCTTTTTAATCTTATCTAACCAATTAAATGGTTTTACTTCTATAGGTATAACTACTAGACTGTCTTTTATACCCATCCTTTCGAAACACTCTTCTAACAAAGTAGTTTCTTCTGGTACTGACCATGTGAAAATAGTTATACCATATTTCTTAGGATTTTCTTCTTGATAGTTTATCCTAGATTCTATCTTTTTAATCTTTTCAAACATCGGTTCATTTTTAGACACACCATTACCATGATATATACATGGCCAAAGGTTTGACTTACCTGAATCGTGCTTGTTAGTTGTTTCTATAATCATATTAAACCTACTATAATAAATACTAAAAGCATGGTAGTATATAAAGCTATCCACCATTCATAAGGGATTATAATAATCTGTAAACTCCGTTGAACTACCACTTTCATCTTTACGTATCTGCTGTATCATTCTTGGATGTATAGCATACGCCTTTACATTATTTTTAAGATGTCTTAGACTAGGGTGTACCCTGTCACTCCTATTTATAAACTTAGATGGTATATATTCATCTGCTACACACAAGTTATCTTTAAACTCTTCTAGTAACTTATCTATACCTGTATCGGTAAGAATATAAGCATGTAGACAATATAAGAAATTAGGTTCTACTATATTAGTATATACTTCTTTATGTATACCTACAGATGCTATACAATTACCTAGATACATAACATCAAAGTCATCTACAGTATCCAAATACTGTTTTATCTTAACAGGGTGTTCAGGTAATAAATCTGCATCTTGTTCTAAT
>VTLG01009541.1_pt1 | contig 28064 bp, 18 predicted proteins | sample 4694571 | NCBI WGS metagenome assembly VTLG01 (sample SAMN12604809, study PRJNA352737) | marine metagenome | biome: ENVO:00000447; feature: ENVO:00000209|ENVO:00000569|ENVO:01000036; material: ENVO:00002151; isolation source: viral sequences binned using virsorter ...
TAATTATAAGGAGATATATCTTATTGTGCCTTGGTAGCGGAGTTCTATGCCTCCGCTGCCAAATCTTGGAGGTTTTATGAGTTCAAAAGAACCACACATACAAGCACCGCCTGATGATTATATTAGAGATACCGTAGAATGGATAAAAGATTGCCCTACTTATTCAAAAGGAAAAGTTAAACCAATAACATATTATCAAGTACCAGTTGGAGCAATGAATGCCATAGCTGATAACCTGCTTGACATAGCAGCTACACTGGAGGAAAAACCATGATTTGGGGGTATATATTACTCTCTCTTATGATCATAATCATCAGCTTTCCTGTCGTATATGTACTAATACGATGCTACGATGAATATAAAGATCGCCAGCAAGAGGACAGCAGTCGATAAGAAAGGAGCATTCCATACCGACTCTCTTACTGACGACCTGTCGTCATTTGTCTGGAGGTTAGTATCGAGGCTTTTTTCGTTTCTTCTTTTTAGTAGCCATTAATTACCTTTGTCCTTTCGAGCTTTTGATGCCTTTTTGTTAGACCTACGAGCTTTAATAACAGCCGTTGTTAAAGGAAAAGAAGCCTGTACTACCTTTCTTATAAATTTCCTAGTGCGTTTCTTCATGGGCATAAATTATTCCACCACTATTCCCAGCAGTGTTCCCGCAAGACCACTACCTATCGACCACCAAACAGCCTGTTCCTTCAACGCCTCGATCTCAGCGCTAAGTGCCATTATCAAAGATTCCTGTTTCTCTAAGTCTTCTTTCAATTTCCCCAATGATTCGGTCAAGCTCGTCGAGGTTATCAAAGCCTTCTCCAACTGCTGTTCCAAGCCCTGAGAGAGCAGTTGAGATTCCTTCAAGGCCGTTTCTGAGTCGGTGAGCTTCTTCTCTACTTCTTTCAAGTTGTCCCTCAAGTCCGATACTTTGTTTTTCAGCTTGTTCCAGAGATAACTTAAGCCCGCTGTTGAGACTTTCGAGCTTACTGATGATTCCTTCGGTGCTGTTTCTGTGCCTGTTACTTCCGAGGAAGAAGCAGGATATACCAACAACAATAACAATAAGTATAAAACTAATGATCTTTTTATCCACATCAGACCAACTTAAATATTCTCTTACTATCAAGAATTCCTGTTGTAGCAGTAAGACTTACACCCCAAGGATCATATGTTGTTATGCCCTTACCATTACCTGCAACAAAATGTCTCCATTCCTTACCTTGACCCCTGTTTAATCTCCACAACAAAATCTCAAACTCATCGTTTTCACAAACATAATCACCTGGTCTATGGACTGGAGCCTGTTTCATTAACTCAAAACGAAAATATTCAGCAAGACCGTGCCAGCTGTGTATGAAACAATCAGAACTCATAATTCTTTCCTCTACACAATCGTCGTAAGCTGCAACTATTTGAGGTATACCAAGCTCGTAACCGTGATACTTGTTAGCATTGTAAGCCATAGACATGAAAGCACAGCCGTAAGGTTTTATCGGAGGTCTTTCTTCTGCGAGTCTTTTATCTGTTTGTAATATCATTATTGCTCCTCACTGAGTTGGAATTTTTTTAATAAGAGTCTCCCATTGGGAAATTGGAATATACAGTTTATGGTCTGTGTTGGTTAGTTCAACTGACATTCTCGTTAAATTTGTTAATTTGTATTGTTTGTCGTCATAGATGACTCTGGACAAATAACCTAAAGAACTACCTTTAATTTTTAAATAAAGCAGTTCGGCCTTTATCCTGGCGCTAATTGCTGTCCAAGCAGCATAGACCAGAAGTAAAATAAAAAGATTTAAAACAAGGCTTGCTGATATACCACTAAAGGCTTCAGTAATTAATTCTGCTGGTTCCATTTAATTATAACCACTATAAGTGTAGCTATTAATCCATAGCTTATACATAAGCAAACCCACCATTCCATTAAGATTTTCGTTTATCCATAATTTTAACCTGTTCTTTAAGATTCTGCACATCCTTTTCCAGACGTTGCATCCTCTGTAGTAGTTGCTGTTCAACCTCTGTCATAGCAGGTTTGTTTTTTATAATCACGTTCTTCTCGGCCACGTTATGTTGTCAGGAAAACCTGCCTGATCAGGTATGTCCCTAAGAGCCTGTCTAAATGTTTTCCATGAAGCCAAGGCACTTCCAGTGAACGGACTGTCTGGTAGCACTGTCCAGTCTGTTGCCTTGAGTATACTGTCTCTTCTTATTCGCTGATGCTCCGCGTTTGTCATATCACCCCCATACCATAAAGGCCGTAAAAATTTTCTGATTAATATCTTCACCATCATCTGAAGTAGTAAACTCAGCTTGCGGATTCATTCGTATTAGTTGCCCTGCTGTTGCTGTCACATTATACCAACCACTGCCTGACATATTACCACCTGTATGACTGTCACTTGTTAATGCGAATATTCTGTCGTCACCATTACCTGAAAAACCCAGATCAACTACCGTAGCATTAGTTTCACTTTCAAAGACAACCTTGAACTCGATACGAGTTACATCATTTCCACCCATAGTTCCATTACCCATCTGCATACACAGTAAATAGACCCCAGCGTTAGTAAAGGTTATAACAAGTTCTCCAGCAGCAGGATAGCTGGCTACCATTCTACCACCGCCAGCACACTCTCCATAACCTGTACCCAGTCCTGCTATAGCACTTTGAAATCCTGTCGAGTTATTTACCACTCCGAAATCTACAGGGGTAGGGTTTACTGAACCGAAGAGTTTAAAGTTTCCTGCGTGTGCATTCTTAGCTATCCCTAATCCACCTACTACTGTTAATGCTCCTGATGTAGTTGAAGTTGAATCTGTAGCAGAGCCTATGACTCCAGTACCTGATACGTCTAAGTTTGCATTAACGTCTGCCAGGGTAGCGTTTAACTCGATTTCATCTGTCGCATTTATATCTAAGATAGCTGCGCTCGGTGCTTGTATATTCTGACTGGCATCATTGAATTGGAGTTGCATCGTACCGTTTAATAAAAGACCAGTATCATGAACATGGGTAAGAGATACCTCGTCATTACCACCAAATGATATGGTAGCACCATCATGTTGTAACTCTAAATCCTGAGTTAAAGTAACGTCACCATCTGCACCTATTGCAATAGCATCTGCATCAGAAGCACTACCTATCGTACCAGCATCGGGAACGACTAAATTAACTACTGGATTTTCAGTAATAGATGCCCATTCAGTAGCTGACAAACATACCAACTGTGTAATGTCATACCTGTTAACAACATTGGTTGCTATAGATCCAGTAGCATCATTCTGCAAAATAATCTGACCTGTGCCTGCATCCATTTTAACCACTGCTATCCTTCTACCTATATTGCTGACACCAGTAGCTGTTTCCGGAGGCATTAGAATAGTTCTATTACTGTTTCCCGTGGTAACCAAAATTAAACTTACTTTATTATGAGCAGTACTGTTAGCCATAGTAAGGTTAGCTTCTGACACTGCAAGGGTAACCCATTTCTTTTCGTCAGCTGTTTGCAATACATTGGTCCAGCCTTCATCACCAGTTGATAAAGTTATGCCTGATATAGTAGCTGTTGTTTCTGGATCACCGTTGGCATCAAAACCTAAATACGTATTCGCCCTGGTACTGGCTTTATCTATAGCATTTGATCTTGCGGTACTATCTGTAACAGGTATCTGTAAAGACCTATTTGCCTTATCAGCTAACTCCTGAATTATTTTCTGAACATCGTCAAATTGGGATTGCAAAGTTTCTGCTGGCAAAGTGTCACCAGTTGTCAAAGTAAGCCCACTAGTTAATGCCATTTCTCTTGCTATGGTTATAAATACACCTGAAGCTGGAGCTGTAACAAAAGTAACAACACCACCGTTGGCATAGCTATTATTAGTAGCTGCAACTGTATAATGAGTAGTTATAGATTTAAGAGTAGTATCCTCGTAAACCTTCAATTCCGATGTACTACCTATAGGAAACGTAAAAGTAAAAGCCGTGGTACTTGCGTTGCCTGTAAATTGAACTCTCGTAGTAGATACTGAAACTGCCATATTATTTACCTCTCTGTGATCCGAGTAAGACCAGAGAAGCATCCTCTCCTGTTCTCACACGATTTAATCTTGTTAAAAATTCTGCTGGTATAGCTCCAGTAGCTAGACCTAAAACATAAGTATAATCAGCAAAACCTGCCTCTCTACCAAAAATTGAAGGGTCTTTAAGTATTCTATACATCTTAGTAATAGCTTCGCTCGCATTAACTTCTATAGGATCATATCCTGACATGGCATTTGTTATCATTCTACCAGAAATTGGCATAGGGGAGAAAATTGTCATAGTTAAAAAATTCTTCCAGTCTTCTTCGTCATCAGGAAGTTCCCTGTAAGCAATCATATACATTACAAAAGCACTAAGCCCTAAACTTATAAAAGTTCCACCGCCATAAGTAATCCTTTCATTAAAAGTTCTATCGCCAGTTAACAATCTTTTTGGCATGTCATACGTAGCCATGTTCCATATATTACTTAATTGATTAGTAAATAACAGTATAGATCTTAAAAATTCATTGTTAGTATCATACCGTTCAGCAACATCAAAAATATGACTTGCTGGCTGGGTACGTACTGTAGCACCAGAAGCATCCCTAACAGCCTCTTCATGAGTAAGACCGTTGCTTATTCTATCATTGTAAACCGCCCACCAACCTGCCGTAACTACAGAAGCATCTATCCCATATATCATAGACATTCCTATAGATCCAATTTTCTTCTTAAGTCTACTGTATAAACTAAAATCACCTTTTCTTAAGTCATCCAAATCTCTAGATATATTTCTTTCTTTAATAGAGATATCGTTCTCACGAACAAAATTCCAAACGTTAGCTACATTATCAGGATCTGCCATATCTAATAAAGATTGTAACACATGACCCGTTGAAGCCTCTCCTAAGTAAAACGCCAAAGAAGGAGCTTGTTTTATAGCAGTAGAAAAGTTACCCGCCAAAACAGTAAAACCCAAATTCTGTCTCATTACCCTAAACATTTCCTGATATGCGTCTTCATTCTCTATGGGAGAATAACCTCCTCTTCCTACTCTTTCTATGAACCTTTTTACTATATGAACAGCATGTTGACCGTGAGCTTTACGCAACCATGTTTGAAATTCAAGATTACCTGTGTCATTCTCAAATATAGCTTTCAACTTTGCCCAGATACCCCACATGTTGATATATCTTTCTTGATGTTGCATTGTTGAATACCAGGTTGTCATAAGACCTAATCTAGGTTCCGCGTTTGGACGTAAAAGTTGACGGTTTTCTTCGGTTGGGTTATCCATAAAATTAAGTATAAAACCCATACTGGAGTCGCCAGTATTAAAAATATTTTGCGCACTCATCTTGTTAACATCTTGAGGACCTATAGCGCCTGCGCTTTCTATCTTTTTAAATCTTAGAAGAGGAATATGATAGCCAGGTCTTGAGAAATAAGGTTTATTCTCAAACAACAACCTTGCATTATTTAATTCTGGAACTACTTTTTTATAATCTTCTAATATTACTATTGCTACCTTTTTCCATTCTTCAGGTATAGCTGATATTATCTTGTTCTGCAATTCTTCATTTATTAGCTTGCCGTGTTCAAGAGACACCCTGCCGTAATCTACTTTATTTAAAGCGTAGATAGCTATAGCATCATCCATGCTTAGATTCATTTCTCTTCCTGAACCGTCAACCAAAGATTCGTTATAGCGTTCTTCGTAAATCTTATTAAAATTCTTTGCTATGTCTTTATGTTTTAATCCCAAAGATTTGAAAGCACCAAGAACAGAATCTCTCCTAGTTTCCATTGCCTTGTTATAGCGATTTTGCGCTTCCCTTGGTTCGTTAACGAACAAATCATAAGCCAACCCTTTAAACTCTGCGGTCCCTGAGCCTAATACTGGATTGTATTTCTTAGCATTTAATTTATCCGACCATCTTGTAGCTCTAAGATTAGCCCACCTGTGACTAAAGAGCCAAGTAAGGACAGTTCTAGGTAAGCTAGCTGGAGATATACCATCAGCTCCTAGTTTTAAATTGTGTAATCCTATATCTTCTCTTGCTGCCCCCCTCAAACGAGGCGGAAGACTTTCCCAAAATTCCTGAAATCTTTCAACTATTGCTTTATTTTGAGCGTCTCTTTGATTATTTAACTCGGAAGTCTCCTTGTAATATTGATAATTACCTACACGTTCTAGCTTCTGTATAGTATCTCTTAGATCTTCCAGTTCCCTAATTGACCAATTCTGTAAATCTTTTTCAGCGAGCTTACTGAGTAACCGTTTAGGAGTATGCTTGTGAAACATATGTCTGTTTATAAACTTCTGAGACTCTTCGTTATGTTCTGGAGTTCTTGACGACCTGGTGTTTTTGAAAAAATTCTGGTCTATTCCTCTTTGTAAATGTCTTATAGCTTCTGCGTAAAAACCAGTAATACTCTGTTCACGCTTGGTAGATATTTCACTAAGAACATTCCAGTATTCTCTTTGGGCATTTACTAAATTTCGCAAGTCGTCAGACTCTCTTCTTTTTTGCATAGCAGTAAGAGCCTCCTCCCTGGACTGGAAATCAGTTAAAGCTCTAACGTTGAACTGTTCTTTTAATTTATCAATAGTTTTTTCTTCTTCGAAATCAGGAAATCTGTCCATATCAGCCTGAATAAGTTCATGATTTGATACAGTATTCCAGTTAACATCAGCACCAAAACTATAAAGCAATCCTCTTGTTTTCAATAAATTAGACACTTCTAAAAGAGTTGTATCAGCAGTGATGTTGTCAAACATATGCTTGCTGGTTCCACTCCATTGACTAGAATCTGCATTAACAAGAGTCTCGCTATGACGAGTAGTAAGATTAGTTACAGGATCAGTAGAAGCTCTAACTTTAGGACCAAAAGCATCAAGAACTATAACGTTAGTAGTCATTTCGTTTAATACTCTACTTTGTATATTAGCTTCTTTTATTATTTTGGCTTCAGCTTCTTTTCTCTGCTTTTCTAGTTCGTATTCTTTTCGATAATTTTCGAAGTCTTTCCTCAATCCTACTTCTAAATTCATAAGTTGCAACAACTCGCCTTCTATGGCAGCTACCGTTCGTTTAGTTTCATCGTTACTTGAAAAATGGACCAACACGTTAAGGACAGTTCTAATACTTTCCATCAATTCTTTTATTTGACCAATGGATTTTTTCTCGATTCCTTCGTCGAATATTTCCTCAAGGAATCCTTCTTTTTCTATTATTGCTTCCGCTGTTTCTTGGTCCTTTCCAAATATTTGTCTTAAGAGCTTTAGTCCCTGCTTGGTATCTGGCAAATCAGCTATAACCTTGTCTGTCAAATCAGCAGCTATTTCTTTTGCTTCTGTTGCAGTCATAGCTTCTGTTACTTGATCTTCCTCTTTAATTTGCTGTTCTACTTCTACTGTTTCCTCAACTGGTAATTCTGTTGCCCTTTCTGTCCTAGCTATTGCATCCGCTGCTTGTCTGGAAACATAACTATTAGACATATTCATAGCTCCGTCACGCAAATGTCTTACCCAATTACCAGACCTGCCTGATAATCTAGTTCTTTGTTTTAACAATCTATAGGCAGTCATATACGGAGTATTGTGCCTTCTTGAACCCATTATGTTTAATCTTTCGTTAGGGTTTTTGTTCAGATACTCCTCAATGAATTTTTTCCTTTTAGCATCCCTGTTCTTCTCTCTGTGTGCCCTAAACTCGTGAACCAAATTTCTAAACTGTATAATATCTAGCTCTCTAACAAAATCTACTTCTTGTTGAGAAAGTTCTTTTTGCTCTATTGCTTCTGCCCAAATACGTTCTTTTAACCTTTGAACTTTTTTTTGCTCTTTTTCGGGGACATCAAATTTGTAATTCAAATCATTCCAATCGTCAGTTTTCTCCTCTTTAGGTCTGGCTCTACCTGGAGCTGTCAACCGTTCACGTATTTCTTTTTCTTCTTCGGTCAAGAACCCTTCTTCTCCTTTAATAGTTGCCGTAAAGGTTTCTTCTTCTGGTTTTACCGCAGGTATTATTTTAGATCCGCGGACTTCAATATCTCTTGAAGTTTCGTAAGACTCTTGTACGATTTCTTGCACGGTTGCGGTTTCCAGAGTGTCGTCTTTCTCCATTGTTAAGGTAAAATCTGCACCTGGGGTATTCAGGTTGGTTCTAGCAGAAGCCAAACCTGATGCTCCTGGAATATCACTCTCTTGAATAACAGCTTCACCCGTTCTCGTATCACCCATCAATGCCATAGTTGCAGAGATGTCGAGTTTCCCCGTTTCTTCATCATCAATTCGATCTTCTTTTTTTATTTGTATTTCTTCCTGTCTTCTTGTTTCCGTCGCTCTTGCTATTTCTTCTTCAGAAACGTCATACTTTCTTCTTTTTATGTTGTTATATAAAACTTCAAGATTACCAACAGGAATGTTATTTAACTTTGCAATTTCTATAAGTGTATTAAATTCTTTATCTGCTTGTATTTCATTTTCCATCTCAGCCTTTGCTTGCTCAAAAGCAGTTCTCCTAGTGATGGATTCGTTCTCTACATATTTCTTTAATAACGATTCCTTTTTTTCGCCAGGTTTGTGCTCTACATCTCTATTAACCAATTCCTCTATAAGATTATTTTTAGTATAGTTTTTACCATACTTATTTTCTAAATTAGAAACAGCTCTTTTTTCTAGTCTGTTTTTAATTTGTTCATTAGTTAAATTCGCCTGCAAGTCTTCCCGTTTTAGTTCACCAATAATCTTTTTAATATCATTGTCAACAAAATTATTAAAATAGAAAGCCATGTCTTGAGTGGAACGATATACCGATGCTAAAACTTTATTTCTTTCTCTATTTTTAACCCTTTCATTTATTTTAAACCCTTCTTTAGCTGTTAATTTAAACTTGCCCATCATTCCGTAACGTTTCTGCAATTCACCAACAGGGTAAGTTTCATCAAACTCCTCCAAGGATAACCTTTTACGAACTATGTCTTTCAATTCATAGTATTTTTCTTGGAATTGTCGGTTTTCAAAATCTTCTAAAGCCTCCGATTCTTTAATACCCCAGTCATCATGTAATTGTTTTAGCGGAACCATTACCTCTTCTACGAGCTTGGCATAGTTATTCCAAAATTTCATATAACCATCGCTAATATAAGGAGCTTTCGGATTATCTTTCTGTGCTCTTCTATCTAGAAATCTGTAATCAACATTAGTTCTTCGTTCACTTATGTTGAAAAGATCAGTTCTTTTGACATTATTTATAAGCCAATGTTTCAGCTTAACAACAACATTTTCTACTACAGATCCAAATTCTTCAAGCGCTTCACCTCTACGTGCATATCCTCTCCAACCCAAAACAAAACCCTTATATCTGTTGAGAGCTATAGAATCTAAATTACTCATTTCTTTGTTAATCTCATGAGCAAGAATTCTTTGCATGGTTGCCTTTTCCATACCTCTTTCAGTTTCGTCTTGTGAAATCTCCTGTAGTATTCTGCTATTTTTATATTTTACAAATTCTTTTAACCAAGAAAGATTGTCGTTGTCTATTTTTGTATCAGGTCGTATCAGTATTCTGTATCCTTTAACTTCTTCAGCATACTCTACCTGCGGTGGCAAAGTTTCTCTTATGCCAGTTACTGACATCTCACCCTGTATTGGCTTACCCAGAAGATCTCTACGATGAGGATATCTAATCTCTTTTACTTCACCGTCAGCGATCAAAGATTTTTCTTCTATCTCAGGTCTTACAACACTCTTAACAACATGGTGCATAACCCGCTCAATTTTAACATCTCCCCATTTTTTACTTTTAAACTGTTTTTGATTTATTGCTTTTTCGGCCTCTTCTTTAGTTTTAAAATGTACACTCGGTCGATAGAATTCCTTTGCTTCTTTTAACGTCCCCCAATGAATACGTTTATCTCCATTCTTATCAGTTTTAAATTCATACTTAGGGGCAGCCTCCCATGACGACTCCATTAAATCAGTGTGCTGCCGTATCTCCTCTTCGTGTTCGTTAATCGTTGTTTTTAATTTATCAATATACTCTTCTTTAGTGTCTGGATCTTTTTTTTCTTTTTTTATTCTATCTTCTAATAGAATTATCTTATTTTTTAATGTTGTAATCGCTTCTTTGGCTTGTCTTATTTTAGCAGTACCTAACTTACTAGGTTCAATCATATACCCTATTTGCTTTGCTTCTTTTTTCGCAATGGCTATTTCAAGAGGACCACCAGCTACTTTATAATTATTAATATCATCTCGTAATAAACTTTCTATTCTTAAAGAAATCTTATCTTCACCGTTACTACCTTTTGCTACAGGTTGATTGCGAATAATCTCATGATTGCTTTTAACTAAGTCGTCGTCAGCACCTTCAGGAATTGTTTTAGGTTTTTTCTTTGCACTTTTTATATTCAAAGAACTAACAGCATTAGGATCTAGTGGTTTTATAATTTCTTTAGCTGCTTTTTTAGCTGGCTTATTGATTATACTTTCTATCTCTTCTATTAAACCCGATCCTCTTGTTTTGTTTACAATCTCTTTTAAACCCTTGCCTAACACCGTACTCATCCTTGCAAGCCATCTAGATCTGTTATTAATATATTGTTTCGCTGCCTCATTAGGAACGTCTACGTTTCCATTAACATCTCTAAAAGGTCTATCTTTAGCATCTGGATACTTAATTTCAATATCATTAGCGGAATAGACTATTGAATCAAAACCTAACTGCCTTAAAACCCGAAACAAACTGTTAAGTCCAGCTTGATTCCTTCCCTTGAAAGCAATTCTGGAATTTTCAGTATCTAGCGATTTGTTAAAACTGCCCATATTAGCAGTCCCTAAGGTTTCAGAAAGAAATTGTTTCCAGGTTTGCTTCTCTGTAACATCTCTCGTTTCTCGACTCAGATCAATATCGGTTACTGTTGTTTTTCGTATAGCCTTATCCATGGCTTTAGAAACTCTACTATCAGTATTTATTGCTACAAAAAGATCGTGAGCATTTATATAGCCATCAGTATAATTATTCGGTTTTAAATACTTTATACGTATTGGATTTTTAACTTGAAACTTCCTTTCGTACACACGCTGAACATCAGGTCGCACCTTTATTCTTTCTAGCTTTTGTTCCGCATTTTTTATTTCTCTTTCAGGAACTGCTCCAGCCTTTACCGCTTTCTTGTTTTTCTTTATATTTGTATTTTTTATTGGTCCAGATCCGTCCATCCAGGAAGCTATAGTTCCGTTTAAGCTGGCATTAAGCGCTTGAGACTGCGTTTGCATATGTAAAGCATTAGTGCCAGCAATATCCTTGCCTGCTGTCCAACCTATTATCCATCGATTTTCTCTTAATATATCATAATCTTCTTCTATTTGCTCTTCGACAGGAGCAGTTTCTCTAGACAAGGGAATATCTTCAATACTTATGGTTTCGTTTTTTGCAGTGGCGTTATCTATATATGCCTGCATAGAAGGTGAATCCATTTTAAGAAACCTATTATAAGCCTTTCTATAAGTAGAAAATCCTGGAGATTCTTTTTCTTTTTGAGGCTTATTCATCTCTCTCGCTAATCTTTTAAGATCATTATCAGTTATATCTGATACCGTTTTGTGTGTTATTTGTTCTATTAAACCCCAAAACTTAGAAGAAAAATTGTAACTCTCAATAGATGTGTCTTGGGCTTCGGTAATCATAGCTAACTTGTAAGCACCTAAGAATTTTATCCAGTTAGTAAGACTGACTCTGGTTTCATTATTAATAATAAACCTACCATCAGTGGTAGCTATTTCAGTATGTATTCTACCCTCGGTATTGTTCCTTACAGATTGATGATGTTCGTAATTAAGAACATCATTGTAAGTAACATTAGTCTGCCTGTCATTATCAAAAGGATTAACCCAAACAGGTATAGGTTTAGATCGAACTTTAGCTGACTGGTATAGAAGTCTAGCAGCAAAGAATATATTATAATGACCAGACTCCCACTCTAAATCGTTACCGTCTCCTCTTACCTTAATAGGTGGCAAGGCTTTTATAATTCCTCTTTCTTTCAGCGCTAAAACACGCAAACCGTTGCGTATGTGATTCTTAACAGCTTTAAGCTCCGCTCTATCTCCTAATTGATCCTTTGTATCCGCTACGGTGTTTATACTTTCTATTTCTTCATCAGTAACATCCAATGCCCTCAACTCTTCTTTTATTTTTTGAGTTGGTTCCCAAGCGATTCGTTGTGTGTTTATGTTTGTATATACATACATACGATCTTGCGGATCAGTAATACCCTCTGTTGCCCAATCACCAATTTTAGGTTCATCAGGCATAACTCCTTCTTCGGTTTCAAAAGAACCTTCCAAGTCCAATCTTCCAGCAGCATTAAACAAAATCTTAGGCTTCCTGGAATCAACAAGACTTATTAAAGTATCGTACTTTTCGTTTTCTGTTTTTTCTAACAGGTTTTCTTTTTCTGCCTTGTTTTTTATTAAACTGAAAGTTCTTATTGTTTGCCCTTTAGGACCCAACACTGCCTCACCTCTACTGGTAGGTATGTTCTTGTAATCTATATAGGGGTCCATACCTGCTATTCTGTCATCGTCTTCTTTTCTAGTAACTTCAACTTTATTAGCAGCCACCTGTCTCATTAAACTTGTTACTTCTTCTATTTGAGCTTCAGGCGTTCCAGGGATAACATCTCCTTCGGTAACTACGGTTTGCTTGTAAAATTTATATGTCTCATCTCCTATTCTTCTTCCACTTTCAGTAGCCAGACCGCTTATACTATCAACTACATCTTGAATATCATCTTCTTCCCATGTTACTTCTCTGACATTAACCCCGTTTTCTCCAGGCATATAGGAAGTGATCAAAAATCCTGTCAGCTCCCCGTCGTATAGCAACCTTCCGTCTGTTTCGCTAGCTCTAGTTAAATACTTTTCGCTTAACTTTAGTTGATCTATAAGCCTCTTATGGAAATCACCTTCTCCGTAATCCAGTCTTTGTGTCAGTACATTATCCGTACCTATTACATCTTCAAGTTCTTTGCTTTCTTTTTCAAACCTCTCGTATACTTTTCTTATTTGATCTTTAATTTTATCCTGTACATCAAATGGCACACCTTCAACTGCAAGCCCTCTTTCGCTTCTTCCTCTATTTATATCTCTTAAATTTTCAGCTTCTATCCATTCCTTATACGCAGAGGCAGCTTTCTCAACTGCAATTAAAAGGTTTTGGCCTTTAGTTGAATCTTGATTGGATAACATCTGGTAATAGGAAGGCTTTATAGCATTAATAAGATTAGAAATTTCCGTATGATTTTTTTGCAAAGCACTAGTATATTCTGTTCTTTTTAAAGCAGGTTCCCTTCTTTCGTAAACTTTAATAATAGGCTTTTTAGGATCAGACGATTGAAATCTACCTTGGACCAAAACTCGCGCAGCTTCTCGTCTTTGTTTAGCATATTCCTTTAATTCAGCATTAGTATTAGGATCTTTATCTATTTCTTCTTCAGTTTTACCAATTACCGTTCTAGCTCTATTAATTCTTTCAGGAACACCAATAATTCTTCTATTGTCATGGGTATTTTTAAGTATGTCAGCTGCGTCACTATAAGCCAACATGCCATAACTTTCTATCTGTATAGGAGTTTCTACAAATTCCCCCATTTCCTGATAAGCAATAACCAATTCTTTGTGATCTTCCATTGCAACAAAAGAAGACTCTCTTTCTAAATCGATCTCTCTTTTTTCTATGTCTTCTAACGTTTCTTTATCGGCTTCAACATCCTGTATTTTTCTTTGTTCTTCCGCTAATACCCGTGCTTTTTCAGTAGCTTCAGGTGAAAGATAAACAACCTTTATAGCTGGTATTAGAGCTTGTTCTAGACCTTTGGCTTGATTAATTTTTTCCTTCCACATTTCCACCTGGTCTCTATCTATGTCACCTTCTACTTGTAAGTCTTTTATTGGCGACATAATAGTTTTTGTTCCTTCTATGTCAGTAGTTGAAATCCTTCTTTCAGCAGGAAATTGAAATATTCTACTTCTTCTATTAGCTTCTATCTCTCCTTGTTGAGTTGCTATTCTTAAACTGGCTCGTTTATTTATATCAGTCCCTGTTTTTGCGTCGGCATAATACCTGACAAAACTACCTCCAGCATTAGCCAAACCAAGGCTGACAAAACTCATCAAGAATCCTTCAACAAAAGCCCGACCAAAATCCAAGTCGTGCATTACCGATCTTGATCCTGCCCAAGGCCCTAGTGGTTGTCCGTCATCTCCAACTTGAGTTACATACTTATCTAACTTGTCTTCAGTTTTTCCTAATTCTAAAGTACTTCTTCCTGCTATTCCTGGAATACTGGTTCCCGCCCAGCTTTCTCCGAAATCACCAAGCATCCACTTAGCTTCAAGGTTTTGAAGTTCCCTACCAACAGCGACAGTCATTTCTTCGGCCATTTCCTGAATACCTTCCATTATAGAAGACCAGGTAACAGTTACACCACCGCCAGCACCTATACGCAAAGCTCTCCTAAATCCTCCTTCTTTTGCTACCCATGCAAGACTTAAAAGAATAGGACTCGTTAAAGGATTTCGTTTTAAAGTTCCATCAGGATTATACCACTTTGATCTTTGTGTCGAAGAAATGCCTCTGAAAAGCCTTGAAGCAATCTTCAAAATTGCGTGTTCCATTACTACTAAACCAGCAGCTCCTATATTTGAAGTTAAATATGGTACAATAGTCTGGTTTAAACTAACCATCGTAGGCTCGATTCCCAACTCGAGAGCCTCGGCTTCACTTAATTGATTTTCTACTGTTTGAATAACATTACCTTGTAAATCAGTATTTTTAGAGTTGTAGTATAGGGGAATTTCTATAGCAGCCATGTCTTTATAAAGCATTCCTGCCATTTCTTTATGCAGACTTGCCATAAAAGTAACAGTAAAGGCTTTCGATCTTAAAGCAACAGCAGGTATCCCAATCCAGTCAAGTAAATCGGGACGAGCAATCCTCCCAGATCTTACTTGATGCGACAAATAACTACTTGCGAGTTTTCCTACGTGGCCAGCCCCAGCAACAGCAGCGGCTCTTTCCATATGAGGTTTTAAAAAATTTATCATATTGGAAAGCTCATAGCCCCATCTTCGGGGATACCAATAAGGTATAACTTCTCCTTTACTATTAACAGGCTCTGGATGCGCCAGACTTTTTACACCTGCTATTTCATTTATGTACCACTTTTCCCTTTCCTCTCCTTTTAAGTGCTCAGGAGGCTTTCTAACCTCAAGACCTATCGTTCTTCTTAATCGTTCTACAGTGGCAGATGCAAGCTCATGATTTGCTTCCATCATCATGTTATAACCTAAGTGATTTGCATATTCCTCTAAACCTCTATTGTAGCTAGAAATAGCCAAGTCATCTCTAACCTTTGTCCATAAATTGGTTTTTCCAGCATTATCAAATCTAAGGTCTTCAACTGGAGTTCCAGGAAGCCAGCCTTCTGTGATTATATATTGAGCTAATTCCAGTTCGTTCATTCCCTTAACTTCTACCTTGTCAAATCTATTTAAAAGCTCGTTGTATTCTATTATTTCATCAGTATCTAGTGTGTTTTTAAGATGAAAAACAACATCCATATAAGCAACTAGGTTAGAGAACGCTTCCCGTCTGGCTTCTGCTGTGTTTTCTATTCCAGTTCTTTGAAAATACATTTCTAAAACTTGCGGGTTAAAAATAAATTGATTGCTATGACGATCCGTGTAACCTGCTATACCTTGAGTCTGTTCTTTAGGGTCACCAAAAATATATTCTATTACCTGATCATTGGTTGTGCCTTTACGAAGCAAGGCTGCTCCTGTAGCAATGGCTTGTGCAGTACTTAAAGGTTCTCTTTTAGAAATATTACGCAATGCTTTAGGAACAGGAGTTAGACCAAAACTAAAATTTGCCAGTCCATTCGAAGAAGATGCTTTAGACACCTCGAATAAAGTTTTTAAGTGTTCAGGAGTTGCATCTCTCTGTTGTTGCTGTGCTTCATACTGTTCTTTTAAGTTTTCCTGATGTCTGCTTAGTTTTGTTTTAGAAATGTATGCCTCGATACCTTCTATATCTTCGACCTTATCTACTGGGATATAGTTATATCTATGCTCCATATATGCGGGACCGAACTTGTCAAGCATAAGCTGGTGATTATAGTCTCGTATTCTGTCCCGCTCTCTCTCACTAGCTTCAGCTGAGGATATGTAAAAATCCAACTGCTTACTTCTGTATACTGCTTCATCTCCTGGATTACGTTCTTGTTGCTTACCTAAACCTGCAAATGTTTCTAATAAAGATTCACCAGCAGGATTTGGATGCTTATACTTTGCCTTGGTAGGCTCAAGTAAACTTTGATTTTCTAAAGGAGCTCTTCCAACCGTAGAACCGAAAAACATATCATTAGGAAGAATCTCAACAGCAGGTTGCAAGTTTGGTCTTATTCTTGTTCTGACATTTGGATCTACAGTAGCCTCTTCGCTTTCAGGAGCTTCTGTAAAGCCAGGATCTAATTGTTCTGCCTGTTCTTCTTGAGCTATTGCCGATGCTTCTGTTTCTACTTTTAATAGTTTTTCTTTTTCTTCTTCTTTAGTTTTTGCGGGTTTAAGCGGTTTGCCTGGGAAATTTATCCCTTCTAAAAGACTTCCTACGCCTCTCTTAGGCTTAATACGTAAATTTATTTTAGGTGGCGGTCCTGGTAAATTCATCAACCAGGCCCCTCTCCACCACCGAAATTTTTAATATCGGTATTCCTTTGCAGTCCTTGAAGATAAGCATCTTGATACATTAATCTATATGATATTCCATAAGTCTCTTCAAACTGATTCCGTAGCCCTATTGGTATAGAATTAAATATAAATCTCTCATCATCCAGACCAACTACTCCATCTGGGATTTTACTTGTAAAATAAGTTTCCCCGTCTTCTAAATTATTACCAAATACATTTACATTCCCGCTGGTGTACAAGTTATCTCCATCAATAATGTGAAAAAAATCCTCTCCTGTATTACTTCTTATTCCTGCATTAATCCAACCCATGTTCTTGGTAATTCCGTCGGCTGCTGTACCTTCTACCTCTGTATCATACTCCACCAAAACCCAGCCAGAAACTACAGGACCAACAGTAACCATTCGGGTTCTTGAAGTAGCTACTTGATTCTCTCCTTTCCATCTTAAGATGTTATCTTCAGCAAATTCGGGAGAAGTTCTAATGTTAACATCTTGGGTTATATGTATATTTGTTCGTCCTATATCAAAATTTTCTCCTCTAAAAATAGAGTAGTTAATCTTGTCTCTTGCCATCCAGGGAGTTGTTCCAAAGGTTCTTGTTATAAGCATTCTTTGTGTCGCACTCATAGGTTTATCTGTTATCTCTTCAGCTATAGCGCTTGCAGTTTCGGCCTGAAGTTTCGCTAGCTGCTGTTCTTCCTCCTCGGACCATTGATCAAAAGTCTTTCCAATATTCTTTTGAATCGTAGCGTAATTTAAGTACAACGATTTTACATTTTCCTTCTGGGCATTACTCAAAGCAATCCAACCCTTTTTAATTATATGTGAACCTCTAAAACCTGGTAACCAGCCTCCCAAAAAAAACATTTCCCGAAAGTGATCCTTTAAAACACCGTAATTAACAATCTGTTTGTAGAACTTTTTTACCTGCGTATCAATATCCTCATCCAAATTTGTTCGAAATATTCTGCTCTCACCCGTTGCAACTGCTTCTGTAGGTATAAGGTATATACCTGTTTTTCCCATCGCAGTATTAGCGATAGACATCATTCCCTCAGAAGTTAAGTGACCAACCTTATCAGCATTCCACTTACTAGCCGTGTCGCGAACCAGACTCTTAGCACTGGCTACCATATTTGCAAAATCCTCTTCCCTTACTATTACCCCTCCAACGGTGACCATACCATTTTCCGTGGTTTTACTAATACTTGCAGCTACATTATCAATATACTCGAAAGCAATATCAGTACCAGCAGTCCTTTCGGCTTCTATATCTTTAATTCTCGCTCGATACTGTATTACTTCATCGTCTGTTAAATACGGAGTATAGAGAGTCAACAACTCATTCATTTGCGCTTTGCTCATAAAAAACGGTTCAGCACCACTTTCCGTTATATGAACTCCACTAATCGCGTCTTCCAACTTTCCTCTTACATACAGACTTTGACCTTTTGTCATATTAGACAACACTTCGTCCTGAACACCTCCTAACTTTTCAAAAAGTTTAGCACGATCTCCTTCCATTAACAGGCTAAAATCTAAACCTCCGTACTCACCAGCTGTTATAACCGCTGTTCTCATTTTCTCGAAATCAACACTAGCAAACATATCTTTTTCTTTTACACGCTGCTCTATCAACTCTGCCATGACTTCACCGTCACCAAGTATCGACTTACTCATATCTTCTCTTGCAGAGTTACTTGCTTCCGATTCCTTTTTAGCCAACTCATATATGCGTCTTTCGTATTCAGCTCTTTCTTCGGGAGTATTCAAACCACTACCTTCGTAGAACGCATCCCGATCCTTATTTCCAAGCTGTTGATACTTAATTACCGCTGCTGCATAACCTGAAGCATAAACATTACCTTCACTATCGGTAATTGGTGCGAGCTGGAAGTTTGTCCATATATTTTCCTGTATTTGTTTTATACCTTCTACGTAGTATTTGTTAAATTCGCTTGCTTCGAGAAGAAATCGTGCTCTATCTTCATTTGCTTTTAATTCTTCCATGTTATTTGTCTCAAGAGCGCGGTCCAGCACTTGCGTTAAAACACTTACATTATATTTCTGCATTGCTGTTTGCGATGCTTGCCCTACTTCAAGTGCTTTTGAATTCCATGTCTTATTAAACCATGCTTCGTAGTCCCTTTCCTGATCTCCAGTAAAAAGAACACTATTTCTAAAAACTTCCGAACCTTCTTCACGAATTTTATCTTTTTGCTCTTCAAAAACTCGGTATATAGATTCAGCTTGTATACCAGTAACGGGCTTTTTCAAAAAATCGGAGTGCTGATCTATAGATGTTCCAGCTTTAAGTTTCGCTTCTTCCAGAAGAATATTTTTATGAGTTTCCTGTACATTTTCCCAATGGCTACGTAAAGCATTAATAGTATCTTGTGAGCCTGGAACATTCTTGAAATTATCAAGTAATCCTAAAGGATTGTGCGGATCTAAAGTATGCGAAACCCTAGGCGTACTAAATTTATGTGGTGGTGTTACCCTTATTCTTCTTGGAGGCATTACCAGAGTCCCTGATGATTCCGATCAAACCAAGTACTCCGATCTTTTCCTTCTGTGCCCCAAGTCCATGCAACATTTATTGGCTTCTTTTTACCAGTAAACCAATTTTCTATATCAGTGCCCACTTTGTTAAATCCGAGATAATCTGGTCGTTTAAAATCCGCATCAGTATAATCAATACTGCTTAGCCCATGTGTAACGCCTTTTTTGAGTAGCGTAGTAGGAAATCCAGTAATCGCCTCATTAAATGCGGATGCCATTCCATGAAATTTCATCATAGGATCGGTCCAGCCTACAAGGTCATCATAAGGATCTTGAGCTGCCTCGTAAGCCTTGTTTAAATTTTCTAAGTTGGTAGCTAAAGCATCAGCATTTTGTTGTATCTGGTCTGCCACTGAACCAACTTGCATAACTCCAGATGCAGCAGCATGGGAAGTTATAGCATCAGCGGCTTCTTTAGCTTGAGTTTGTTGTGATAACACCTCTGGATCATATTCTGCTTTTAATGCATTTAAAGCTGCCGTATTTGCTGTTTGTTGTTTTTTTAATGCTTGAAACCGTGAACCGAAAAACAATTCCTCGAACGGAATCATCATTTGCTCTATAACCGCTTCCCATAAAAACGCTAACGGATCTGCTGCCATTTTATCTCCCCCTAAACCTCATGCTCGGTTACTAAACCTACTATATTACAAGACATCCCTGATTCTTTCTTTGCTTTTAATACTACTCTACCTGTTGAAGAAACTTTACCCGCTATACTTATTTCTACTATTTCAGAACTTGTTGACGGTGCTTCATTCATGTTATCTGTTTTTTTCCGAAAGCTGACATCATCAAGGTTGTCTTCGTCAGGACCAACCTGCAAACAGTTTGAATCTATCATCCTTGCTTTTACTTTTTTGATTACTCTTGGATTCCCAAAATCATCTACAGTATCAAGACCCAAAGGCTTACAGATAGCATCAACCCCTAATCCAGCGTTTGCTTTCTTAAAGTAAGAACCTAAAGCTACCTCACCAGAAGAGACTACCCCTTGACCTAGTTCACTGCCATCTCCAGTAAGAGTTACAGTATCACCATTTAAGTGATCTAAACCTGTAACCTTATTAACAACAACCTCTATCTTCCCAGATCCGCTTGTTACAGCAACCCAATCATCACCGTCTGCATCTATTCCTTTTACTATAGTACCTGGAGTTTTAGGCTGTTCCAGTGTAAAAGTAGTAGTGTTTATTACACCAGCGTTATAAATACCCCTGCCACTTTTATCAATATCTAAGTCGTTTATTTCGTGAGAGCTGGAATCTGCTTTTGTAGTTCCAGTTATTCTTATTTTGTCATTATCTGTTAACCCGTGACCACCGCTAACTGTACAGGTAACAGCTTTAGTACTACCATCAACAGCTATTGAAGTTAAATAAACATCGGTTTGACCAGTTACTTCTTTCCCGCTAAAAACATAATAAGGTTCAGTTTTATCTAAACGGTTAAATGTTGAAAAGTACTCTATATGTCTGACGTAACCACTGTCTTCTTTCCTTTTTACTGATATCCATACTTCATCTTCAAACCCGTTAGGAACACAACATATACTTTCTACAAACGCTTCATCACCAGCAGTTCTGCCTACATCTACTGTATTCCAAGCAATAACTCTCTGATCAACATCGTAGGTCATCATAGCAATCTTGCCGTCACCTCTTACAACCCAGACAGTAGGTACTGGAGAAGCCTGAAATGTCCATGCCTGCATTGGAGAAGTTCCAAGAATACTGCCAGCTAAACCGCATAGGTTTCTTGCGTTGTATGTTTGCTGGTTATTGTCAAACAGCATTTCCCGTATAGTTCCACCACCTCTTTCAACAAACAGCAACCGCCCAGAAGCATACAATGGTTGCCTGTTATAAGAACCGTGATTGCTGACCTGTCTTACATTTGGAGTATTAGCATTATCTATAGCATCTGCACCTAGAGACCATTCACCGTTTGAAGCTCCAACCAACAACTCTGTCCAACCTGCCAGCCAGTAAATTACTGAAACACCAGCAAGACCGTATACGTATCCGTCGGCATCTGCTGGACTCATGTTCAGCATATCTCCAGATTTAGAACCAACAATAAAATTACCATCGTCTTTTTCTCCAGAGATTATTAATCTAGTCTGATGAACGGTAGCGCAACCTGGGGTATTAACTCCAGCATGATGATAACTTACATTGTATCCAAGGTTTACGTTGTTCGCACCCGAACCATCACGACGGAAAACAACACCAGATTCACCCGTAGGACCGTAACTTATACCAGGCATATTCATCTTTTGTGCATCAGAACTTATTGGAGTTCCGTCACCATCTGGATCGTTAGTGTCGTATACCGCCCATCCCCAGCTAGTACCGCTGTCTATAGTTCTTAATCTTTGTGGCATTTCCTGCTTGTGAAACAAGAACCAGTCGTCATGTCCGTCGTTCACCGATTGAACCGTCTGTGCTTCCTGTAGATTTTCCAAATTCTTAAAAGCAGTATGGTTATCTCCAGTTGTTACTTGAGACTTGTCACTAACTTTATAAATAGTATGCTGGTCAGGACGGGCAGAAAAATCGCTGCTGGTAGGCTCTTCATCGTAATTATCGTTTCTTACTTCCCAAGCTAATACGTAGTTTTCATCGTTTGCTAGTTTTAAAGTAAACAGCCTTAAAGGCGAAGTTTTAGATGCTATATACTTAGTACCAGGAACTCTTTCTATTCCACCAGTTGGCCACACTCTAAAATTCTCCAATGTTTCACAGGCTTTGTGATACATCTCATTATCTACTCTGCCTTTGAATCTTGGGCTTACCTGACCAGCTCCGAAATCAAATATAGTTTTTCTTGCCATATCACCTCAGTTCTGTAAGTAAGGTTACTTGAGCTTCGGTATAACTGTTCTCAAATGCATCACCTTCCATAGCTTCGGACTTGCGCATTTCAGCGATAGTCATAAGTTCTTGCGTGGCTTGAGTTGTTTCCATCAGGGTTCTGGATAATTCAGCTGCTAAAGTAAAAATCATGGTTTCCAAAAAACCTTGTGACCATGTAGTAATAACAGCATTTGAAGTGTAGCGAACTTCTATAGGGGAGTTTTCGTTAGTATATAGTTGCTTTTTATTTTCAAAGTATCCTATTTCATAAGTTGGATTGCTGTCAGCAAAACCTCTGAATCGTATTATATTTGAATGCAAATCATAAGCGTAATCCCACTTATCAGATATAGGAGTCTGATCCTGTTTTGCTAATTCTTCAAAAGTAGAAGCGAAATTCCAGTCATGGTCATAGAGGAGCTTGTCACGAACAAATGGAAAATGAAGTTTGCAAAGCCTGCCTTCTTCAGAAGAATCATCTATTATTCCCTGCCTTTGGCCACCAGCTAAATCTATAGCTCTGTTACAGATATCTGTTTCGGTTAAGCCACCAGGCTCTCTCATTGCCATTTGTTTATCCTGTTTCTATAGTTTCTTGTGCTGTCTCCAAATCTGCTATTACCTGTAGTTTTTCGTTTATAGTTCTAGCTCCGTAATCTCGGTAAATCTTATCCAGTTCTTCCTGTCCTACACTAGACTCTGCTTCACGTTGTAGTAGTATATCTTCCATGCTATCGCCAGACTCAATAGGAGTACGCAGGTTTATAGGTTCTGCTACACCACCTTTAATTAAAGCGTCATAAAGCCACATTGGTTTTCTGTAAGTTAAATTGACAAATACTTCATTGCCATTTCTTATAGTTCTTTCTGTTTCTTGTTCACCGTTTTCATCAAGTTTTGGTTCGTTAGTAGAACTTAACCTGTTAGGCAACGTAGGGCATCCAACTCCTGGGACTTGTCCTTCACGATAAAAGTAACTTTTAGCATTATCTCGGGATATACTTTTTATATTATCGGACAAATCGCCTGGAATATTCGCTGCAAACGGTTTTTTAAAACGTATTTGCTTTGCAATCTTTTTCGGTTCAGTGTCTTTCTTTTTTACTGCTTTCTTTGTTGGACTCACTGTTTTATCTCCTTCAAACATCCTTGTGCGAGTAGCACATCGGTTAACTTAGCCGTCCTAAGTTTTAATCCTGTTCTGCTTTCGTAAGCTAACGCTTCGCCCTCTTTATGAGGACGAAACGCTTTATGTATTCCTTTAAGATCTCCAGCTACAAGAACGTCAGGATTAGGAGCTTTACGGGTAAAGACAGTGCCAGTACCCGTTCCACCTCCGACAATCTTACTCGGTCTTATAACTTCGTAAATCTTATCTGGCATTTATTTCAACGTATAAATGTACGCATTTATGTAGACTTGGTTTGTTACATTTGCTAGTGGGTCCATCCTCAACCTTACCCATCTTTGCAGATCTAAAGGTAGTCCTACATCCATTATTATAAATCCTGGAACTAAATCAGCTGCAGCGTGTTCTAAAGTGTCTAATATATAGTTATAAGACCCAGGCGAACCGCTACCACTGTCAGGAGCATCCTGAAGGCGGAACTTTGCCTTTGTTCCAAAGCCAGCAGCAAGACTATCCCCAGTTATCTGAACCCTAAAACGCAAAGAACTTAATCCAAGATTATGTGCTGCTGCGCTAAAATCAAATTGGTCAGAACCAACGGTTACTTCATCACCATTAGATGTTCCAGCCGTTACATCCCATTTATCTGCTAATTCTAAATATGAATCTATCATTATGGATCCACCTCATCTTCTGCGTCTATAATTCCTTCAGCTAAATAAAGAGGACAATTCAATATAAACGGTACAAAACCGTCTCCCCAAGGTGAGTCAGCCATATAGTAAGCGTTTTGTTTAGCATTAGCTTCTATAGTAGCTTGCACCCATACAGCCCTAGTCATGTAAGCTGCTTTGTTAGCACTTTCTGGATTTTTCATCTTTGAAAGAGCTAATATTACATTATTAGGATTAAGATCATTCGCTATACCCGATACAGTATCGATGTTACATATACGCTGTACGCCACGATCATCAGCTACTGCTAAAGCGATAGCCATTTTAAACTGCTCGCTGTAAACCACGAGAGGATTACTTGATTCAGTTATTCTTTGTTTACCATGATCTACTCTTTCCAGACCAAGTGGAGTTCCCTCTGCATAAGCTAAGTAAGCTCCTTCTTCGTTATCCCACTCAACAATATAAATAGAACTGTTCGTAGCACTATCGCCTGTATTACCGTTATCGATAACATTAGCCAGAGTTCCAGTATTATAACGGGTTTTTAGTCCGTCAGGTTGTTCTGGGTTAGTAGCGTGGTCTCCATAAAAGAAGGCATTTTCGAATTCCTTCATCATAGCGGAGAGGTGTCGACGGGCATAAGAGAGACGCAAAGCCTCGGGTTGAGGTGCGTGTTCTACTATTCTTTCGTCGATGTCACTCCATGATTCAAGGATTAAAATTGGTTCGTTAATAGGCTTGGTTGTACCTTGGCTAGTAGCAACACCTGCGTTTAACTTACGCCAGCCGACTGTTGGCTCGGTAAGAAGTTGCACATGTTGATGACTAAATGAACCAGTGGCAGGCCAGAATAATGCATGTCGTGCAATCGGATTCATTTCCGAGAGAACGTCTGCATAGGCCACTATACGCTGGTTCAGTATAATATTACTAGCGTCGCCTAGTGTGGGTCGTACTGACCCTGATAGGGTTGCCATCAGCAATCTCCTGTAAATAAGATAAAACTACTCTACGAGTAGCGTTTTCCTTCAGGATTCCCCTACTTTTGCCCTTATTCCCCCCTATTATACTGGGCTTTTACCCCCTAAATACAGGCTTCAAAGAGTGCGAACAGGCTTCACACTTCGGGTAACCTCAGGACATTTGTCTCGAGGTTGTTCTGAATTTAACAATTTACGCTTTTCTTTGCAAGGACTAAAGTTAGAAAAACACGGTGCATCCCCTTCTATGTCCTGATGTTGTTCTATCCAGGAGGAATTTTCATAATACATGTCACCATAATACCTAAGAGTCCGAAGACCCGAAGTAATAACCGACCACGGTGGTAAATGATCCAATTAAAGCTCCCATTACTAATAAACGTATTTCCCTGTCATCACCCATAAGTACCACTATAGTAGCTACACAAAACAGGGCAGCGACAATAACGCCCACTACCCATCTTGCCATAGTTTTCCAGTCAACAGTAGCTGGAGGATCAGGTAAATCCATTACCTTGGCCTTCTACCAGCTGGCGTTCTCCGCACATTAGGATTTACTGCCTCTACACCTTGCGCTGAATTAGCTGTTCCTGCAAGCCTGCGTACTGCCTGCCCTTCACCTTGATAAATAGTACTGTTCCTGCCTTCACCGTACATCTCAGGGCTGTTGGGATATTCTCTGGCTGGCTCTGCTGGAGGCGGTGTCGGTGCGCCCTGTAGGATAGTTTCTTCTCCCAGTTGTCTTCCCAGTCGGTGCATAGCCTTAAGCCACGAAGGATCTTCGCTTAATCCAGAGTCTATTACTTTTTCCCTTAACCCTTCTTCCATTAACCATCTCCAGCCTTTTTGAGCTAAGTTTATATTCTGGTCGTATTGTCCACGCCATTCCTGTTCTCTTAGTTTCGTTAGCTCTTCCTGTCGTTGTGAACGCAGTTCTTCGTTACGCTGACTGGAAGCAGCCATGATATCAGTAGAGAAATCTTTAACAAAGTCTTTAGCTGCCTGCTTGGTTACGCCAGCTTTAAACATAATCTCTTTCAGCTTATTAACAGCCTGTTCATCGGGTATAAAACCATCAGCTACATCATCCTTTGTTATTTCGTATTCTGATGCAGTTTCAGGTCTTCCCAGCCGTTTCCAGAAAGCATGGTGTTCCTCGGTGCTGTCGCCTTCTCCTGGTATCTTAACCAAGTCACCAACATTACCAGCCTTGCTCTTCAAATCTATGTTCTCTCGAGCCAATGCATGGACATCACTAACCCCGTTAAACGCTTCGTGACCTTTCAATTCCTGAGGTAATTGCTCCTGCCAAGTTGGTAGACTGGCATTAGCTTCACCGCCATCCAATATTGATGTTACTCCACCCTCAGGTGGTTTTTGTTCATCTGACATTACCTACTCCTTATGTAGTATCTTTTCCTGGTGTATGCCACCTAGGTCTTACTGCTCTTAATTTATCTAATATATCCAATGTGTTGTCTTCGTGCCACACTCCCATATACCAAAGAACATCCTTGGCTATGTTTTGCTCTATCATTTCTTCCACGCTGTTGGCTTCCCTGAAGAATCCCCAATGTGTAAGTAAACCTCCCAGTACATAACGTCCTTCTGTTGAGTCAAGTAATACTTTACGCATAAGTTCACCCATGCTCTTGTCAGGTGTTCTTTGATTAACTTCGTCAAAGCGGTTGACAATAGGGCGGTTATACGTTTCCAGCCCGTCAGTTTGCAGCCGTCGCTTGCTGCGCACCTTCTTCTTCAGTACCCGCTTGCGCCATATTCCTCTGAGCTTCTGAAAGAGTTTTCGCTTGCTCAATCTTCATAGCCTCCTGTTGTTGTTTTAACCTGTCTTCCCTGATACCGACCATTTCCTGTTCTTCCCTTACTAACGACTCTGGAATATTGTGACTTTGAGCTATACGCTTGATCATGTTGTCCCAATGCAGAACATCCTTTCCCTCTGGGTGTACTTGTAATATAGGTATTACCTCTTCCAAAGTCGCCCTTATTGCCTTTTGTTCGAAGTGCTGTTTCTGTAACTGGGCTAAAGGTCCGTTATACTCAACCCGAAGAGGTGAACCAGCTGCTACCCGCGCCAACTGTTCAGGAACTGGAGGCAATAGATTGTTTTCTTCAAGAAGGCTGAATACCCTGTCAAAGATAGGATCTAGGGTTTCGTCCTCAAGGTTTCCAATAATAGGACCAAGCAAGACAGCTCTTTCGTTCCTTAAGTCGTTGAAAGCCATCGCTCTTACGTCTTTCATGTCTTCTATCTTGGAATTAGCCAAGGCTGCAAAGATATTTACGTTAAAAGCCCGTTTTATCTCTTCTTCCGCCCGATCCTGACGGTCAATACCGACATCATAACGTATATCTTCCTGTATTTGCTTGGTTAGCATCCTTGGATCGCGTCCAAAGTAAATATTAGCTCCTGGATGGGTAGTAAAAGAGCCTTTGAGTCTGGCATCCACTAACATAGCAGGGTCGATCATCTTCTGGCTGGCAGTTAACAGGTTTTTCTCTAATCCGTTAATCATTCTGATGGCTGGCCATGCAATATCACCAGGTCCACGGCCATACACTTCCTCTGAACGTACAATGGGTCGCCACACCACATAAGGAAGTGTTCTAAATCCTGATTCCCGTAATATGTCCCGCTGTCCAGGTTGCATATAGACGGATTCGTATTCAAAATCTGTATTGCCATCCCTGAATTCGCTCCGTTCTTCCCTTGGAGCTACCGAATGCCAGAACTCAAAGGTTTCATAGGGGTTTTCACTGTCATAAGCCTTTAATACAGGCTCGGACAAACGGTCTTTCTCGTCTGGAAAGTATCTTTCAACTGCATTTACCGCACTCAACATAAAGGATCTTATCACTCTGTTGACTCTTTGGTGTTCGTCCACCTCAAGCCAGGTTGTCATCGGATGCCAGACATGGAACATAAGCTGTTGTCGGGATTCGTCCCACTCTATTGACATAGTAGCAGTACCACACCAGCCAGCATCAGAAAAGAGTTTGCCCATCTCTGAGTAGAAGTTACTTCTGGAAAGCTCAAAGTAGACCGTACCCG
>VTLG01011278.1_pt1 | contig 28064 bp, 37 predicted proteins | sample 4694571 | NCBI WGS metagenome assembly VTLG01 (sample SAMN12604809, study PRJNA352737) | marine metagenome | biome: ENVO:00000447; feature: ENVO:00000209|ENVO:00000569|ENVO:01000036; material: ENVO:00002151; isolation source: viral sequences binned using virsorter ...
ATCGTTGCTAACCCATTTGCACAAGGAACCACAGCTGGTTCTGGCGCATTGACAGTTAACGCTAACCGCTACTACAGACGTGTTCGTGTCAACAACCTAATGTGATTAGAAGTTAATATCTTTTCACTTCAAGAGGATCCTTCGGGATCCTCTTTTTTTGTCTAAATAATACTAAAAGTACGTTTGTCCGATGAAACCAACACCAAGAGAAGCTCAGATTATTCATGCCAAATATGAAAAGGTTGTTGAGCACCTGATTGCTGAAAAGTATGCTGTTGATAAAGATGCTGCTGATAAAATTATTGAAGGTATGAGTGAAGAGTGGTATAATACTATTGCTGAGTAATGAAGACGTTTCACGATTTCTGTGAACATGCTTATTCCATAGATAAACGCCCATGTCCTGATGGGTATAAATGGACTAAGAAATATGTCTCATGTGTTCCAAAAGGATCTAGATGGAAGATCTATGGAACATATTGGGGTGGTGTTGGTTATGGTCGTGATGAATCTGAAGGTAAGAAAAATGGTAATGGCAACGGTAATGGGTCCCATAACGGGAATGGAAATGGTAATGGCAATGGTGGCAATGGTAATGGTGGCGGCGGCAACGGCGGCGGTGGCAATGGTGGTGGAGAATAACGATGGCAACTAGAAACGCATTTGTAAATCAAATACAGAATAGAAACTTTTTATCCTCTATTGGGTTTAAATTTAGCCTTGCTAGACATCCAAAGGTAGATTTTTTCTCAAATAGTGCTAGAATACCAGAGATTCAACTTGGACTTGCATCACAACCAACTTATCTGAAAGATATTGATATTCCTGGAGAGAAGCTTACTTATGGTGATTTAAATCTTAGATTTTTGGTTGATGAGAATATGGAAAATTATATGGCAGTGTATAATTGGTTAGTTGGTCTTGGTTTTCCAGAAGAAGCAACTCAATTTAAAAATCAGACAACTGATGATACTGGAAGAAGAGATATGAAGCATGCATTTAGTGATGGAACTCTTACAATTTTAAATAGCAATTTTCAATCAGTAGCGAAAGTAAAATTTTTAGATTTATTTCCAACATCATTAAGCTCTCTTGAATTTGATGCAACATCTGCAGATCAACAGTACTTTACAGCAGAGGCATCTTTCAAGTATACTGTATATAATATAACTAGCATTGTTAAATGAACCTTGAAAAAATTCAGGAGATGTGGGAGCGTGATGCTGTCATTGATCCTGATAACTTACATGATGAGTCGTTAAAAATACCTCAATTACACTCAAAGTATTATACGATGTATAATACAATTACTTTATTGCGTGAAAAGGCAAATAAGACTTATAAGGAAGTTAAATTAGAAAGACATAGTTTTTATACTGGGAAAGCACCTGCAGATGTTTATGTTAAAGAACCTTTTCCATACAAGGTTAGAGAAAAGGATGCAATACAGAGGCATATGGAGGCGGATAATAGAGTTTCAGAGGCAGAGTTGAAAGTTAGATATTATGATGTTATGTTAAAATTCTTAGAAGAGATCATTAAAGTAATATCAAATAGAACATTTCAAATTAAGAATGCTATTGAATGGCACCGTTTTCAATCAGGGTTTAACTAAATATTTAAGATCCTTCTAGGCAAGACAATGGCACATGCCGATTGCCACGATGAAAATTCTGAATGGCAACCTCCCAATAATGAAGATGGAGAATGGTGGTGTGAATCGAGAATGGGTATAAATGAGACAAGAATGATGTATAATTCTATTTCATATTATCTGCATATATGGCCAGGTCCATCTGAATATAATAGACCACCAGAAGAAAAACAGTATCTCGAATTTGTAAGAAATAAGTTATTTGCTGCGATTTGTGAATATAATTATCTTTTTACTGAAGCAGAAAAAGAGGAATAAATAATTGATATTGACCTAGATCAATGTCACATTTGATTATATCAAAAAAGAACGAAGTGTATCTTCATGTTCAGGCGGAGATACATGTCTATTATGAATTGGCAGATTACTTCACGTTTGAAGTACCTGGTGCTAAATTCATGCCATCATACCAAAAGAAATATTGGGATGGAAAGATTCGTTTATTTAATACCCAAAAAGGAGAAATATATGTTGGGTTATTAGATAAAATAGTTCAATTTTGTAATGATCACAAATATACTTATGAGTTCGTAAATAACGAATATTATGGTACTCCTTTTGAAGTCAATAAAATGATTTCAAAAGAAGGTGTAAAGGATTATATGAATGCTATTTGTAGGCATAAACCTAGGGATTATCAAATAGAGGGAGTATACGATGCTCTAAGATACAATAGAAAACTATTGATAAGTCCAACTGCCTCCGGCAAATCTTTGATGATTTACTCAATAGTTCGTTACTTTGTAGAGCAAAAGAAAAGTATTCTGATAGTTGTTCCAACGACGTCTCTGGTAGAGCAGATGTATAAGGACTTTTCGGAATATGGATGGGATGTTGGTTCATACTGTCATAAAATATATGCTGGTAGAGAAAGAGAAACAGATTCTCAGGTAATTATAACAACTTGGCAATCAATATATAAACTTCCTAGAAAGTATTTTGAAAGATTTGATTGTGTAATAGGAGATGAAGCACATCAATTTAAATCAAAATCTTTAATATCTATAATGACTAAGTTAGCAGATGCTAAGTATCGTTATGGATTTACCGGAACTCTTGATGGATCACAAACTCATAAATGGGTATTAGAGGGATTATTTGGACCATCATATAAAATAATTAAAACAGATGAGCTTATGAAAAAAGGTCATCTTGCTACATTAGATATTAATGTACTATTATTAAAGCATCCACCAAATAAATTTGAAACATTTGAGGATGAGGTTCAATATATTATCGGTCATAATCGTAGAAATAACTTTATTAAAAATCTTGCTCTTGATTTGAAAGGTAATACTCTTATTCTATATGCAAGAGTAGAAGGGCATGGTTTACCTCTATATGAATTAATAAATAGTAGTAACCACATTGAAAACCGTCATGTCTTTTTTGTTCATGGTGGCGTGGAAACCGAAGACAGAGAGAAAGTTCGAGAAATCACTGAGCAAGAGAATAATGCTATTATCGTTGCCTCTTACGGAACCTTTTCTACCGGAATTAATATCAAAAACTTGCACAACGTTATCTTCGCTTCCCCATCAAAATCAAGAATAAGAAATCTCCAATCAATTGGAAGGGTTCTTAGAAAAGGAGACAAAAAAACAAGAGCAACTTTATATGATATTGCCGATGATATTAGTTATAAATCAAGGAAGAATTATACCTTGAATCATTTAATTGAAAGAATTAAAGTTTATAATGAAGAAAATTTCAATTATGATATCGTAAACATACCACTTAAGAAATAATGGGAGAAGAGTTTCACAGCATTATTAAATTAATTACGGGAGAGGAAATATTTTCGTTAGTTTCTGTCGATGAGAATGATGGCGACCCTATTATTATGCTTCAAAATCCTGTTATTATGCAAATAAAATCAAATCATATTGGACAGTATGTTAAGATAAGACCTTGGCTAATGATACCTACCGATGATCTTTTTATTATCAGACATGATAGAATTGTTACAATGACTGAAATTAAAGATGAACAAATGATTGAATTTTACGATAGATATTTAAATGAGAAGGATGTTGATATTATAGTAGATGGAAAAACAAAGGTTACTGATAAAATGGGATTTATAACAACAGTAGACGATGCAAGAAAATACTTAGAATCCATTTATAATCAACCTACTAAAGAAAGCTAATTATTTCTCATCAACCCTTACAAAGGATATTCTACTGATATTTTAAGAACTTGTCAAGTCACTAAAATATGGTATAATATACATATTGAATGTTTATAGGAATAAGCAATGCTATGGTTAAGAAAAAATCGGAACATTATGTAAATAATAAAGAGCTTTTAGAAGCACTGATTGTTTATAGAGCAAAGGTTGCTGAAGCAAAAGAAAATGGAACACCAAAACCACGCATTAGCAATTATCTTGGTTCGTGCTTTTTGAAAATTGCTACGCATTTATCATATAAACCGAATTTTGTTAATTATATGTTTAGGGATGATATGATTTCTGATGGGATCGAGAATTGTGTTCAGTATATTCACAATTTTGATCCAGAGAAGTCTAGGAATCCATTTGCTTATTTTACTCAAATAATTCATTATGCTTTTTTAAGACGGATTCAAAAAGAGAAAAAGCAATTAGAAATTAAAACAAAGATTATTGAAAGAACTGGATTTGATGAGGTTATGATGGTTGATGATAATCAACTTTCTGGTAGTAGTTCTGACTACAATACTATTAAAGATAACATTCAATATAAAACTAATAGAAATTAAATGAAGGTTGCTATAATTACCGACCAGCATTTTGGTGCTCGTAAGGGATCTAAGAATCTACATGATTATTTTGGAAAGTTTTATGAAGATGTATTTTTTCCATATATCGAAGAGAATAATATTACTACGGTAATCGATATGGGAGATACTTTTGATAATCGTAGATCAATAGATCTTTGGTCGTTAAAATGGGCAAAAGAGAAGTATTTTGATAGACTTAGAGATTTGGGGATAAAGGTCCATACTATTGTTGGAAACCATACTGCATACTATAAAGATACTAATAAGATTAATTCTATTGAGTTGTTTTTAAAAGAATATAGAAATGTAACAGTATATTCTGCACCAAAAGAGATTAAAGTAGATAAGTTAAAAGTTCTTCTTTTACCTTGGATTAATAGTGAAAATTATGAGGAGACATCATCCCTAATTAAAAAATCCAAAGTTAAGGTTGTTATGGGTCATCTTGAACTTAATGGTTTCAGGGCAACAAGAGGGCACATGATGGAAGATGGGATGAGTGTTGATATATTTGATAAGTTTGAAAAAGTTTATTCAGGGCATTTTCATACCAGATCAAATAATGGTAAAATTTATTATCTTGGTAATCCTTATGAAATGTTTTGGAATGACGTTAATGATGCAAGAGGATTTACTATTCTTGATACAGAAACATTAGAACATTTTCATATTGATAATCCATATAAACTTTTTTATAATCTCTATTATGAGGATACAAATTATAAATTGTTTAATGCCACAGAATATAAAGATAAAATTGTAAAGGTTATTGTTAGGAAGAAAACCTCACAAAAGCAGTTTGAAAAATTTATAGATAAATTATATTCTGTTGGTATTCAAGAATTAAAGATTATTGAAAATTTTGCCATTCAAGAAAATGATGAATTTGAAGTTGAAGAAACTGAAAATACCATTAATATTTTGAATCGTTATATTGATGAATCTGAATTTGATGGTGACAAAACTACTATTAAAGGAATTCTTCAAGAAATTTATAAGGAGGCATGTGAAGTAGAATAATGTTTCTTCTAACTCTTAAAGACAAGCCAGATGATGGTGCATATGCCGTAGCTAATAGATATGGCGAAAAGGTTCTTTTCTTATTTCAAGAAGAGGATGATGCTGTTAGATATGCTATGCAATTAGAGGATCAAGAAGAGCAAGAGATGGATATAATTGAAGTTGATGATAGAATGGCAATAGCAACTTGCCAAAGGCATCATTATAAGTATTCAGTAATTACACCAAATGACATTATTATTCCTCCAAGAATTGAGACTAAATGATAACCTTTAAAAAAATTAGATGGAAAAACTTCCTTTCAACAGGTAATCATTTTACGGAAGTTGACTTTCAGAAAAATAATACTAACCTTATTGTAGGCACCAATGGTGCTGGTAAGTCTACTGTTTTAGATGCATTAACATTTTCTCTGTTCAATAAACCATTTCGTAAGATTAATAAACCACAGTTAATCAATACAACAAATGAGAAAGATTGTGTTGTTGAAGTTGAATTTTCAATTAATAGTAGAGATTATATTGTTAAGAGGGGAATAAGACCAAATTTATTTGAAATAGTTGTTAACGGTAATCCCATGCATAGGGAGGCGGATGATCGTGCAATGCAGAAGATTCTTGAAGAGAATATATTAAAAGTAAATTATAAATCTTTTACTCAAATAGTTATCTTAGGTAGTACTAATTTTGTACCATTTATGCAGTTAAGTACTACAAATCGTAGAGATGTTATTGAAGATCTTTTAGATATTAAAATCTTTTCTTCAATGAATAATTTAATTAGAGATAGGTTGAAAGTTAGAAGGGATTGTGTTCGATCTTTAGAAACAAATAAGAATAATACAAAAGAAAAACTTTTAATGCAAGAGAACTTTATTAAAGAATTGGAGGAACAAGGTAAGAGTAGTATTGAAGAGAAAAATGATAAAATTAAGGTATTAACAGTTGAGGTTGATACTCATTTAGAGCATAATGAAATTAAAGAATCTAATATTGCTGATTTAATTAAGGACCAAGAAAAAGTTACTGGTGCTGGTGAAAAGTTAGTGAAACTTAATAATTTAAGAGGTAAAATTACTCAAAAAGTAGCAACCATTGCAAAAGAACATAAGTTTTTTGAAGAAAATAAGGTTTGTCCTACATGTACACAATCTCTTAAGGATGATTTTCGTTTAAATAAGATTGATGATGTTCAAACTAAGGCAAAGGAACTTAAGAAGGGCTTCGGGGAACTCGAAGAAACCATCAAGTTAGAGGAGAAAAGAGAACATCACTTTAACCAACTATCTAAGGAGATTACTAAACTCAACAATGGCATTTCTCAAAACAATACGCGAATTTCTGGTTGTCAACGTCAGATCAGAGATTTGGAATCGGAAATTCAGAGACTTACCTCCCAACTTGCAGACAGAAATACTGAGCATGACAAATTAGCTGAGTTTAAAGAAAACCTCCAAAAAACATTTGAACAATTAGCAGATCAAAGAGAACAAATTACTCATTATGATTTTGCCTATTCCTTACTTAAGGATGATGGTGTAAAGACAAAAATCATTAAGAAGTATCTCCCATTTATTAATCAGCAGGTTAATAGGTATTTGCAGTTGATGGATTTCTATATTAATTTTCAATTGGATGAGGAATTCAATGAAACTGTAGAATCTCCAATTCATGAGAATTTTTCATATTCATCTTTTAGTGAAGGTGAAAAAATGAGAATTGATCTTGCACTTCTTTTTACATGGAGAGAAGTTGCTAGGGTTAAGAATTCTGTCAATACAAATTTATTGATAATGGATGAGGTATTTGATAGTTCTCTTGATGGATTTGGTACAGATGAGTTTTTGAAGATTATTCGTTTTGTTATTAAAGATGCGAATATTTTTGTAATATCTCATAAAACAGACCTACATGACAAATTTGAAAGTGTCATACAGTTTGACAAAGTTAAGGGATTTTCCCATATGATACATAAAGAAGATGGATCTCTCTGATGAGAAGTATTATGATCTACTGAGGAGGTTGGACAGTTTAGAGCGTGATTTCAGGTCACTGAAAGATGCTATAATGTACGATTCCGAAATCGGAGAACGGATACAAAGTAACTATTGGAGGAATCGGGTATGAAAGTACCAAATTGGATACATCACTCCAAGAAGGAGCGAAAACGAAAACTTAAACCTCAAGCACTTCGTCAAGCGAAGGCAAGAAGAAGAGCACTCCTGAAGAAACTCAGGGGTGCTTCTTTTTTATAAATATCTAAAAAGTCTTGTTCTAATGAAAAGTTATAGTCAGTATCAAAATAACTTAAATGAATTGTATATGAAAGAATACAATTTGTTAAATGAAGAGACTCAACAAAAGATAGTTGAGTGGAATGAATTGGATATTGAATCTCAACAAAAGATTGTAGAGGGATTGCAAAATGGTAATGAAGAGATTATAAGTGAATGGGGTGAATTAAATGAATGGTTGGGTAAGGCAGCAAGCGTTGTTGGTAAGTTACCTGGTATTAGAACAGTTACTGGATTGGGTTTAGCAGGATATAGAGCTGCAAAGGGTGATTGGACAGGTGCTGGATTAGCAGCAGGAACTGCAATTCCAGGACCTGTTGGTTGGGGATTTGTTGCTGCTGATGTTGCCAGAGGATTAAAAGGTGGTGGTAATAAGTCTAAAACACCAGGACAGACTGGAGGAGGAACACCAGGTCAAACCGGAGGAACACCAGGTCAAACCGGAGGAAAATCAGGTCAAGGTCAAACGACAGGAACAAAAACTGGTACAAAGAAAGTAGGAGTAAATTGGAAAGATCCTTATGGAGGGCACAAGGTATTCAAATCTAAGAAAGATATAGCTGCTTCACCAACTAGAAACTACCAAGTAAGGACATCTGCAGTTAGTGCGACAAAATCACCTGATCTAAGAACTGATGCTGAAAAAGTATCTCAAAGAACGAAAAGGTTTGGACATGCTGGATCACAGAGGGGTGATGGTATTGATAGAGCAGGTAAATCAACAGAAAAAACTGTTACTCCTGTTGTAAAGAAGGTTGAGTCTAAACCAAAAAGAAAGAGTTTACTATTAGATCCTAAGAATACTAGGGATAGGTAGAGACAATTAAATAAGTGTCATAACCTCTGCCTTTGGCAGGGGTTTTTTTGTTATTATATGTTCATACAGAAAAACACAGATGACTGTTCGGCACGAAATTAAATCTCATCTTGCTAAACTTTTAGCAACGGAAGATCTTATTGTTGAACATAAAAAAGTACAAACAGCACAATTTAATGTTCATACTCGTGTTCTGATTCTTCCGAATTGGGATAGAGCGAGTAATAATGTTTATGACATGTTGGTTGGGCATGAAGTTGGACATGCTCTATATACACCAGATAGGGATTGGTTTAAAGAGATTCAACTTCCTCCTCAGTTTGTTAATATTGTAGAGGATGTTAGAATTGAAAAACTAATGAAGAGGAGGTATCCTGGACTTGCAAAGACTTTCTATACGGGATATAATGAATTGCATGATCAAGATTTCTTTCAAGTAAATGATGAAGATATTTCTAATTTTAATCTTGCTGATCGGGCTAATCTACACTTTAAGGTGGGTTCGTTCCTTTCTGTACCTATTTCAACTTCTGAAAAACCGATTATCGATTTGATCAATGACTGCGAAACGTTTGATGAAACCCTATCCGCAGCAGAAGCGTTATATAATTTCTGCAAGCAGGAACACAAAAGAAACCACGGAGGTGAAACCTCAAAAGAGGGTCAACAAATTACTTTCGAAAATTTTGAAGATTCTGGGGATAATAACCTTGACATCCCTGTTGATAATAACTCTACCGTTTCTGACAGTGATGGCGGTTCTTCTATGGAAGGTGGGAGCGATACTACTCCTAGCGATGATAGGATGGATGATTTTGATCCTACTGTAGAAACAGCAGAGGCACTTTCAGAAGCACTTAAAGAACTTTCAGATCAAAGTGAATCTCGTGAGAGTTATTATATTGAATTGCCAGATTTAAATTTAGATAATATTATTATACCAAATACGAAAATACATGATGGAATTAATAAGTGTTTTATAAGTCAACAGAGAGACTGGGATGAAGCAAATATATCCAAATTTAATTTATTTGAAGAGTCAGATGAATCATATTATGAGTTTAGGAAATCTGCACAGAAAGAAGTTAATTATCTTGTAAAGGAATTTGAGTGTAAAAAATCTGCTGATTCATATGCAAGAGCAACTGTTTCTAAAACTGGTGTATTAGATTGTTCTAATCTTCATACTTATAAGCATAATGAGGATCTATTTAAAAAGATAACAACACTTGCCGATGGAAAGAATCATGGATTGGTGTTTATTTTGGATTGGAGTGGATCCATGTCATTAGTAATGCAAGATACTATTAAACAACTTTATAATTTGCTATGGTTTTGTAGGAAAGTAAATATTCCTTTTGAAGTTTATGCTTTTACTAATTGTTATCCTATGTCTGATGATGGATCAATTCGTAGATCATCCTATGAGAAAAAAGCAGGATTGGCATTTGTTGAAGAAACTTTTTCTTTGATGAATTTGTTTAGTAGTAAGGTGAAAACTAAGGTATTAGAAGAACAGATGAAGAATATATATCGTATTTCTTGTGCATTTACTCATCAATTTTACTGTCCGTTTAATGTTCCTATTGGTTTAAATCTTTCTGGGACTCCATTGAATGAAACTTTAATTGCTTTGCATAAAATTCTTCCTAAATTCAGAAAGGAGAATAATATACAAAAAGTTCAATGTGTGATACTTACTGATGGTGAAGCACATCCATTAAAATTTAGTAAAGATTTTCAACGTAATTATAAACATGAACCATTTTTAGGTACAAATTATATTGGATCGCATTGTGTTATACGTGATCGTAAAATTGGAAGAACTTATTCTTGTGCTCATTTAGGGAATTGGGCAGATGTAACAGATATATTAATTCATAATCTTCGTGATAATTTTCCAGATATGAATTTTATTGGTATTCGTGTTCTTGCATCTCGTGATGCTGGACAGTTTATTCGTCGATATACTGGATATGTCGAAGACAAGTATGATAAAATTATGAGTAGATGGAAGAAAGAAAAATCTTTTGCTATTAAGAATTCTGGATATCACACTTATTTTGGTCTTTCTGCAAATGCATTAGCAAATGATGATGAGTTTGAAGTAGAAGAGGATGCTACTAAGGCACAAATTAAAAGGGCATTTGTTAAGAGTCTTAGAAGTAAGAAAATGAATAAAAAGATATTAGGTGAGTTTATAGAATTGGTTGTTTAGTATGGATATTAACTCTCCTCTTGATCCTGGTGAAATTAGGGTTATTGATAATTTTTTATTGAATAGTGAGTTTGCAATATTATCAGAAGAAATTCAAGCTAAAAAATTTCCATGGTTCTATAATCCAGCTGTATCTACTGAGGGGGACGGTCTTTTTCAATATTTTCATATGTTCTATTCAAATAAAGTTGGGAAAAGTTATCATTATGAATTAATACTACCAACTTTACGTAGATTGGGAGGAGATAGACTTCATAGGGCTAAGGTAAATTCTAGAACAATAACTAATTCGATACAGAAATCTAACTATCATACTGATATATCTGATAAAATACCTTATTTGGCAACCGCTATTCTTTATATTAATACTAATAATGGGTATACTCAATTTAAAGAAAGTGGTCGTAAAATAAAAAGTGTTGCTAATAGGGTTGTAGTATTTGATCCTGATTTAGAGCATATGGGAACATCATCTACCGATGAAAATAGAAGAATTGTACTAAATCTCAACTATACACTGCCACATTATAAATAGACAGAGAAAGTATTCTATTTAAGCAAATGTCACACTTTGGCGATTTACTTGCAGGAAATGTATCTGCACCCCCAGTAGCACCACCTCCTGTCGAAGATCCTGTGGTTACTCCACCGCCTGTTGTACCTGATATTGCTCCACCTACACCACCAGAACCTGCTGTTGTATTCACAGAAGATCTTCCTGATCTACCTACTGTACCAGATCCAACTCCAACATATGCGGATTTATCGGGTAAATCAAAGTATGAATTAGAACAGATTGGTCGAACAATAGGTATTGAATTAGATAGGAGACTAAGTCATGACAAATTAGTTACTGAACTTTTACAAGCATTTGCTAATCAATAAACCAATTTACAAAGTGTACACTAAGGGGTCTATATGACCCCTTTTTTTATTATAATATATGCAGATAAATAAAACTACTACATCATGCCTCGCAAAATTGCTTTGACTGACAAACAATTACTTGATGAATTGCAAAATTTATACGGCGTTGAATTGACTGCTGCCGATGTTAGAGGATTTTGTGCTTCTCGTAGTATTAATTATCAAACTGTTACTCGTCGTTTAGAGCCATTTAAAGTTTCAAGAGGGCGTTGGAATTTAGAAATAACAAGAGAAAGTGTAGAGCAAATTGAACGTTCATTTAGTGCTCCTTCTGTTGAACCTCAAGTAAAACAAAACCTTATTCCAGAAAAAGATGATACCTTCGTCAAGTTTGGTTCTTTTAGCGATCTTAAGACCATTCTCAAAACCCGTATGTTCTATCCTACGTTTATCACGGGTCTTTCTGGGAATGGAAAAACCTTCGGAGTTGAGCAAGCCTGTTCTCAACTCAGGAGAGAATTAATTCGTGTCAACATCACAATCGAAACCGACGAAGATGACCTTATTGGTGGGTTTCGCCTTATTGATGGTAACACTGTATGGCATAATGGACCAGTTATCGAAGCACTGGAAAGGGGAGCTGTCCTCCTTTTAGATGAGATAGATTTAGCATCAAATAAGATACTTTGTTTACAACCTATCCTTGAAGGTAAAGGAATTTTCTTGAAGAAGATTGGTAAGTATATTCAACCTGCTAAAGGATTCAATGTGGTTGCAACTGCAAATACTAAGGGTAAGGGTTCCGACGACGGGAGATTCATTGGTACTAATGTTCTTAACGAAGCCTTCCTTGAAAGATTTCCAGTAACTTTTGAGCAGGATTATCCAGCACCATCAGTAGAAACTAAGATTCTTGGAAGGGTTGCATCAACTCTTGGTGTAACTGATACTGATTTTTGCAAGAAATTGGTTGACTGGGGTGATATAATAAGGAAGACCTTTTATGATGGAGGGATTGAGGAGATTATTAGTACTCGTCGTTTAGTTCACATTCTCCGTGCTTATAGTATTTTTGGTAATAAAGCAAAGGCAATAGGAGTTTGTATTAATCGGTTTGATGAAGAAACCAAGCAAGCATTTATCGAACTTTATGATAAGGTAGATGTTGATTTTGTAATTGACAAAATGGAGAATTAATGTTATGGTTAATGCATGGAGTTTGCTTTATGAGGAACTTAATGGGACCATGGATGAAACTTACCCTATCAGAGAAGATGTACCATCAGAGTTATGGGGTAAAAGAGTTGAAAACAAGGAGGAAAAAATGAGTGATAGATTAGGTGAAGATGTTTATGAGGATCTTCTTCCTAAGGGATGGGAGCAACCTGTTGCAGCAGAATATGTTAGAGATCCTGTTGGATATGGTGGTTCAGATGTTGTGATTTTTGGGGATTATTCTCCTGTAAGTACTGCTTCGAGTGTTGTAACAGCAGCAACTCAAAAAGATTGGCAGGATTTTTGGAAAGATGATGGTATTAGCATCACTGGTAATCCTGAGTCTTTTATGACTACTGATTATGATGAGGGAACTTTAAATATTGGTTACCAATATGGATCTCCTGGGAATGATACTCTCAATATCACTGGATCTAGACTTCCTGGTGGTATGGGTGAAGATCATATTAGTTTGTCTCCATTCCCCAATTATAGTAGTGCCTATGAAGTTGATCTTGATCAAAAACCAAAACCAAATCTTGAAGGACCAGGGCATAGAAAGTATGAGGAAGATAAAGGGATTAAAGATCTCTCTGATTATGTTTCTTCAACTTATCAAGGACATTATACTAATGAGAAGTCTGATGTTCAGACTCTTGACCTTATTCATTCTGTTGGAGATGCAGAATCCTTTTGCCGTTCTAATGCAATTAAGTACCTGAGCAGGTATGATAAAAAAGGACAGGCAAAACGTGATATACTAAAAGCAATGCATTATTGCTTACTACTTTATTATTTCAGTGGAAACACTAACGATGAAATTACGACCCGTGGTTATGAAACTTTCTGACAATTCTTTAACTGTTCTTAAGAATTTTGCAACAATTAACAATTCTATTCTTGTAAAACAAGGAACTAGTCTACGTACTATTTCTGTTGCTAAGAATATTCTTGCTGAGGCAGAGATTACTGAAGAGTTCCCTCGTGACTTTGCCATTTATGATTTGAATCAATTTCTGAATGGTTTAGGATTGCATCAAGATCCTGAATTGGATTTTGCACAGGAATCTTATCTTACCATTCGTGAAGGTAAGCGTAAAGTAAAATATTTTTATGCAGATCCTAATGTAATTATTTCACCGCCAGATAAGGAAATTAGTCTTCCTTCTGAGGATGTACATTTTCAATTGGATAGTACATCACTAGAAAAGTTACTTAAAGCAGCTTCGGTATATCAACTTCCTGATTTTTGTGTAGTTGGTGATGGATCTAAGGTAAAACTTGTTGTTCGTGATAAGAAGAACGATACATCCAATTCATATTCAATTGAAGTTGGAGAAACAGATAAACAATTTACTGCTAATTTTAAAGTAGAGAATATTAAAATTATTCCAGGTGCTTATGATGTAGTAGTATCTTCTAAATTACTATCAAAGTTTACTAATGGTAAATATAATTTAAAATATTATATTGCATTAGAACCAGATTCTACCTTTGGTTAACTTATGGATGTTGTCCCTCTATTTTCTACTCCTGTTGGAGTAGATCAATTAGATATTGATTGTGGTGCAATTCTAGACTATATTAAAGAATGTGATTATCTAGAATATGAAACTAAAAATGGTTTTTATAGTAAAGATCAGTTTATTTTAGATAGACCTAAACTTTCTAAAGTAAAAAACCAAATTGATGAGATAGTCTCACAATATCTTTATGAATTTCTAGGATTTGATAAAAATTATGAATTTTATCAAACAAATTCTTGGGTGAATTTACATAGAGAAGGAAACTTTTCTCAAAATCATATTCATGCAAATTCTTTATATAGTTATGTTTTGTATATTTCTGCTGGAATAGAACAAGGTAGACTTGTTGTTAGCAATAAGAATTGTAATTATGGATCAAGTACAATAAGAGTTCCTATAAAGGAATTTAACATTTTGAATTCTTCTAGTTGGCAATTTGATCCAAAGGAGGGTATGATAGTAATATTTCCTGCACATCTTGATCATTTTACTGAAGTTAATACTTCTAATATTGATCGGTATTCAATTGCAGGTAATTATTTCGTAAGGGGTGAATTTGCTGAACCGACAACAGTACTTACATTGGCATGATTTATTATGAGTGATTTTATTTGGGTTGAAAAATACAGACCCAAAACAATTGATGAATGTATTCTCCCAGAGAATATTAAGAAAACCTTTAATGACTTTCTAAATAAAGGCGAAATTCCTAATATGCTACTTGCTGGTCCTCCTGGGATTGGTAAAACAACAGTAGCAAAGGCACTCTGTAACGAACTGGGGGTAGATTATTATGTCATCAACGGATCAGATGAAGGACGGTTTCTCGACACAGTCCGTAATAATGCTAAAAACTTCGCATCCACGGTATCACTTTCTTCGGAGGCGAAACATAAGGTCATTATTATTGATGAGGCGGATAACACCAGTAATGACGTCCAACTTCTCCTTAGGGCATTTATAGAAGAATTCTCAGGAAATTGTAGGTTTATCTTTACCTGCAACTACAAGAATAAAATTCTCGAACCCCTCCATTCCAGGTGTGCTGTAGTTGAATTCAGCATTAAAGGAAAAGAAAAACAACAGGTCGCAGCTTCTTTCTTTAAAAGACTTAACTACATCTTGGACGAAGAAGGGGTTAAATCTGACAAGAAAGTCCTTATCGAACTCATTAATAAGCACTTCCCAGATTGGAGAAGGATATTAAATGAGTGCCAGAGGTATTCTGTTAGTGGAATCATAGATAGTGGTATTCTTGCATCTTTCTCAGACATTGCTGTAAATGAGCTTATTAAAACGCTTAAAGAAAAAAACTTTCCGCAAGTACGTAAATGGTGTGTCGATAACTTGGACAACGATCCTGCTGTTTTATTACGTAGGGTTTACGATTCTCTTTCAAGTTCCCTGGTTCCTTCTTCCATCCCTGCTGCTGTTCTTATTCTTGCTAAGTATCAATACCAACTCGCGTTCGTCGCGGATCAAGAAATAAATCTTCTTGCATGTTTAACTGAAATTATGGTGGAGTGTGAATTTAAATGATTGATAGTAAAGTTACTTGCTTTGTTGATGATGACAAGGTAAACTGTGAAACTTGGGAAGTACTTGAAGATAGAGATGAACTTTTGCAGTTCATGAAAGAAAATTCTTATCGTAAAGGTGAGTATACTTTATCTTCTGGAAAAAAGAGTGAGCATTATGTTAATTTAAAACCTGTAACCTTAAGTGGAAAAGGTTTAACTATGCTTAGTTTTATGTTGGAACAGTGTATTGATGAGGATAGTGCAGCAGTAGCAGGTCTTACATTAGGTGCTGATCCTTTGGTTAGTGGTGTTGCTATGGCAGCATGTTTGAACGATAGAGAACTTAATGCCCTAATTGTTCGTAAAGAAGCAAAAGGACATGGTACACAAGCATGGATTGAGGGACCATTGCCTCCTAAGGGTTCTAAGGTTACTGTTTTAGAGGATGTAGTTACAACAGGTGGTTCATCTATTAAAGCGGTTCAGAAACTTCGTGATGCTGGTTACGTGGTTGATCGTGTAGTTTCTATTGTAGACCGTCAAATGAAAGGTGAAGCAGATATTAATATGTGTGCTGCTCATCTAGAATTGTATAGTTTGTTCTCTTTGGAAGAATTTATAGATAAGAATGGAATTTAAAGTGATTACTAACAAAGACATTTATGAGGAACTTCAAGTGAGTAAAAAAGAACGTCAAAAGCAAAGACATCAAGTTAAATCTCGATGGTATTATATTTTCTGGGGTACTGCTACGGTAACAGTATTTGTCGGACAAGTTTTTGTAGGAAATGGTTTCCGTAGGATGGCAGAAAGTTTTGAGAAGGTATTGGATGCACCTATAAGATTAGATTTGGGTATACCTCGTCCTCGTCATCCTATGTTAATTCCTGAATGGGAAGGTGATGGGTTGTATCATCCCACTGATCCTCCTATGCCAGTAGATCCTAGATATAAAGAAGATTTTGATAGTAGGATATAATAATGAAAAAAGATCCATATAAGGCATTAAAGACTCCTTTACGCTACCCTGGTGGTAAGTCTCGTGCTTGCACCAAGATGGATCCATATTTTCCTAATCTTTGTGATTATACAGAGTTTAGGGAACCATTTTTGGGTGGAGGGAGTGTTGCTATACATATTAGTAAGAAGTATCCTCATTTAAAGATCACGGTTAATGATCTTTATGAACCCCTTGTAAACTTTTGGATGAATCTCCAAATGTTTGGGGTAGACTTAAAGGATCAACTATTAGAATTAAAAAAATTACATAATGATCCAGATTCAGCAAGAGAACTTTTCACAGACTCTAAAAAACTCATTAATAGCAGCGATTGTTCATCCATTGACCGTGCTGTGGCTTTTTACATTGTTAATAAGTGCAGTTTTTCTGGTCTCACTGAGAGCTCTAGTTTTTCATCTCAAGCTTCCGTTAGCAATTTTTCAACCAGGGGGATTGAGAAGTTACCTGGGTATCAAGAAATCATATCGAATTGGCACATAAACGGATATTCTTATGAACACTTGATGACAAATGATCTCCATGAGGGTATTTTTATGTACCTAGATCCTCCTTATGATATTAAGGATAATCTGTATGGACATAAGGGATCTATGCATAAGTCATTTGATCATGATAAGTTTGCCCATGATTGCGACTACCATACTATGGATATGATGGTCAGTTATAATTCAGATCAACTTGTAAGAGATAGATTTAAAGGATGGGCACTTGCTGAGTATGATTTAACTTATACAATGAGATCTGTTGGTGATTATATGCATGAACAGGGTAAGAGAAAAGAGTTGTTATTGATGAATTATAATAAACCAAAATTTCAACCCAACTTTCAAGGATGTTATAATTATAATCGATTGAAGAAAGAGGGTTTAGTTGATGGAAATTGAAGTTTTTGATAATTTCTTTTCTACAAATACTAAATTAGAGATCTTTAATTTATTACAAAGACCCAAATGGAGTTTTACTGGAGGTGGGGATTATAATAAGTTTTGGCATATGGATGGTCTTGAAAATGAAGAATATTTTACTAGTTTTATTTTCGATCAGATTTGTGAAAAATTAGGTAGATCTTTTAGGTATTTGAGGATTTATGCCAATGGACAAACTTCTGGACAATGTGGTGTTCCTCATACCGATGATGGTGATTTTACTTTTCTCTATTATCCTAATTTAAAATGGAGAACAGAATATCAGGGACATTTGATGTTTCTTGATAGTAAGGAAATTTTTAGAACAGTTGCCTATAAACCTAATAGGGCAGTTTTATTTCCTGCTAAGATAAAGCATTATGCTGATGCACCAGCTAGATTATTTTCTGGATTGAGGATATCCCTAGCATATAAATTGGAGTTATTGTAATGGAACTTAAAGATTGGTTGAATTCTATTAATCAAACAAAGAAAAATTTAATTGATGAAGATCCTTCATTAGAGAAGGAATATCCTCCATATATCATCAATAGATGTTTTTCTGGTTATCTTGATACCATAATGATAACCAATGAATTGAATAGGTATCATTTCCTACCAAAGAAGATGCAATATGATTTTTTACTAAATATTGTGAGAGTTAAGAAGAGATTTTCTCCCTGGCTCCGTAAAGATACAATCAAAGATCTTGACTTGGTTAAACGTTATTATGGTTATAGTAACGAAAAAGCGAAACAAGCTCTGCGAATCCTAACAAAAGAACAACTTAATTTTATAAAATCGAAATTTGAAACTGGAGGAAGAAAATGAGCGTGGTTCAAGAGCCTGAAGTAAAGTGGACACCTGACCAAATGGTTGAGGTGCTTCTTAATGAACCAGATGATTTCTTAAAGGTTAGAGAAACTCTTACAAGAATTGGTGTTGCTTCTCGCAAGGAAAAGAAGATTTACCAGTCCTGTCATATTTTACATAAGCAAGGTAGATATTATCTTGTACATTTTAAAGAATTATTTGCATTAGATGGTAAACATGCCAATCTAACTGTTAATGATGTTCAAAGACGCAATAGAATTGCTCAGTTGCTTGCTGACTGGGGATTAATTAGTATTGTTGATGGGACTAAAATACAAGATATTGCTCCTTTAAATCAGATTAAAGTCCTTGCTTATAAGGATAAAGGAGATTGGATCCTAGAAACCAAGTACAATATTGGTGCTAAAAAGAAAAGGGTTGAAGAAACCGAATAAAATCTAACGGTATTCAACACTCTACTTTAAGAGCATTGTGTTATAATTAGTTATGATCGCCGTAAGGGATCACACAACACAAACTCGCTTTTAAAGGAGCTACAATCATGGGCACACTAGCCAGGTATCATGCTGCGAACCTTCCAGAATTGATGGAAAGGATTCAGAGAAACAGCATTGGAATGGACGACTATCTCAATCGATTCTGGGATGGAGTGGATACATCTTCAAATTATCCACCATATAATGTGATTCAAGTAAATAATGTCGAATCGAGGTTGGAAATCGCACTCGCGGGATTCAAAAAGAAAGAAGTTAAAGTCTACACAGAGTTTGGAAAACTATATGTGGAAGGCAAAAAAGAAGAATCAGAGACTGTGGGAGAAATTGTCCACAAAGGGCTTGCAAAAAGATCTTTCACAAGAGCTTGGACGCTCTCTGATGATACGGAAGTTCGACAGGTCAGCTTTACCGATGGACTCCTCACCGTGGAGTTAGGAAAGATTGTTCCTGAACATCATACTCGAAAAGAGTATCTTTAATAACTAAGGGGGTATACAACCCCCTTTTTTTATGCTATAATATATCCACAATTAAGAATAAAATGTCTATTAAACTCGCACTATTGAAATCTGGCGAAACCATTATTTCTGATGCAAAAGAGATAGTGTATGAAGAGAATAAGACTGAAGTGCATTCATATCTGTTTGAAAATCCCTATGTTATATCTACAAGATCTTCTGAAAAGGTTCTTTTAAAAGAAGATGATGAAGAAGGGGATCCTAATGAATATGCTCTTGATGTAGTATTGACTCCTTGGTTAATATTATCAAGTGATAAGAAGATGGCAGTTTCTGTGGATTGGGTAGTAACAATTGTTGAGCCTCTTTCTTCTATTAAAGAAATGTATATAGATAAGAGTAAATCAACTGTAAGTATCGAAGAGCAAACTAATGAATGATAAAGTTGTAAAGTGTATTCTCCTCAAAGTTGATACAGTATTAATTACTGAAATTGTTGAGATGGACGCACAAATTGGAGATCCAAACTGTAAGTTAATTAATCCCTATCGTTTTATTAGTGTAGATGATATGAAACCATGGTTAGAGGTTTCTAATGATAATGAACTTATGATAAGGTCTGATGAGATTTTAACCATTGCTGATCCTACACCAGAAATTATTGAAAAGTATCTTGAATTAACTGCATAATGCGATTCTATACTAACGTCCAGATGGTTGGAGACAACTTCTTGGTACGTGGTTACGAGGATGGAAAACACTTCGCAACCCGTGAGAAGTTTTATCCAACCCTTTTTGTCGACTCAAAAAGAAAAAGTAAGTATAAGACTTTGAATGGAGAAACTGTTGAGGCAATTGAGCCTGGATCAGTTAGGGATTGTCGTGAGTTTATAAAAAAGTATGCTGATGTAGAAAATTTTAATATCTATGGTAATGAAAGATTTATCTATCAGTATATTTCTGATAATTATCCTGATGACGAATTAAAATTTGATATTGATAAGATTAAATTAGTTACTCTTGATATTGAGGTTAAATCTGAACAGGGTTTTCCTGATGTAGATTCTGTTGCAGAAGAAATACTTCTTATATCAATTCAGGATTATACAACCAAGCAGATTAGAACTTGGGGTTTAGGTCCATTTAATAATAAACAAGATAATGTCATATACAAAGGATTCAGAACTGAGTATGAACTTCTAAATGATTTCATTAACTGGTGGATGATTGAAGAAAATACACCAGAAGTTATTACTGGATGGAATAGTAAGTTATATGATATTCCATATATGTGTCGTAGGATTGAGAGGATCCTTGGTGAGAAGTTAATGAAGCGTATGTCACCTTGGGGATTAGTAACAGAAGATGAAACATATATTGCAGGTAGAAGGCATATCTCTTATGATATTGGTGGTGTATCACAGTTAGATTATCTTGATCTTTATAAGAAGTTCACATATAAGGCACAGGAATCATATCGATTAGATTATATTGCTAGTGTAGAACTTGGACAGAAGAAATTAGACCACTCTGAGTTTGATACTTTTAAGGATTTCTATACCAAAGGTTGGCAGAAATTTGTAGAGTATAACATTAAGGATGTGGAACTTGTTGACCGTTTGGAAGACAAGATGAAACTGATTGAACTTGCTCTCACTATGGCATATGATGCTAAGGTGAATTATGAGGATGTATTCTATCAAGTTCGTATGTGGGATACGATAATTTATAACTATTTGAAAAAGAGGAATATTGTTATTCCTCCTAAGAATAGATCACAGAAAAACGATAAGTACGCAGGTGCATATGTCAAGGAACCGAAACCAGGACGCTATGATTGGGTTGTTAGTTTTGACCTCAATAGCCTCTATCCTCATCTTATTATGCAATACAATATCAGTCCAGAAACCCTCAGGGAGACTAGACATTCCAGCGCAAGCGTTGAGGGGTTATTAAATCAGACTGTTGATATTACAGGTGAATATGCAACTTGTGCTAATGGAGCACAGTATAGGAAGGATGTGCGTGGCTTTTTACCAGAGTTGATGGATAAGATGTATGGTGAAAGAGTCATCTTCAAAAAGAAAATGATTGAGGCAAAAAAAGCTTATGAGAAGACTCCCACTAAGACATTGGAAAAGGAAATTGCTAGATGTAATAACATTCAGATGGCTAAGAAGATATCACTTAATAGCGCTTATGGCGCTATTGGCAACCAGTATTTTAGGTATTATAAGTTGGCGAATGCTGAAGCTATTACTTTATCTGGTCAGGTTTCTATACGATGGATAGAGAATAAGATGAATGCTCATCTTAATAAGATATTAAAAACTGAGGATATTGATTATGTTATTGCTTCTGATACCGATTCTATCTATCTTAATTTGGGTCCTCTGGTTGAGGCTGTATACCAGGGGAGAGAGAAAACTAATGAGGGCGTTGTTGGGTTCCTTAACAAGGTGTGTGAAACTGAATTTGAGCCTTTTATTGAAAGTTCTTACGAAGAATTGGCCAGGTATGTCAACGCCTATGACCAAAAGATGATAATGAAGCGGGAGAATATTGCAGAACGTGGTATTTGGACTGCAAAGAAAAGATATATTTTAAACGTATGGGATAGTGAAGGTGTTAGATATGAAGAACCTAAGTTAAAGATGATGGGTATTGAGGCAGTTAAATCCTCAACCCCTGCTCCTTGTCGTCAATTAATTAAGGATGCACTTAAACTTATAATGAATGATACTGAGGAGAATGTTCAGAAGTTTATTGAGGATTCTAGAAAACAGTTTAGATCTTTACCACCTGATGAAATTGCCTTTCCAAGATCAGCATCAGATGTCGTTAAGTATCAAGCACATTCTACAATTTATGCAAAAGGAACTCCTATACATATACGGGGTGCATTGTTGTTCAACCATTACGTTAAGAAAAAGAAATTGACCAATAAATATTCACTCATCGGAAATGGTGAGAAGGTTAAATTTCTTTATTTGAAGAAGCCTAATATTATTCAAGAGAATGTTATATCATTTATTCAAGACTTCCCCACGGAACTCGGTCTTGACAAATACATTGATTATGAACTACAATTTGACAAGAGTTTCGTAGAACCACTTAGGGCAATCTTAGATGCGATTGGCTGGAATGTGGAAAAAACTGTAAACTTAGATTCATTCTTTTCTTAAATGGACTTACCTATCGACGACAGAGAACTTGCTACAATTATTAGTGCTATGCACTTAGGTGGTGATACTGCGTTATATCAAAAACTTAAGTTAATTAAAGAGACCAGAGATGCTAATCCTGGTGGTCCATATAAGAAAATACTAAGGGAAACACATGGAATGGTGATTTAATGGATTTTTTGAAAGATATTGTAAAAGAGATAGGTGATGACTACACCCAACTCGCAGCAGACATCAACGAAAAAGAAGAATTTGTTGATACGGGTAGTTACATTTTTAACGGGCTTGTTTCAGGTAGTATTTTTGGGGGTGTTTCTTCTAATAAGATTACTGCCATTGCTGGTGAGTCTAGTACTGGCAAAACTTTTTTCTCCCTCGCAGTGGTTAAGAACTTCCTTGATTCTAATCCTGATGGTTATTGTCTCTATTTTGATACTGAAGCCGCAGTTAATAAAGGATTACTTGAATCTCGTGGCATTGATTTAAATCGATTGGTTGTTATTAATGTAGTAACTATTGAGGAATTCCGTAGTAAGGCATTAAAGGCAGTTGATAAATACATAAAAATGTCCGAAGATGATCGCAAACCTTGTATGTTTGTGTTAGACTCTTTGGGTATGCTGTCCACAGAGAAAGAAATAACTGACGCTCTGAACGATAAACAAGTTCGGGATATGACCAAATCACAATTGGTCAAGGGTGCGTTTAGAATGTTGACTTTGAAGTTGGGTCAAGCAAATATTCCACTTATAGTTACAAATCACACCTACGATGTTATCGGCAGTTACGTCCCTACTAAAGAAATGGGAGGCGGCTCTGGTCTCAAATATGCCGCGTCTACAATCATATATCTCAGCAAAAAAAAGGAAAAGAGTGAGAAAGAGGTTGTTGGAAACATTATTAAAGCTAAGACGGCTAAGTCAAGACTCAGTAAAGAAAATAAAGAAGTCCAAATTCGTCTCTACTATGACGAAAGAGGATTAGATAAGTATTATGGTCTTTTAGAGTTGGGTGAACTAGGAGGATTGTGGAAGAATGTTGCTGGAAGGTATGAGATAAATGGTAAGAAGATATATGGTAAAGAAATTCTAAAAAATCCCACAGAATACTTTACTGATGATATAATGGAACAACTTGATACAATTGCTGAACAGCAATTCTCTTATGGAACGCATTGAGACTACCATTCTCAGAAACTTAGTATATAATGAAGAGTATTCGCGTAAAGTAATTCCTTTTATTCAGCCAGCATATTTTGAACAAAGGACTGAGAAGGTAATCTTTGAAGAGATAGTCAAATTTATTGTTAAGTATGGTTCTTCAATTACACTTGAAGCACTTAATATTGAGGCAGAAAATAGAACAGATCTTACAGAAGATGAGATCAAGCAGGTTAGAGATATTAATGGATCTCTAGAAGATTCTGCTGTAGATAATCAGTGGTTAATGGATACCACTGAAAAATGGTGTAGAGATCGTGCTATTTACTTAGCATTGATGGAATCTATTGCTCTTGCTGATGGGCAAGATGATAAGAAAGGAAGGGATGCTATACCAAGTATTCTTTCAGAAGCATTAGCAGTAAGTTTTGATAATCATATTGGACATGATTATCTTCAAGATTATGAGGAACGTTATGAGTCGTATCACAGAAAAGAAGATCTTATCCCGTTTGATCTCGAATACTTCAATAAAATTACAAAAGGTGGTCTACCGAATAAGACTCTCAACATTGCTCTCGCTGGCACAGGTGTTGGAAAATCTTTATTCATGTGTCATGTGGCAAGCGCAGCTTTGCTCCAGGGAAAGAACGTCCTCTACATCACTCTCGAAATGGCAGAGGAGAAGATTGCGGAGAGGATCGATGCTAATCTACTTAATATCCCAATACAAGATATAATAGATCTTCCTAGGAAGATGTATGAAACTAAGGTTACAAAAATATCTGATAAAACACAAGGTACACTTATAATTAAGGAGTATCCAACTGCTGCTGCACATTCAGGACATTTTAAAGCATTGCTTAATGAACTGGCGTTGAAAAAATCATTTAAACCTGATATAATATTCATAGATTATCTTAATATCTGTGCTTCATCTAGACATAAAGCAAATAGCTCCATTAATTCGTATTCTTACATCAAATCAATCGCAGAAGAACTACGGGGTCTCGCAGTTGAGGCGAACGTTCCGATTGTATCTGCCACTCAAACTACTCGTAGCGGTTTTGCTAGTTCTGATGTCGACCTTACTGACACCTCTGAGTCTTTTGGACTCCCTGCTACTGCTGACCTTATGTTTGCCCTTATTTCTACAGAAGAGTTGGAGGGGTTAAACCAGATTATGGTTAAACAGTTGAAGAATAGGTATAATGATCCTACTATCTTCAAGAGATTTGTTGTTGGAATTGATAGAGCAAAGATGAGATTATATGACTGTGAGCAAAGTGCTCAAGAAGATATAGTTGACAGTGGACAAGAAGAGGAGTATAATAACAAGGAAAAGAAACCTAAAAAATCATTCTCTGAATTTAAATTTGAATAATCATGACTGATCCATATCCCGCAATAGGAACTCATTATAGACCAAATATTGAACCCTCTACAACAAATAGAGGACTCACTCTTACTGCTGAACAAGTAGTGGCATTAAAAGATTTGTTATCCCATGTTCCAGATCCAAGTAAAGAAATTGTTGAATTGTATGACAAGGTAAAAATACTATGAAAAATCATGTTGATTTTGGTACATATGAAAAGTTTGTAGATACTGTTACATCAGATGCATCTACAAGTTTTCTTTCTTTATCGGATCGTCTAGTAGAATTAGATGAGAAGGGTGCTAATATAGAAAGATTACTTACTGCTGCTGTTGGTATATCAGCAGAGGGTGGTGAGTTTACAGAGATTGTCAAGAAGATGATCTTTCAAGGTAAGCCATATGATAAGAGTAATAAGGAACATCTCATCATTGAACTTGGTGATGTCATGTGGTATGTTGCCCAAGCATGTATGGCACTTGAAGTCTCTATGGATGAAGTTGTTAGCACTAATGTGAAGAAACTTGCCAAGCGTTATCCAGAAGGAACATTTGATGAATTCTTTTCTGAAAACCGTGCAGCGGACGACAGATAATGCAAGTTGAATCATTGCACTTATTACTGAAAGGATTACAACTAAAACAATCCTTACGGTATGGTGAAAATCCACATCAAGAAGCCTCATGGTGTGTGTATCCAGGAGAAGGAATATCAAATGCTAAACAATTACAAGGTAAAGAATTAAGTTATAATAATCTTATTGACTTAGATGCAGCAATCTCAACAGTTCAAGAATTTAAAGAAGAACCTGCTGCTGTTGTTATTAAACATACTAATCCTTGTGGTGTTGCTATTGCATCTGATATTTACAGTGCACTTATTAGAGCATTGGACGGAGATAGGGTAAGTTGTTTTGGTGGAATTATTGCATTAAATGATGTAGTAGATGCTGAGTGTGCTAAGGAATTAACTAGTTCTTTTTATGAATGTATAGTTGCTCCTTCATTTAATGATGAAGCAAAATCAATTCTTGCTACTAAAAAGAATTTAAGATTACTTGAACTTGATGTTAATGGTATAAAGGTTCATCCATATAATGTTAGAAGTATTTTGGGTGGAGTATTAATACAAGACAAGGATAATGATCCAGTTAATGTTGATGATTGGAAATGTGTAACAAAACGTCATCCTGAAATACAAGAAATTGTAGATCTTACATTCGCTTGGAAGGTATGTCGTCATGTTCGTTCTAATGCTATTCTAATAGCAAGGGATGGTAGAACACTTGGAGTTGGTGCAGGACAGATGAATCGTGTTGGTTCAGCAAACATTGCACTGAATTCAGCAGATGTTAGTGGTGCTGCATTAGCAAGTGATGGATTTTTCCCATTTGGGGATACTGTAAGATTGGCACATGATTATGGTATTAAGGCAGTCATTCAACCTGGTGGAAGTATTAAAGATCAAGATTCTATTGATGCTTGCAATGAGTTAGGAATGACTATGATATTTACAGGTAAAAGACACTTTTTACATTAGGAGAATTATGTACGCATTATTAAGTGTATCTGATAAAACAGGTATTGTTGATTTCGCAAGAGAATTAGTTGGTGCTGGATATACTCTTATTTCAAGTGGTGGAACCCATAAGGTTATTAGTGAAGCAGATATACCTGTAATGAAGGTATCTGAATATACTGGGTCACCTGAGATTTTAGGTGGAAGAGTAAAGACATTGCATCCAAAGATTCATGGAGGTATTCTTGCAAAACGTGGTGATCCTAATCATGCCATAGATATGAAATCAAATGGTATTGAACTTATTGATATTGTTGCAGTCAATTTATATCCATTTAAAGAAACAATTGCTAAACCAGATGTTACTTGGGATAAAGCAATAGAGAATATTGATATTGGTGGACCTACGATGGTTAGATCCGCAGCAAAGAATCATGCTCATGTTTCTATATTAACTAATCCATCACAGTATGATGAATTTGTAGTTGCATTGGATGAAGGTAAAGTATCCAAACTTCGTCCTAAACTTGCATTAGAAGCATTTCAACATACTGCTGAATATGATACTGCTATTAGTCAGTGGATGTTTATGAAAACCTTATGAACTATAAAGATTCGGGAGTTGATATAGAAGCAGGAAATGCTTTTGTAGAAAGACTTAAAGAGAAAGCACCTGCTATTGGTGGTTTTGGTGGTATGTTTAGAGTACCATCTGGGTATGAGAAACCTGTATTAGTATCTGGTACTGATGGTGTTGGTACTAAGATTGAGGTATGTAGAATCTTTATGGATTGGAGCACTATTGGTCAAGACCTAGTTGCGATGTGTGTTAATGATGTAATCTGTTCAGGTGCTAAACCATTATACTTTCTTGATTATATTTCTACTGGTAAATTAGACCAAGATATTTTGGGAGATATAGTAGATGGTATTATTCATGGATGTGAGATATCAGGGATAGAACTTTTGGGTGGAGAGACTGCCGAACATGGTAAACCAGGAGATAGGGGAAGTAGTTGGGATATTGACCTTGCAGGATTTTGTACTGGTGTAGTAGAAGAGAATGAAATTATAGATGGAAGTCTTATTAAAGAAGGTGATAAGATTATTGGTATAGAGAGTAGTGGATTCCATAGTAATGGATATACTCTTTTACGTGATATGCTATGGAGACAGAAGATTGTTTATAAAGATATGCCTGAGTTACTCACA
>VTLG01016490.1_pt1 | contig 28059 bp, 41 predicted proteins | sample 4694571 | NCBI WGS metagenome assembly VTLG01 (sample SAMN12604809, study PRJNA352737) | marine metagenome | biome: ENVO:00000447; feature: ENVO:00000209|ENVO:00000569|ENVO:01000036; material: ENVO:00002151; isolation source: viral sequences binned using virsorter ...
ATGTCAGGACTTGGTAGTAGAGCAGCTATTGAAGCAGCACAGCTTGGAGGTAAGCAGGCAGAACGACTGGGAGACATACAAGCTAAAGGACTTCAAAGAGCATATGCAGATGCTCAAAGTCAGTTTGCACAACAAAAAGAAAGAGAAAGAATGCAAGCCGCTGATATGCTAAAGACTCAGGGTGTAAGGAGGGCTTCTGACCTGCAAGAATTAGGAGCATTGTCAACAGTTGGAGAGCAGAAACAGGCATTGGCACAACAGGCTCTTGATGAGGCTTATTATAAACACTTGGAACAACAGGCATATCCACAAGAAAAGCTGGCTGAATATTCTGGATTTGTTTATGGTAATCCTCTGATGAGTCAGAGAGATGTAACCAAGACAAGCCCAATGGGGCAGGGTCCAGGTCTGGGATCTCAGCTTTTGGGTGCTGGCATGACTGCTGGTAAACTATATGCCCAGGGTGGTGGATTTGGTGATGGTTTCAGTTGGGCCAAGATGTTTGGTGGTGCTGCTGGAGGAGGTATAGCTTCCCTACCTATGGTATATAGGGAAGAAAGTGGGCAAGTAAGTTCCGATGGTTCAGGGAGAGGGAGACGCCCTAGTTGGCGAGAGATAATGAATAAAGCTGCAAGAGCGAAACTTCATGGCGAAAACAGGGCAGAAGCTGAAAAAACGCAAAGAGCTTTGGAAGATCAGTTTGGAATCCGTGGCGTAATGGATGACTCTAATGTAGTAATGGATGAAGCTATCCTGCAAGCTATGCCAAGAACAGCTTTACCAGTGCAGCCGCACATAATCCGTAATAATAGAGATGCCAGCCAAGATACTGTTTACCATAAAGGTGATCCCAGAAATCCATACGTACCAACGGGTCAACTAGCAGATATGGATCTTCTTACAGATCAAGGAGAAAGAAAACTTTTTGATCCTGACTACCGACCACAACCAGAAGGTGATAAAAAGAAGAAAGATAAACCACCTGTTAATCCTTTACGGACTGTGGGGGGATTACGAAAATTCATGGAAGACAAGTATGCTAAAACAGATGAGCTTGGGAGAACTCAGTTAAGAGATAGAGAATCATTTGCTACAACGGCAGATCAAGAACGAGAAGCTGCTATAGCTGACAGAGCATCCAAGATGAGAGGTGAGACAAGGAGACGAGGAGGTATATTTGGTGAAGACTTTGCTCCTGCTGCCATTCAACAATTACTGGCTGTTACTCCACCAGGTTCTCCTCGTAGAGGTTTGCTGGAAAGAGTAATGTTAGGTGCTTCTGCTGGTAGTCAAGCTCTTACAAAAGCTCAAGATGAAAGAGAAGATGTAATGAGGGATATTGAGGAGGATGCTGGTACTGCTCGAATAAGTGCAAAAGAACAAGATCTTACAGCCAGGGCTGCTAACCTAACTCAGAAACAAAAATTAGATCTTAAGAAGTTGACTAATAAATTTGATTTAGAAAAGAAACTTTATGAACTACCTGCTGAAGAGGCAGCACGGCTTCAAAAATTAATGTTATCTAGGTTAGAATATGAGCGTAAAGAGGCTGAAATCGAAAAGCTTCTGTCCGAAGCTAAGAAAGCACGAGCGGAAGCAGGAACTGCTGGTAACATGACCATAAGAGAGATGGTTACGACAAATCAAATATTTGATAATCAAGCCAGGGCGCTAACTGGATTAGGTATGGTTGATGGGAAACCCATAAATGATGAGATACAAACCATAGATGACATAGCCAGAGAATGGGCACGTACAGCATGGTTAAAGAAGGATAGAGATCCAAATGTTTTAACCACTGCATATAGAGCAGGATTTAAAAGATTATATGATGACTATAAGAAAAAGAAAAAAAAGTAGATTAATAAAGTATATAATTTAAAGGATTAATAATAATGGTTCAGTCGCCATCATTTGATGTAGATAAGTACATGGCCGAAAATCCTATTGGTATGACATCAGGAGTTTCTGGAACACCAGATTCAACTACTGTGAAAACAGGATTTGATGTAAGTAAGTACATGGCCGAAAATCCTATTGGTATGCCTGCTGTAGGTACAGGCACAGAAGTAGGAGCAACACCTGAAGCTGATACAGATCAGAAGTTTACAATGGAAGGTCTTGATCGAAACAGGGATTGGTTAAAGAATGCCAAGATAATTTTCAAGAATGAAGAGGGTGAGGACTTCAGAGGATCAAATCAAGAACTTGGATACTGGTTGAGAAACAGACATTCCAAGTTTGCCAACGACTTAACCAACCTTGGTTTGACTGCTGTAGATACTGATGATTGGTCAGATGAAGTTAAACAGGCATGGGTTGATTCACTGGATATGTGGGATAATACAGATCCTACTGTTGGTTCTTTCTTCAATGCTCTTTATCAGGTTGGCACTGATCCTACAACAGTAGCGGCTGCTGCGGCCACCTTTGGGACAGGTATTCTGCCTAAAATGTTTGGTCAGAAAGGTGCGGCTCTTGCGGCTAAGTTTGTTTTTAAGGATCAATTAAAAAAATCATTGATTAAAAGAAAAGTATCTAAAGAGGTAGCTGAGAAGGTTGCCCATAAAAAAGGTGCTGTTGCTGCTGTTGATGAATCCATTTTGAAAGCTTCCCGTAAAGAGGCTGCAAAAAATCTAGCTATTAATCGGGCTGCGATTGCTTATCCGGTTGGTGTGGCTGAGATGGGTACGTATGATTTAATGCAGCAATCTTTTGATATTGATGTAGGTAGAGGAAGGGAGGAAACTGATTATGGTCAGGCTGCAATTACAGCTTTGGTTGGTGGTATCCCCTATGCTATTCTAGGTTCTGGTGGATATGTCCCGTTTTTGGGTTCACCTGCTCAAAAACTTATGAAGGGTAAAGCACTAAGAGAAAATAAAGTTTTACAGAATCTTGAGAAAGAAGCAGCTACTCCGCTTAGTCCCCGACTTGATGTTGAAATGGGTAGAAGTGCTGGTCAGGCTGAAATACAAAAAATAGTACGAGAGGCACAAAGAGATTTAAGTGAGGATGGAGATCTATTTTTAAATACTGGTAGTAATCTATCCAAGGAAACTTTTGAAGAAGTAGATCGTTCTCTCTTTAAAGAAGGTTTTGCTGTATTGGAAAAAGTTGGTTCCGGTAGATATAGGGCAAGAAAAATAAGACATCTTCCCAGAGCAGTGCCAGACGCTCCTGTTGAACCACGTACAGTATTACAAAAAACTATTGCAAGAGTTAAAAGAGGTATATATACTAATCCAATAAGGGGCGTAACTGATGAGGCAACTGAAAAAGCTGCAATTGCACGTAGAAGGGTTGATACTGAACGAGCAAGAATGGAAAGAACAATAGCAACAAGATTTAAAAGATTTACCAATGCAATCAAAGAGGATTATTCCGTAAAGAATCTGAAAAACTTTTCTGAAGAAGAGATGAAAAGATTTAACAGGGCTTATGCTGGTGATGAGGAAGCTTTGGATGCTTTGACAAAAGCAGGAAAAGTTAATGTTCTTAAAGAATTGAGGGGAATGAGAGCAGACACTTCTGAGTTGCAGGATCAGTTATTAAAAAGTGGTGTAATAAAGAAAGGCTCTGATCTTGATATAAAAATAAGGGCTAACTTAAAGGGAGAGGGAGAGCTTTATGTAACCCGTTCTTATGAAGTTTTTGATAATCCTAACTGGAGAAACACTGTATCCGATACCGTCAAGGAAGAGGCCAGTGACTTCTTCATAGGGCAAGCAGAGATCTCTAATCCTGCCTTTGCAAAAGTGCTATCCAAGAGCAGGTCTGAAGGAATGGATTCTCTAACTGTTTCTGAAAAAGAACTATATGATTCTTATATGGGTCAGAATGGTTCTATTAATTTTAATATTAATAAAATTCTTGATGTAAATGGAGAGGAAGCCCTCTTTGAAATATTTGATAATGCTGCGTTAGGGAAAGCTCCCTTTAAAATATTAAGCAAGAGAGAGGATGTACCAAAAGCAATCAGGGCTTTAATGGGTGAATATGAAGATCCCTTTACCAACTATTCCAGGACAATGATGAGGCTTGGTCAAACTGTAGAACAGGGTAACTACGAAAAAGAAATTGCTGATCTTGTTAATGCTGGTTTAATAGAAGGGGCTGTTGCTCCCACAGTTGCAAAAGGTGTTGGAAGGGAGATGGTGGAACTTCAATCAAAGCTTCCAACAAGAGGCAGTATTAACGATCCCTTTGCCAGAGAAGTATCAGAGGAAGGAATACAAAGTCCATTAACAGGAATGTATGCCCACAAAGAAATTGCTGATGCCATACTAAATGGCAATGAAATCAGTTGGAAAATTCCTAAAGCATTACAAGGGTATCTGGCACTACAGGGACATACCAGAGCAGCTAAAACTGTTTGGAGTCCGACAGCAATAGCCCGTAACTTTCTTGGAGCAGCCTGGATGTCTATAGGTGCTGGCTATATGCGACCAGCAGCTTTAAAAGAAATTGCTAAAGTAGCGAAAGGTTTATCTACTTTTTCTGATGAAGCTCTCAATGCTGAGATTGAAAAAGGAATAGCTCTTGGTTATCTTCAGAGTGGTACGGATATAGGAGCATTCAGAGCAGCCCTGAAAGATGCTGGTGATGACTCGTTTTGGGATTTAACAAATTCTGCCTATAAATCCAAGAAGGGTTTAACTGCCAGAGCGAAACAGTTGAATACTAGAGCAGTTAAGCTCTATCAGTCAATGGATGATATGTGGAAACAGTTTGCTTTTATGAATGAGAAGGCAACCTACAGACAGGTTCTTGTAGATCAGGGTATTGACCCCGAACAGATTGTGCGAAAATTTAGAACTGGAGATGGTATTGAAGTAAGTATAACAAGGCTGGATGAGTATGCAAGTAATCAGGTGTCGAAGCATATGCAGAATTATGCAGGTGTTCCTCAATTTGTAAGAGCCATGAGACTTCTTCCTGCTGCTGACTTCCTGGCTTTTACAACGGAGATGTTAAGAACACAGAAAAATATTATCAAGACTGCTTTTGGAGATATGAGAGAAGGTCGTAAGCTTATGGCACTGAAGCAACCAGCAACAGAGATGGTTCAGGATGCTGAAGGTAACATGGTGGAAAGAGTTATTAAAGGACAGTTAAAAGGACAGGCACAGGCAAAGGCTGGTGAACGTAGGCTTGGTTCTGTTATTGCTGCTCAATCAGCGGCTCCTGCTCTGGCTCTTGCCTCGTCTATGGCCTGGGGTATGGAAGATAAAGCAGTAGATGAGAATGGAAAAGAACTTCCCTTTACAATAAGAGAAGGATTTGAAGCCTTTGACCAGCCCTGGGAAAAAGGATCGACCTTTCTTTATCTTGGTGCGCCTAAGAATGGTAAGGTCAGAAGGCTTAATTTAAGTTATCTAAATCCCTGGGCGCAGCTAATGGACCCCATACGTGCTGGAATGAGAGCCTTGTCCAGTGGAGCAGATCCAGACCTGGCTGTTGATGATGCTATCGTTGAGTCGGTGTGGCGTCCTCTGAAAGAAACCTTTGGTCCTTCAATGCTGGCAGAATCCATAGCCAATATAGCATTTAACAGGGATAACTATGGAAGAGAGATTTTTGCAGAGGGAGATTCGGCAGGTCAAAACTTTAGAAGCGGTGTGGAAACCATGTACAAAGCTTTTGAGCCTGGACTTTTTAAATCTATGGGAGATGTTGCGGGAGCATATAATCTTCCTGGGCAGGAGTTTGGTGTTACTCGTTCAGGCAGGAAAGTATATGCGGGAGATCAGTGGATGGGTCTTCTGGGAGTCAAACCACAGGAGATAGATATAAAAGATACTCTTGGCTTTAAGGTAAATGATATTAAAAGAGATATGGGAGCGTCTGGTAAAACTTTCCAGAGAGCTTACAGGCAGAGAACTCCAATCACTGCTACAGAACTTTCGGATTCTTATGCAGAGGGTCTGGCAAAGGAGTATGAAAAGGCAAGAGAAATGCATCTTCTCCTGACAAAAGCAATGAGCCTTGGACTTTCAAAACAACAGATTATAAATGCTGTATCAGATGATGGGCTATTCTCCAATCGTCTGGACAAGCGTTTACTTTTAAATCTTATGGATAGAGGTGTGTTTGTTCCCGCTCCACCTAAAATGGGTGAAGTATATAAATGGGGACTGTCAACAAAGAAAAGAACAGGTTCAATGCCGCCAATCAGAGAGGCCCAAAGAGATATATTTGATATATACAGGTCTTATGTTGGTTCAGAAACAGGAGTACGTTAATGTCAGGTGATCCAACGATGTTATGGAATGCAGTACTTAGTCTGGCTGTTGGAGGATTTCTCTGGTGGATGAGAGGAACAGCATCACAACTATCTGATCTTAGAAAACTTATCAGCATTACAAGAGAAGAGATACCAAAGACCTATGCTACCAAGATCGAAGTAGAAAGAGATGTTGAAAAAATAATGGATAGATTTGACAGACTTGATAACAAAATGGATAATATTCTTGAAAGGATTGGACGTGTCTAACTGGGAACATTTTACTGAAGACGAACTTAGATGTGATGGGACAGGTGAATGTAATATGGATGAGGCTTTTATGGAAGCTCTGGTCCGACTAAGAAAAGACTATAATAATTCAATGGTAATATCTTCTGGCTATAGAGACAGGGCATATAACACAGTCATAGGTGGGAGTACCAACTCAGCACACATGTATGGTAAAGCAGTTGATGTAGTTGTGGCAGGCCATGAAGCATACAGGTTATTAAGGCTGGCTCTTGTACATGGCTTTAAAGGTATAGGTGTATCACAAAGAGGACCACATCTAAAAAGATTCCTGCATCTGGACATGATGGAAGACAGTGATCGAAGTCCTCGCCCCTGGATATGGAGTTATAAATAATGGTTGCCTCAATATTAGGACGGCTTGCTGGAAAAGGTGTAACTAAATCTTTTGGCCAAATAAAACCTCCTTCACGCAGAAGGGAACTCCCTGGACTTGTTGATGACACAACGTCTGCCAGTCCAGTCAAGCCTCCTTTACAGGAAAGGGGACTACCTGGACTTGTTGATGAAATGGCCCCGACCAGCCAAGTCAAGCTGGATTCTCCAGAAGTGTTGCCACTGGGAAAAAAATATCTGGATTCAGAAGATATTGATCCTAGTAAAAATACATATGAAGCTTTGGGTCGGAGCGAAGAGGAAATTTTAGAACATAGAGATGTTAATCTTCCCAAGTTTTTAAAAAGAGACAGACACAGAAATAAAACAATAGAAGAAGCTGCAAAAGAATTAGATGAGGGTAATATATCATTAGAAGATTTTATAAGAATAAAGAATCAGGAAAAACCCCTGCAAGTTTATCAAACTATTCCAAAAGTTGATACCCCTCTTGATGTAGCTTCTTCTCTTAATAAGAAACAAAGAGGGACGCCCATTGTTGGTTTAAATAAAGAGATAAAAGAAGGTGAAAAAGTTTCCTCACGTTTTGATATTAACGCTTATTCATCATACGATGTTTATGTAGCAACCATTAATAAAATTTCCAAAGATGGGAAATCCCGTCTACATGCGTACTCACCTACTGCGGCATTAAAAGATGTTTCATTCAAAAACAATGCTAAAAAATCTTTTAAGATCGCCAGTGGAGGCCCGAAAAGTCCGTTTGCAACGATGGAAGGAACCTGGAGAAATATTAAACCAGAAACGCTACAGGCAGACGCTCAGAAACTTTTAGATGGGGGGAATATTAATAAACTTGGAGAAGCTGATAAAGACAAATGGACTGAAATTGGATTTGATCCTGCTGCCCGATTGTCTTTTTACAATAGATCAACAGGAGATCCCATATTCAAAGCAGATGAGGTAATTCAAATAGGTCCAATGATTCTTGCCAAAGGAATAAAGAAAGCCACACCAGACGAATTAAAAAAACTAAATATTAAAACTAAAGCGGGAGAAGAAATAACTTACAAAAACAGGGGCGGTTCAGTAATGGAACGTAATCCTTATAACTACCAACCAAAGGCAATTTAATATGGATCACAAGTTTATCATACCTCTTGCTGTCGGTCTGTTCGTTCAGGCTGCTGCTGTGGTATGGTGGCTGGCAGGACTCTCTGCAAGTGTACAGCATAACGACTTCCAGATACAGATGATCAGTAAGGACGTAGGAAAGAACTCAACTTTCGTAGAACTCTGGCCAGCCGGCAAGTGGGGTAGTGGTTCTCTGCCCAGTGATGTTAGACAGGATCTGAAGATAGGTCAGCTTGAAATGCAGATGCAGAAACTCAATGACAAGATATATAATGGAGCTAAGAAATGAAAGGCATAACATTAAACTATGCTTTAATCTTTGCTGTAATTCTACAGGCCATAGGATTAATATGGTATGTATCCAAACTTGACAGCAAGGTTGAAACGGTATATGAATTCTATCAGGAAGAATCTCAGAAATCTGTTGTGGAAACTCAGGTTAAAATGAAGTTTGATTTGGCTCTCGTAATGAGAGAACTGCAATCCATCAAGGAAGATATAAAGGAAGGCAAGGATAAATCAAAAGTGATTATGGCGCAGCATGGTAAGATCTTTGAACTTCTTCAGGGTAAGGTTAAAATTCCTTCAGGATATAATTATCAGTGAGTATGACAGGACTGTTGATATATGGCATCATCGTGGTTATTGGTCTGGGCATTATTTCTTGTATCATTGATAACCCTCCCTCTAAATAGGGATGTCTATCTGGCAAACTCTTTATATAGAATTCTGTGTGGAGGATAGTATAGATGTCTCTTAAAATGGACATAGAGAATATTCTGGCTGAGTATGTCTCACCATCTCTGGCCATGCATGGTGGCATAATAGAACTGCTGGATTATAATGAAGACTCCAGAAATGTACATGTCAGACTCAGTGGATCGTGTGCAGGTTGTTCAGCCAGTACAATAACCCTGAAGATAGGGGTGGAGAACATGCTGTTCCACTTCTTTCCCGAAGATGTAAAGAGTATAACCCATGAAGAGGGTGAGATAATCAACCCATTTTACTAAATCCATTTAAACGAGCTAGGAGGGGTGCTACAGACGTATCTCCTGTTTTGGGCTACTACCCTACCAGAGGGTACGCAGAAAGCTATTCCTGGCCTCTCTCACGTAGTTTTTTTGTAGCCTTTTAATGAAAAGGTAGGTCATTCTAGCGAGATTGCATTTCATCTACAAGTTTCCTGTTGATTTCATTTATCTCACCCTGTATTTCTTCAACCCTGTCTTCCAGAGTGTGGATGGTCGTGTGGATATGTCCGGTATCATGAGGCTGTATCCTCTTCTCCAGTGTCCGTATCTCCTTCAGCAGAAAGTTCATGTAGTCCATCTGATTCTCCGTTCTCTTCTCCATCATCTTCTCCATCATTGTTATAAAAATCACACTTTGAAACAAGACTATTTACTTTCTCTTCACCAAGTACATTAAGATAACCAACGATAGCTGACTCCAGTGTATCCTTGTCCGTAAATCTGGCGGTATCAGAATTGGCTCCTCTTACTCTGGATAGCAACTCCAGTGCCTTGATTGCACTGTTGGTATGGCCATTGGCTTTTGCAAATGTATACTGCCCTTCAAGTTCTTCAATTACATTTACATCTGTCTCCAGTTCCTGCTCAAGTTCATGTACTCTATCGACTACTTCCTGTAATTGAATTAGTCTATAGCCCTGATTGTTTGCTGATCTGGGTGCATAACCAGCAGCCTTTGCTGCTTCAGTGGCATTCCTGTGCAGTACATAGGCTTGAGCAAATCTTTCCTGCTTTTCATTAAGACCCATTTACTTTCCTTGTGATATTTTTTGAGCCGCTTGTGTGGGTGAAATGTTTTCTTTATTAACTCGCCTTACAATTTTATTCAGGCTGGCATTGGTTGTTGGTAAGCCATATTTTTTAGCTGCTTTAATAAAAACACCCCCATCAATTTTTGAACCATGATATCGTTGGGGTGGTGCCTTATCAGGTGTTATAAATTTTTGTGCCATAAGTAATTATTCTCCTCTTCCTTAACGATTCTTCATATTGTTTCCTGTTTATCATTTAACATAATAATTTAGTATTCCATTAAGTAATATAACGATTGAAACAGAATTAATAACAATCAATGCATGATCATTCCACATCAGTGCAACAATAAACCATCCTGTAACTCCAACAACATCAAAAAATAAGTTTAAAGGGTATATATTATTAGCTGTTAATGTTATTCCAGTAAGAAGTATTATGGAGGCCATCCATTTTATATACCAGTCTTTGGTTTTTTGTGACAGAGCTTTTTTGATCGAGTTGTTCATGTCTTATTTCAGACGCTTCATATTGTTTCGTGCTACGCCCTTGAACTTCTCTGCACTTCGAGAGGCTGACAGGCCAAGCAGGGCTATTGTCAAACTGATAAGTCCTTCAGTGGGAATGAGGGGTAGAGTAAGAGTTGAATTTGTAACAGCAATAATCCATACTGCTATCGGTTGCAGAACGAATTGCCATGCCAGACCAAAGCAACATACCCACATGATGCTCGGCCTAGCCCCGGAAACGAACAGGCTTGGGTGCTTCGCCTGTTCTATATTGGCTTGTGCCTGGGCAAGGTCAAGAGAAATAACCTGTGACTTCAACTCTGCTTCCAGTTTTGTTTTAAGATCTTTATCCTCAACAAACTTGTCAAGGACTTTGCCGGCTACTCCGATGACTGATTCAGCAATTCCAAATACCATTATTTTGACTCCTCTCTCTCTTTGAGTTCAATTACTCTTGGATACTGATCTATTCGATAACCTCTTGTTAGAAATTCATCTGTCTTTGCATCGACTGTATCAGCAAAAACATATATGACCAGCCTGGGAAACTGCCTGCTTCTGTGTGCAAGAAACTGTAACCAGTCCCCCGGATTGAATACTGATACGTGTACATTCGTACCATCCTTGAATGTCTTGAGTGCTTCAAAGCAGGCTACATTAATAAAGACCATCTTCCGTGCATAGGAAAAGATTTCATCTATAACCCAACCAAGATCACTCTCAGGTATGTGTTCCAGAACATCTGTACATATGACTGCATCTTTTTTATGAACAGGAAGTTTGGAGTGTTCCTCATAGGCTGGATCAAACAGTTCATAACTGTCAAGATTCCAGTACTCAGGAAGAGGGCTGTCAATCTCTTCTGTTATTTCCCTGAAGCTGTCTGTATATAGTTGTCCCTTTCCACTACCATAATCCAGTATGCTCTTGCAATCATTACGCTCAAGATATCCTTTTATTATATCTACAAATTTAAGAAGGCTTCTTCCATTGAACATTCCTTTTCCCATAAGATGAAACTCTTCATAGTTTTTTATATAGGATAAATAGTTTTCAGATGTATTGTGTCTGTTTGCACTGTCATCAGGCTTGATCATCTCAGACATCATAGAATCCTTTGAATGCTGACCGTTTCTCCTGCTGTTCCTTTATCTTCCACAGGTCTGCAACCATTGTATCTTCTCCATGAAAAGTAAGAACACCATCAAGACCGGGATCATTGAATATCTTTTCACAATCCTGTGCCATTGCCAGAAGTTCTCCTGTAGTCCAGTATGATTTGTCCTTTACGTTGACCTGAATATACTTTGGCTTTGGTGTTTCACCACCATCTATGTCACCAGTAGTTTCAGTCTTCTCCTCATCAGTTGGTTCATCCCTGCAACAATCAAAACCAAAGAGATGTATCTTCCTGAATCCCATTGTATGCAGAAGACCAATGCTACGCATGGCAGCACACGTACCACCTGTGATGAGTGTGGCACCTTTTGGAATACCAAGATTTTCATTAAGCTTTACCTGCTGGTTCTGTATGGCAGCACCCTGATCAGCTTCATCCCTGAGAGAATCAGTATAGGCGTGCCATCCCCACATACGTGCATCACTATCAATGAGAAAGTTTGTCACGGAAGGATCAGTCATGGAAGCTACAAAGAAGTTCGTCTCAGGATCAAGATCAGCAAACAGATCTTTGCGTACAATATTATGTGTACTCTTTCCTGTTATGGATCTTGGATCAAGAACAACACACCCCCACGGTTTGATGTTGTGTTTCATCAGGGCTGGATATGCATGTTTGACAGTAACAACCTTACAGCCTGGATTCTTTTTGATAAAAGCCTTCAGCTTTTTGTAATCTGTGTATGGTCCTGCTGAAACAATAACACCAGTTGTATTGTGAGGTACATGTTTCTGAACCCACCTGTCAGATCCAAGAAGTTTCATGTTGGTCTGAATATTGTTTTTTATATAATCTTTTGGAACACAATCCCTGGGATGTACAACAATGGGTACACGCTTCAGATCTTCAGGTATCTCTCCCAGTTCAGCATCATGTAGAAAGACAACAAGATGTGTGTGTCCACCATCTGCTACTTTGTCGCCGGAAGGTAATACATATTTTCTTGTAACTGATTCCTCATCAAAGGTTGTCCATCCATCCTCTGTGGTTTCCTGTGCGTCCACCTTTTTGGTTGGAACCTTGTCAAAGACTTCCTTGACTCCCCGATATTCTTCATCAGGAATACCATCGTCTTCATCCTTTGTGAAGTAATGATCAGCAACAACAACAGGAACATCCTTCAGAATATCATATTCATGCTGCACTGTCTTCAGGCTGTTGCCACTTCCAATGAGTGCAAAGTCTATATTCTTTACTGTGTCCTTGCCAAGTGTATCCCTGACATTCCCACGGTGAAGTTCAAAGGAAAATTCCTTATCCTTTTCTTTCTTCATATGCTCCCTGAATTCTTCCAGCCTGTTCCTGACAGCAGCCTCTGTATTGTGGGGCTTGGCATTGAATTCTTCCCTGTCAGTAGTTGCAGTAGCATCTTCAAACAGATCGTATCCAGTGTAGTGTACACTATCAGCATTGTCGAATGCAGCCAGAGCCATTTCAATTGCACGGCCAGCATTCCATGTACCAGTTTCAAGAAGTTTTTCAGGTTCATAGAATCTGATAAGATCCGCCAGTTGTTTGTATCTATTAGGCAGTATGTCTGGAGAAGTCTCTGTTTCCGAGAGAGGTATCAATCTGTTACCAGATGCATCTCTCAATGCTCTGGCATTTTTATCCCTCAGATTAACCAGAACAGGAGTGATGTCTTCAATCTCGTGAGCATTCATACCATGAGCATCATAGATTGTGACAAGCCTGCTCAGAATAAATGAACTGCTCCACTCCCGGTAGTTCATAAACTCTCCTGACATGTACGCACCACGCCAGTCTCCCATGAGATCAACAGCAGTCTGCCTTCCTATGTTGAATGCCATGAAGTAATCACTCTCTGGAAGAGAAACAAAGTCTGCATTCTGGGAAGGTTCAGGAAGATAGTTATCAAGTGTAGTTGTTCTGATATCCTTCAGTGTCAGCGAATGTGGATCAACCCATACCATCCATGATCCTTTGTTTTCAAAGGCGCACTCACTGACGGCAAATACTTTGGGTGCAGCAGAAAGAACATCAAGCATGTCAGTATATACAACTGCTCCATTCTCGGTTCCATCATGTATCTTGTTCTCTTCCATGAACTTTACATACTCTGGAATGCTTTCCAGCTTGTGATACTTGATGTTCTTTGCCTTGGGAAGGGAATAGTTCTTGATATCCAGGTTATAATAATAACAGTGGAATTCAAAGTCAGGATGCCAGTTACCCTTAAACTGCTCCAGAAGTTTGGAGGCATTGGCTTTCAGGGTAGCTTCATCAAAGCATGTTACAATTTTATAGTTCATAAGGTTGAATCATCCCGTGTCCAGCAAGATAGGTGTAGTCTCCATTCCACTCTGATGCATACTGACCATCAATACTTCTCTTGCATTCCCAGTTCTTGAACCAGGGTCCACCCGTTGTGAAGTGTACGTTCTTTGCTTTCAGTTCTGGATCACTGTGACCATCCAGCCAGTTCCATTCCTCGTCTATGGTTCCTATGTCAGAATCTTTCTCAGGCAACCATTCAAAACCATGCAGCCATGATCCGGGTCGATTGCTTACATCATAGACTGAAAGCTTTTTATTAAGATCGTGACCACAGTTCCAGAGCATCAGGCTTGACCAGTTCTTTCTTCGATAGTTTTCCTGTTTCTTTCCATCCATTTTCAGACCATCACCTGGAGCATAGTCATGCTTGACACAATAGAGAGGATAGTAATTCATATTATACTCTTCAAAGAGTTCGTTGATATCTGTTCGAAGATACATATCACAATCCATATATAATGCCCATCCCTGATACATATTCAGGGCAGGAATAAGAAACCTTGTGAAGCTGAACTCACTGGAGAATGGACGCCCATCTATCTGATCTATGTACTGACCATCAACAACGTCATACTTCCTGTTATATATTCCCATTCGTTCCACAACATCACGACGAAGAGGAACAATACGTACATTGTCTACTGCTATCCTTTCTATTGTAAACTTTAAAACTTCATAGGCTACATCTTCCTTTGGATCATAGCCTATATAAACTGTATTGGGTTGTTTCTTCATGACCTTATACTCAATGTATCTCTCCTTCATTTCTTACTTTGTTGTATATAGTATACACTATAAAAATCTGTATGTCAAGGACTTTTTTAAACACCACATACACCTCCAGTACCACTGATGTCACAGATGTCATGAGCCTGGATGTTATCTTCAAACTCTTCTCCAAGTTTTTCCATTGCCTCAGTGTAGGGTACTGCCGTGAGTGGTTGTCCACCCCTGCACCCATCAGGGAAGCATGTAAAGCCTCTGAGCCTGTGAGAATACTTGGCCAGTGTCTGTGCAAAGTCCTCTACCTTGTCTTCATTGTTGTTCTCTGTATCCCATGCAGGCAGATTGATTGTACTGGAGATGGACATATCAACATACTCCTGTACGTTGGCCTGAAAACTCAGTCTTCGTTCATAGTCAGAAGCCAGATCCAGAGCCGACTCAATCTCTTGAGGTTTTGTCCCATACAGATCGATCATCTCCTGTGCTGCACTATCCACTACATACTGGTAGTGCCACCGTCTGTTCTTGAGATACCTTCTTTTGTAGGCCACTGCAAAGATGGGTTCAATTCCAGTAGATGTTCCTCCCAGTATTCCAATGGTTCCTGTTGGTGCAACCGCCCTGACAGCAGCAGGTTTCGATACTGATAGGATTGAAGAAAAGTCTCTTGCTGTTTTGTCTGACTCTGCCTCATAGACCTTGAGCCATCTGTGTAGTTCCGGGGTTGTCTCGTACCTTCCTCCACGCTGGATGAGCCATTCATGTAGTCCCATAAGTCCAAGTCCAAGGCGTCTGTTCTTTTCCCTGACCTGGGATACCTTTTCATAGGGTAACTGCGCTCTGAGTGTACCGCATAATAGAAACTTGGTGGCAAGTGTGACAACTTCCCGCAACTGGTTAAGGTCATCAATACGAGCAAAGTTAAGGCTCCCAAGATTACAGACATCACTATCATCTTCAGATGTAACCTCCGTGCAAGCGTTACGCAGTGTCTCATTTTCCTTCTCGAAGAAATTGAATGAGAAGCCGGGTTCAGCAGTTCTAAGAGCCTGACGTACATTAGTCCTGAAGACATCACCTATCTCTCCTGTTTCCCAATAGTTAAGTAACCATTCTGTATCATAATTAACTGATATGTTTGTCATGTCCAGAGGTGCAGGGAAGTTGAAGTCCTCCTGCTTGATATCAAAGAGTGTCTTGCCTGTGCTGCCTATGGGCATATCAAACCAGTTCTTTGCCTTTAGAAACTTGTCTATATCTGGATGCTTCCAGTTAAGGCTTGCATAGATGGCTGATCTTCTGGAGCCACCCTGCATTACATGGCGACCTATCTCATTGATCATTTGCATCTTGGGTATGGGACCACTACTGATACCACCTGTACCCTTCAGGGTCTGTCCTTCCTGCCTGTATGCAGAGTAGTCTATACCTATACCACCACCAGTCATGAGGCACGATTCAGACTCCCACGAAAGCTTGGCCCAGTCTTCTCTAGTGTCTTCTTCTGCCTTGAGAAGATAGCAGTTGTTAAAGAATTTCTTTTCCCTTCCTGCATAGTAGAGATATCTACCACCAGGAATAAATCTTAGATTAGATATGTGGTCAATCAGTTCATCCTTGTCATCCTTCAAAAGATAATCCTGACACACATCATTGACCAGAGTACATGCAAGTTCGTGAAATGTTTCTGCCCCTTCATGAGAATACTTGGTATTGAATATATCCTCGCTGAATTTGGAACGGAACTGTGGATTGCGGTTTGATTTAAACATTTTGTTCCCCTATTTATTATAGTAAAGTTCAAGTATCATCTGTGCATAATGTATGGCTTTCTCTACGTCCTTCCTCCCTTCTCCTTTCTTGCGATGTCGGGTTATGTATTTCACCACGTTCCCTTCAAAATAGTCAAGATTGTTATGAAAGATATATTCTACTGGCTGGATACCACAAGTCTTGTAGTGATGCCCACCTATCTGATAGTCCAGAGCATATGATCCATCGCTCTTTGCCGTGTGGTAATTAACTGTTCCCAGTTTTTTACGAGAGTTCTGATCTCCTGTATCTTCACAAGAGAGAGGTGATTCTTCTTCTGACTCCATTTACATCTCCTGATTTAGTAACATTAATGGCAAATGTTCTTATCACTCCTGGCTCAATACCAGCCAAAGCACAGGTATCCTCGAAGTTCTCACAGGTAACACCAACCGAAGCAAAGACCCATGCATTTGCCTGATCTCTTTGCAGCCTGATGTCACTGCTTTCTTTGGTTTCTTCTGGCTTGGTCATGTCCAGAACTGCCTGTAGAATAACAGCAAGATAAAGACTCCTGTGAGGATTTTTACGTGTAACATCATAGAGGGTCTGGAAGTCCAGTTTAATCGTCAACAGGTTCCTGAACAGGTCTGTAGAACTTTCCACCTACATAGTTATTGTAGTAGGCTGGTTCGTCTGTTCCCTCCAGTGTAGATGTCAGCACATGATAGATCATCTGATAATAACACTCATAGTATCTTAGACTTCTTTTATTTTTATATTCACCGACAATCTGGAAGCGGAACTGCTTCTTGCCCAGCCTCTTGATCTCTTCATTGAGATGCTTGCTTGACCCGGTATAGACCTTCCAGTTTGATTCAACCTTCTTCCCCTTTCTGGTAACAAAGTACTGCTTGCATCCTATGTAAGCCTTCTTTGTTTTCTTGTGAGTTATTCGATAGACAAAACCAAAATGACTTTTGATGTCAGGATTCTTTTTATATTCCCAATGCATTACCAGTTGACTACTTCTTCCACATCAGGTTCTTTCCCAACTCTCGTAAGGTATCTCCTGCCCTTTGAATAACTGAAGACACGTAACCCCCGACCTTTATTAGCATCAGACCAGCACTCCCGTTTATGGCTACAATAAATGCAGCCAATAGAAAGCTTATAGTTGCCAGACTTGCCATCAGGAACATCGGAATAGCACCTGTCAGGCATACTACCTTCACTAACCATTCCCTTGAGGTGCTGTATCCTTCCCTTAGCATTGATCATATCCATTTGATGTATAGGGGTAAGGCATATCTCTCCTGTTGATTTATTGATTGCAAGAAATGCAGCACGATCAACCCCATTGGCCTGGGCATATGCTGATATCTGTGCTATGTATCCGAATGGATCGTCCTCTGTGACCCTGTTGTATTTAAACTTGTCAAACCCGGGACCACTAGCTGACTTGCAGTCAACCAGGACATCATCTATCATTGAGTCCTGATGTCCCTTAACACCCTCCAGAGTAACTTCCTTCTGTTGTTCAGTAACCTTGTGTCCCGCAATGGAAGAACACATAAGAAGTAACTCCTCAAGAATATAACCATAAAGAAACTTGATCCTTGTTGAGGGTTTGAGTTCGGCGTCAAGCAGTGGCTTGTTAACGTCATACCATAGCTGCCTGTCTGGCTTGCCTATGGCAGACAACCTCAGATTGCCACGATCTCTGGGCTTTTCATACAGAAAGTCCTTGATGTGTACCTTCAACATATCACCAAAAGTATCTATATGTTTATCTACTTCCTCTTCATCCATATCAATGGGATCAAGAGTAAACAGATTGTATATGTCCTCTACTAGTGTTTCTATCTGTTTCATTATAAATAATGGGGGAGCATCGAAACCGCAAACGACACTCCCCCTCTCCTGTCAGATGTTAAAAGGGTACTCGCTCTTCCTGCACATAACCACCTTCTACGGGTTCAAAATCACCACCATCATTGTATTCAATAAAATCTACAATCTGTACTTTTTGAAGGTCCGCAGATACACCTGACTTACCACCATAATCCCAATCAAAGGGAACAGCTTTAACACTTACAGTACTTCCATTGGCAACCAGCTTGCCATCCCACAGATTATTCTGTGAATCCATTACGACAGGTGGCCGGTTTTGCTCCCCATTTTTACGGATGACATTACGTTTGATTGTTACGAAGTCTCCCTGATCATCTCCCCTGTTTCGGATGGGAAGTTCAGCAGCTTCGATAACAGAACGATTGTTATCGTCTACCTGTATGTTGATTTTCCACGCATGGGGATCATACCTGGTATTGGGTTCAGTAATCGAAGCGTAATAACACTTGCCGGTAATAAAAATAGGATCTTTTCTACTCATTCTATTCTCCTTTGATGCCGCACCACTGCGACTGTGAAGGGGGACGATTCCCCAGTTGTCTACTACTAACTAAACAACAGATATATTATAGCACATAATAATACATATGTCAACGTCTTTTTTCATAATCTTCTAAATAATTTAATGCCCTCTTTACATAGTTAATATTATCTTCAAAAAAACCTAACGCTGAATTACACTTATTACATAGCCATCCTTTAAAGGCTCCTGTTTTATGGTCGTGATCTAAAACAAATGGAGATGTTTTTCCGTTTGTTTCTGGAATAATTTGTTCAGGTACCTTAAAACAAATCGGACACTTATAATTTTCATCAGGATAAGCATGTGTTTTTTTCAACTCAGCTACTTGTTTCATTTTTTTTTGTTCACATTTTTTACATATATTCATTCTCACATGGTTGTTTTTAATATCCCTTCTCCCTAAAGTTATAAAGCTTTCAAGGGATTTTTCCTGTTTACATTTAATACAAATCTTAGTACCTTTAGACCTATCAATAGATTTATTGGTATGAAAAAACTCTAATTGATTGTACATCAATGCGTTTCTGCCCAATTATTTCCAACTTTATAATCGGAATCAAGATCACACCTGAAACTGAATACCTTCTGTGTCTGATACATGGCATCCTTTGTAATCTGTGTGAACCTCTGTATGTCTGGACGTGCTACCTCGAACTGATACTCATCGTGTACTGAGGCAACAAGTTGGACATCAAGACCAGCCTTTGTTATTCTTCGATCCATCTCTACCAGCCACTGCTTGCAGATGATTGCACCTGCACCCTGCAAGAGAGTATTGAGTGCTGCATGTTCATACCTTATCTGTAGCAGCCTACCATCAAGACCCTTTATGTACCCTCTCTTGGCTGCTTCCTTTATGTTAGATCGCAAGACACGTAAGGCTGGCATGTTTTTGAGGAACTTTGTAATAAGAGTTTGTCCTACGCCAGAGCCGCCACCAACCACCTTACCTATCTTTGCCGCACCAGCGCCATAGAGAAAAGCATAGATGAAAGTCTTTGCCTGATCTCTTGTCTTTAATCCTGCTGCCCTCTGATTGGCAGTATGTACATCACCAGTAAGAACCTCATTGGTAAACGAGGCATCATCCATATAGTGGGCAAGACACCTCAGTTCCAGACCAGAAGCATCAGTACCTACTAGCTGGTGTGTCTCTGGATTGGAGACTGTCCATAGTTCCCTGCACTCCTTGCCATAAGGACTATAGCCTGCTGGTACCTGTGCCATGTTGGGACTGTGGTGTGCCATCCTTCCTGTTACAGTACGAAGGGTAAGGACTTTCCCATGTACCCTGTCGTTCTCATCACACTCCTTTATCCATGCCTTGAGAAGTCCTGTCCGTTTCTGCAAGAGGAAATATCTGTTGAACATCTCAGCTTCTGGTATCTTTTTAATCCTGGACAGGACATCTTCATTAACAATAATATTATCCTTGTCGGTATACCTCGTAGGTTTCCAACCTAACTCCATGAGACGTTCAGCTATCTGTTTGCGGCTTGCTATATTGAATGGGATCTCCTTGACTTTTGTTTTCATCTGTAGTTTGACAGGAGGAAACGTCTGATCAGCCCACTCCTCAAGCTTGTGCTTTTCGTCTTCCAGCTTTGCAAGCAGGAGTTGTCCCTTCATCAGGTCAAAAGCAAAACCATTCTCCTGTTGTTTATCAATAATTACCCTGATGTTTCTCTCCAGTTCATAAGCTTTCGACGAAAAGTTTTTACCTTCTGTCTCAAGCTGGGCAGCAAGCCTCCTTGTAAGTTGCGTATCACGCAGACAATAGAGAAGCATGTCCTGACTATACTCTTTGAAATCATTAAAGTCTCCCTTTTTAAAGCTTAGTCTCTTGCCCCACGACTCAAGAGAGTGTCCACCGTCACGAACAGGGTTGTACAATTGTGATTCAATTAAAGTATCCCTTACCTGTTCACGTCTTATTCTGGTATTTAGAAGTCGGTTGAGAACAGGTGCGTCAAAGCTTAACCCGTTGTGCATTATGAATTCGTCTACTCCTCTAGCCCACTCAGGAAATCTTTTACATCCATCCCCAACCCACTGCCATGTCTGACCTGTATAATAATTCTGTGCTACTATACAGTGTATCTTTGTTGCGTTGAGTGCGTCAGTCTCTATATCAACTACTGCTTTCATATGTCATATCCACTTCGTAAGCATCACCTACATTTACATGGAAAAACTTTTCACCTTTTCTTATGTTTCGATTGGAGGCTTCCTTTACTTCTGCTTCAAGCAGTGTGTTGCCGTCTATGTGCCATGCCCGTGTACAATCATGATTGAATACAACGAAAGTCAGAAGATCTTCCGGGCAAGTATCTTTCCATTTGTTAAGCAGCCTAAGTTTTCGATAGGGTATTCTTATTTCCTTCCAACTGTCAGGCCAGTCACTCCTCCAGGAATATTTTATTTCCACTTCATATAGATGTCTGGGTAGACCATGATCAACAAAAGATATTATATCAAAGAAAGTTGTTTCATTACTGCTTATATTGGCATGATCTTTTTCTTTGAGCCAGCCAATCATACACTCCTTGGCTTTGGAATCTGCTACATCATAGAGTGCCTTGTCAAAACTTTTCTTTATTCCGGGACTATTCATGTAAGTTTTCTCCTGTGATATCCAAAGTACATTAACTTTTACCAACCCATCATGGCTCTTGTTTCTTCTGGTACTGAATCAACTGTAAACGGTGGTTCAAATGTAGTTATAACATTAACAATTCGTACATTATCAACTAATCCTGCTTGGCGAATATTGCTAATAATTTCATCCGCAAAGGGACAGAAAGCAGACGTAAGGGTATGTGTAATATCTACACTATATTCAGCGGTACAGGTTTCAACATCGTAGATCAACCCCAGATCATATACATTTATACTAATCTCAGGATCAAATACCTCTCTTAAATTAGCAATTATGTGGTCTTTATCGATCATTGGGTTAAACTTTCCTCTTCCAACTGTTTATAAAATTCACCTACTGTAATAATTTGTTTAGGTGTTGCTGATGTTTTAATACAATTTGCTAACCAACTAATCCAAATAACATTGCCTCTTATATATCCTCCTGATGGGTCTATTCTATCAACAGATGGTAACAATCTCCAATCCGAATCAGATCCCGCTTTCATTTCTATATTTAATGCAGGACACTTACCATCTTCAGGATAAATACTTTGTAAATACTTTCCATCCAGATCATAGGGTATTTTGTTTCCTCTGGATTTAGTTTTTAATTTACTTGCTTTGTTGCTAAAAAACCTATACATCTCAGGAGTTGGTTTGGCTCTGCTCTTATCATATTCTTTTTGATACTCTGTTAGACGCTCTTTATTTTTTTGATAATATTCTTTCATATACTCTGCTTTACGCTCTTTATTTTTCTGTTTATATTCTTTATCATACTCTGCTATACGCTCTTTATTTTTCTGTTTATATTCTTTATCATACTCTGCTATACGCTCTTTATTTTCCTTTCTATATTCTTTACCACACTCTGCTATACGCTCTTTATTTTTCTGTCTATATTCTTTTAGACGCTCTTTATTTTTTTGATAATATTCTTTCTGGTATTCCGCTCTAGACATCAGTCAGTATCTTCCAGAAAGGGGTTGTCGATCTGTGTCATACGACCCGTATCTTTATTGTAGTGCAGGTAGCAAGCTACTCCTGTGTCTCCAGTGTATCTGTTCTTTAATATCCTGACCGTAGTTGTGTTGGCTTCTATCTCATCGTCTGCCTGCTGGTTTCTTTCAAGGGCTATGACACTATCAGAGAGATGTGCGATACTTGCTGAACCTCTAAGATGTGAGAGCGATACTTCCTTGCCATCCTCATGTCCTCTGTCACCTGATGGTCTGCGTAGGTGGGAGACAAGCATAAGACCTATACCTGTTTCCTCCACCAGTGATCGAAGCTTGGTCATGAGAATGTCAATAGACTTACGCTCATCACCGTTGTCTTCCTGTCCACTAACAAGAATACTGAGGTGGTCAAGGATTACCCACTTGCAGTCAAGAGCCTTTGCCATGTACCGTACACGATCAAGAATCTCATCGTTGTTGATCGATCCAAAATGATCAAAGGCAAAGAACCTCCCGCTGTCTACTGTCTTGTTCTGCCAGTCTCTTAGCTGCTCGTCACTAAACTTCTTTCGTATCTCCCTGATGTACAGTCGGGCATCAGCTTCAACTGACATGATATTGAATGCGGTATTCTTTACGTTCTCCTCCATTGCAAGGACACCTATGTTATCCTTGGTGCTACGCAGTATGTGATGCATAAGCTCCCGCATTGCGGATGACTTGCCCATCCCTGCTCCGCTGGTGAAGCAGACAAGCTCACCTGTCCTCATGCCATAGGTCTTCTCATTAAGCTTTGACCAGGGATACAGACACGTCTCGCTGTACGTTTCTTCATAGAGACTTTCACCAAGATCAGCAAGATTTATTATACCTGCTGGTGTGTACGTCTTTGCATTCCACCAGGCTTGAGTAAACTTCTCACGTTGTCCCATCTTGAGATACTCATTGGCATCCTTGTGTTCAAGATTTATTATCTTGCATTTGTTTGGTTCGAATAACCTAGCCACCTCCGTAGCTGCTGCCTTACCTGCTGCATCATTGTCAAAACACAGAACAATATTTTCAAACCTGTTAAGATATTCAAGCGACTGCTTGCAATTCTTGAGCGCACCTGTAGCACCATTCTTGATGGATACTGAAGCATACTTGGAACCAAGAAGCTGGAAGGCACTCATGGCATCTATCTCACCCTCACAAACTGTGATGTACTTTCCAGGCTGATTGAACATGTGTTCACCAAACAGACCACACTGACCGAGAGTACCCTCAGACCAGAAGTCTTTGGTTTGTGTCTTGCGATACTTGTTGGCAAGATTATTTCCATCCCCATCATAGTAAGGATACCTGTGTTCCGTAATGGTCTGGTTCTGTCTGGCGACCATGACACCATATCTTTTACAGGTATCCAGTGTTATCTTTCGGTCTGGTATGTCAGACCACACATAAGAATTGTCAGATATGTTTCTGGTCTGGATTGGAACTACAGTGTTTTGGGTTGCCATTTTATCTCCGGGTATAACGGTGTTACACTTGTGACAGTATTCATGCCCATCATCATACAATGCATTGGCATCGCTTGACCCACATTTTTTGCAGGGTATATGTTTTATAAAAGTATTATCTAAAGATTTTACCATTTTCCTTTACTCATGTCAAGGAGTTCCTTGCATAGTTCTTTTCTGTAACCCATGATCTCCTTTTCCATTGATACAAGTGTTTCGATCTTGTCTACTCTGTCCATCTTTCTCCACGCAGCCTTAAAAGATAAGGTGGGTTGAACCCTCTCTCCACTGCTATAGATTTCTAAGAGTACGTCCATTTTCATTCCCTCTTTTGATTGAATAAATTTTATCACTGCTGGCTCCCAGGTGCTGAGTGAGGCGCTCTCTGTTTTTGATTTCCTCTTCAGCTTCTCTGCGAGTTTTAAAACGCTTGATAACCACATTACCAAAATCTTTCTTTAACATCAGGTTCCACATAAAGCCCTCCATGATACATCAAATAAATTTTTCATCTCATTATGTATGTCAGTGGCTATGTCTCTTGTTTCTTTCTGGGCATCATCGCTCATTCTTAATTTACACACCCTTGCAAAGGCAGCAAGAGATCCAGACCAGAACCACTCAGTATTCATAGACTGAGGGAGTACACTGCGGGCCTGCTCAGGACACACACCAGATTTCAACATGAAGTTATAGGCATCTCTTGCGTGGCGTACTGCATCAGCATAGACATGCTGCATACTCTCCTGTTTGTCCACAGGTTCCTCACTTGATCCCTGCTTTTTGTTGTCTGCCTTACCTCTCCATACCAGTGGGGTCCAGAAGTCTGGCTCGTAATCGACATAACGTCTGCTAATCTCATTCCATACCAGACCAACCTGATGTTTCATTAACTGTCTTGCTACAAATACAGGTGCTTCTATCCTGAACTGTGCAAAGCAGTGACCGAAAGGCGTCCAGTGATTATGCTTTGCCAGATATCCTATCAGCTTCTCATCCTTCTCTGACAGGTTTCCTTCCAGCACACCACCAAAAGGGATAGCCTCCCATTCTGATTCCTTGTCAAAGGACACCCTTGCTGCATTGACAACAGTAAGATCACTTCCCATATGAGTGATAAGTTTAACAGTCATCAAAAGTATCAGACAACAGGTTTTCTATGAAGTCTTCCTTGTCCTGCATGATCTCATCCACCTCCAGCTTGGCGAGCTTACGAGACTCTTTTGGATCGTATCCTTCTTCAGAATACTGTCGAAAGAGATCTCGAAACAGTGTGCTTCTCTCCCTCTGCCATAAATTCTTAGCCATTATTATTCCTCTAAGTCCTCAAAAAAAGTATCAATATCTTCAGGATCATTAACATTATAACCCTGATCTTTCATTAGGTTCCAAAGTTCCTTTGAATAACCATAAGCTATTCTGTTCTGATCTTCTTTTCTTTCCACATACTTCTGAAAGTTATATATCTTTTTCATAAAGTTCTATCCACTGGGATTTATGTTGGGCTTCCTGTTTTACTTTAGATATTTCTTTAAGTTGTTTCTTGATAGTTTCAGACTGTTCATCATTTATTTTTCTTAATTGTTTAACCTGTTTTCTTAGTACTTCAAGTTCATTCATAAGTAACTCCTAATAAGTTATTTAGTATACACCTATTTGTATCTCATGTCAAGGTAAAAAATATGTTTACCTACCTGACCCAGTTCCATGAAACTTTCAGCGTGTCTCCAGTGAGGGTTGACATAAGTTGCATGGTAGTGGGTAGCACCTAGTGTAGCTTCCACGGAGACGCCATTGATTGCCATCTCAGCTACAGAGATAGACTTCTTCAGAGCATGTATCTCTTTCATTCTTTCTGGCTTTCCATCACACCAATAGGAGAACATACACTGATGTCTTACTGGCTGACCTCTCCGGTATATTCCCTGATGTACAACACCACAAATAGTGTCTGGAAACCTGTCATCTTTTACTCTCTGAAGTACAACATTTGCAACCGACAGTTGTGCTATCACTGGTTCGGATCTTGCTTCATAATATATAGCTTCAACCAGACAGTTAAGTTCACTGGCCTTAACCGTTGAAAACAATACACAAATTGTTAGATAGATGAGTGCCATTAACAATAATATTTTTCTCATTAGTGTATCCTCTGTATCTCTATTTCAAAAGGAAAACCAAACTCCAGTTCCCGTAGTCCAGACTCAGCCAGGAAGATAGCTGCTTCCTCCCTTGTCTGAAAGGTTTGAAGGGCAGTACCTTCCTGGTTTATCATGGCATCAACACCCTCGAAGCCTGCTTCTTTATCAAGCTGAACAATTATATAACTCATTATTTTCCCCATCAAATAAGTTCATGGTCTTTTTCCTTCAGGGTTGTCTGTAAAGCATGTAACTTCTTAATACACTGTGACAATATGTCGCCATCATAAAGTCTAACCTGCCCATTAAGTTGCAGGTTAGACAATATCTCAAGTGCTTCTTCAAGGGCTTCAGTGGATGTCATACTCAATCCAATCGTCGTAACCCTCTGTGGCTGACTTCATTTCGTTTTCAATCCATCCATTGAGGTCTTCAAGATCAATCGGATCATCATTGATATGAATCAGTTCAAGATATTCCTCCACCATTGGGAGGCACCATGAGTCATCAGACAGATCGACGAACTGCCAGACTTCCTCCTCACTACGAAACTCTGGTACAAACATTACTTACACTCCTTTTCTTTAGTCTCTGTCATGATTGTCTCAAGTGTCTCCCCATATGGAAGGAACAATTTGAGATCGTTCTTGGAAGTTTCGTCAGTCAACTTGTCAGTTGATGTGACTGATACAGTAACACAGGAAAACCAGCCCTCCCCTGAACCACCCTTGTGATGGACTGTTTCACTTTTGATTTCCGTGACGTTGTGTATGCTCATTTCCATATTACTTCTCCTTGGTTAAAGATTCTGTGACTACGCCACACATTACATCATTGAATGCCTTACAAATTAACTGAATACCCATAAGGGTAGTCGGCGCTTTTGTTATAGTATAACACATCGCTGTCTTTAGAGATAGTTCTGCTATTTCCAGGGGCTGCTTTCCTTCCTCATCAAGGAACTTGAGTTCGCTTGCCAGCCTCTCTGTTATTTCCTCATAATGCCTCATTGTAAATCACTCCTAATGAGTAGATGGAAGGGGAAGGAGTCGAACCTCCCGTTAGGTGTCTGTACCCACCTCGCTGCATTTTGCATAGTACAGACCTCTAGCACAATTTCTCATGCCGTCTCAGGCTTGCAGCGTTCACTCTACCGGACCTTCCACATTTTTAAACTTCTCCAAACTCAGGTTTGATATTCTTTTTCTTATTGGGTATGACTTTACTACGAAACAGACGTGATGTCAAGACCTTTCCATATGGGTTTCTTTTTATTCCATATCTACGGTGTTGCTTCCCCATCCTGCCTTTCTTTTTGCTTCCCATTTTTCCTCCTCCTCAACATAATTCTTGTATGCTTCATGTCTGTTGAGATCAGACCACCACCAGGATGGCATTACATCATAGCGTAGGTGTTGTTCCTGTTCCCATTCATACTTGGTCAGCATTATTAATCCTTTCTTTCCAGTTCATGCAATAGGTGTGTAATTACATCTATTGTCCATCCATTGCCCAGCATTTTATATCTCTGGGTGTTGCTAACATGATTGGTGTAACCCTCTGGCACTGTCTGTAATCGTTCGCATTCGAGGGGAGTAAGTTTTCTGTATGTGAGTCCTTCATCAAAAGTTAAATGATTATTATGTTCCCATCCACTTGTGGTTAAAGATGGAACTTTACCATCAAGTGCTTTTAATCCACCTTTATTCCAACCACGGGGTATCTGACGTATTTTAGGGTTTGTATTACCACTCTTGCTAAACACCAACTGTCTGCGATGTTTCTCAAAGTAGGATTTCAAATTGCCTCCCTTAAAATAATTCGCATCCAGACAGTGTGACTTATCTCGATCTGTCAGGAAGGAATCCTCAATAATATCTTTGAGTTTTATTCCTTTATCTTGTGGAAGACCATCCACCTCAAGGTTAGTCCAATATAGGCGATACCTGTTCTGTGCGGAAACCAGGTTGGAGTTGATAGCTACAGGGGACACACCCAGAGCATCTGTGATTACCTTCATGCTTTCCTTTTTCATTCGGACATTTTCCATCAGGAATTTCACATCAGGATTTATCTGTCGGGCTTCACCCAGTATGCGAACAGCCTCAAAGAATAGTGCGGAT
>VTLG01000851.1_pt1 | contig 28058 bp, 36 predicted proteins | sample 4694571 | NCBI WGS metagenome assembly VTLG01 (sample SAMN12604809, study PRJNA352737) | marine metagenome | biome: ENVO:00000447; feature: ENVO:00000209|ENVO:00000569|ENVO:01000036; material: ENVO:00002151; isolation source: viral sequences binned using virsorter ...
ATGGGTATATGTACGATGGCATTCAACTTGAATGGATTTAATTTTAACCAATCAATTCTGGATGCAAATGGGAAGGTCGTTCCAACTTGGGGTGACGTACTGAACAGAGCAAACTTAGGTATGGAAGTGATGCACGAGCGTAACGCTCACAACTTCCCTCTTGATCTTGCTGCTGCTGAGACCTCTGAGGTTGCACTACTTGCACCCGCTATTGGTTGACACCACTTCAAACTCAATATATAAAGGGACTGCTACAGTCCCTTTTTTTTATGGAATCAAACTACTACAGCAACGATGGTCTGAGGGAAGCGAGGATCATTCCAAAATATAATGTTCTATGTGTAGAATATAATGGACCAGAACCTAAGACCACTAAGCAATACTTTGAACGTGTTGCTACAACAAGCACTAAAAATTTTACATACCTCAGTGACGCAGAAAACTATGCTGAGGACTGGGTACTACGAAAATGATCTACGATTTAATACCATCTGAGAATCCTCTACTACACAAACGTATCAAGAAGTGTAGTTATAATTTGGATCGCAAAGACTTATCACTGACACTGAATGAGAATATGTTATACCATAATGGTATAGGTCTCTCTGCTAATCAGATTGGTATAAAGGAACGTGCCTTTGTAATGGTTAGTGACATAGAATCAGGTGCTACTCTTACTTTATTCAACCCTAGGATCTTAAAGATGTCTGTAGTAGAACACGCTATGGATGAAGGGTGCTTATCATATCCTGATCTAACATTAAAAATCACGAGACCCTTTGCTGTCACCATTAAATATGAGGATGAAGAAAAGAATATACATAAGGTTAAATTGTCTGGACTGACTGCTCGTATATTCTTACACGAGTATGATCATATGGAAGGCATAGACTTTACACAAAGAGCAAATGGGTGACAAACCAATACCAGGATCCTATATCGACACTCAGGGAATGGGTGCACCAGCAGATCCAAACTATAAACCCCAAGGAAAACAGGAATACAAACCTGCTATCATCAAACCTCGAAGACTCTTCACCCCATCCTACGCAAGAGAGATGAAGATTCTAATCAATGAGGTGCTAGATGAACGTGAAGGTAAGATGGATTATCAGACTTACTTTGACACTGAACCGTTCAAGCACAGTGTAGAAGAGGAGGAGCCACCTTACGAAGGTTATCAATCTGACCTAGTGGGTTGACTCAAGTGCTATACTGGTACAGTTAATCAAGCACACCAATGCATTTAATTCTACCTATCATCTGTATCGCTTTGATCGTTTTGGTGATAGTATATTCAGTAATCCATCGTTACGATCCCCATTCTTAAAATGAGATTAGGAGTAATGTGCTCTGGCAACGGGAGCAACTTCGAGAATGTAGTACACTCTTGTCCCAACCACGACGTTGTGGTGATGGTGTACAACAAGAAGAAAGCAAAGGCAAAGAAGAGAGCAGATAGATTAGACATCGCATCCTGTTACAGTAAGGATGAAGATGAAATCATTGCTCTCTTTGATGCTTACAACGTTGACCTGATAGTAATGGCAGGGTGGATGAGAGTAGTCTCGAAGAAGTTTGTTGAAGCTTTTCCAGGACGAATAATTAATTTACACCCCTCTTTACTACCAAAGTACAAAGGATTGCACGCTATAGAGCAAGCAATCAAAGCAGGTGAATCAGAGACAGGATGCTCTGTTCACTTTGTAACTGAAGAACTAGACTCAGGTGCTGTTATCAAACAGCAGGTGGTTCCTATTCTTCCAGGTGATACTGTAGAGACTGTCACTAGAGCAGTACAACAAGCAGAGCACACCCTTTTACCGTTAGTTATTAATGCATTATGAATCTCTTACACGAGGGAAAAGTCAAGTCGGTTTATGAGATCGACGGTGAACCTGAGAAGGTGATGATGTTGTTCCACGACAAAGTAACTGCTGGCAACGGTAGGAAGGTGGAGTTCCCTGAAGATAAGGGTAAGACTTGTGCGTTGATATCAGCATTATTATTTGAGATGCTAGCTAAGAATGGTATCAAGTCACACTACATAGGATTGCCATCATTGGATACGATGGAGTGTAAGAAGCTCACTATCATTCCTCTTGAGGTTATCTGTAGGAACATAGCAGCAGGTTCTATTGTTAGGACTACTACTATTACTGAAGGTACATTGATACAACCACCTATCGTTGAGTTCTTCTTAAAGGATGACAGTAAGGATGATCCATTACTTACTATGGATAGGGTTAGATTAATGGGTCACGATCCTACACCTTTGATTGTACTTACACAGGATATTAACTTCCAATTACAATCACTGTTCACTCTATGTGGTATCGACCTCGTAGATTTTAAACTGGAGTTTGGTTACGATGCTCACGGCGATTTATTCCTGGCTGATGAACTATCACCTGACAATATGCGACTCTGGAAGAAGGGAACCAGAGAAAGATATGACAAGGACTTGTTCAGAAAGGGAGAAGGTGCTATAGTAGAAGCCTACAAGCACATCCTCACTCAACTGAGACAGTTCGTATGATTGATAATGATCCTGATGGTGGTATCTACGATGATGATCCCCTTCACAAGCCACCTTATACCAATGGATCACTGTCAGTAGTGGTACCAATGGACGATATGAAACTCATCCTTAGACAGATGTGGAAGTCACGTTCCACTGAAAAACATATGGGTGAACTCTATACTAAGTACTATGAACTAACGAAGTTCACTGAAGATGATAGTTAATGATGTTGCTGATATAATTCGTGGTGCAGTGAACACACTTCCAATTTCACCATTGGAAAATGAGTTCCCTGAAGTCCACAAAGATGATGTCCACATCTTCAATGAGATGTGGAGATGTCCTGGTCTTCGCAAGCTCCATTTAGAGACAGGGAAGACTGATTACCTTGAGGTTTTACACTGTGTCTTCTTTCCTGATCCTGCTTATCCTTTGCCTATTTTCGGATGCGACATTGTTGCGAACGACAAGACGGTTACTGCTGCAATTATTGATGTATCTCCAGTTGCCCATCTGAATCAGATAGATATCTATCCAGCGATCGCTAAGATCTGTAATCGATTTAGGTTTACTAACCGTAGAGCACTACCACTGTGGGGTGACGAGATCTTCTCACCTCACTGTAAGTTTATGAGGTTGACCACCATACAAGAGAGGGTTGACTATTGTTCACTACTGTCACAGATCCTGACAGTATACTGTGGTCTAGTAGAACAGATTGAACTAGACACTGACTGGATCAATGAAATGAAAAGGATGGATGATCAAATTTGGTACTGTAAACAGCAGCAAAAGAATGAGAAAACAATTGCCGTGCTATCTAGATGGTTTGATACCCAGTGGGCAAGAGATTACATAGATAATATCTTATTTGATTGTCCTAAATAGGACGGAGACCTGCGTTCTAATTAATTGTCAAGTAATAATGCCTGGTTCGAACAGAATTGCGATCCATCTGATGTAGATCAACAAGAAGAACAAGTTGCGTCAGGTGGTGGTCCTGTTGGTGCGCCTGGAGGAGCTCCGTCACCCAATACTGTCAACGCTGTACTAGAAGATCTTATTGGTCAGTGTTACGGTACTCAGACAATACAGAGACCTAACTTTAGAGATGAAGAGATCGATGATGATCTTGATGAATGGATAATGGATTGGAGTTTCCTATTAGATGAATTGATAGGTCACGGTTGGCCAGTACCTAAGATTGATAAGTTAAAGTATAAGATACCTAGAGTTGGTAAACCTGGTGGTGGAGATATATGTTTCGGAGAGAATGGTGAGGAGATATCTTGTGACAAAGAAAAGAATCCAGACCTAGAAGATTGTATTAAGAATCATCTTGACTGTCTGTTCAAACCTTATGTTGGTGGTGCTTGGAAGCCACCTAAAGCAGACTGTGATTCGTTTGTACCTAAAGGAATGTACGGTACAACTAAAAAGATATGTGTTGCAGACTGTGTTCAAGAGAGAGTGGGAATATATGAGCACATCTTAGGTGATACTCCTACAGCTACTGCTACCTTTAGTGACAAGGATACTATTACTGTTAGTGGTAGTGGTACTTGTCTTCTTACATTGGAACATCGATGGAAGGATCAACAGTGGACTGCTGGTACTGCTGTAGATACTATTGCAGTAGGTGGTGCTACATTCACACGTTCAGGTACTAGAGGTAAAACAACTCAGACAGTAGCACTAACGGCTGGAACTTACGCCATAACTTATACAGGTTTACACCCCACAGGTGGATATAATATTGAGGTGAATCAAGAGTATGGTACTAACAAGACTATCGTATTCAGAGATGGTCACGGATCTGATGTTAACGGTAGGTTCTCAATCTTATCTAGTAACATAGCATCTGACCACGCATATTCTTTAACCAGTGTGCAATACAAAGCAGGGTATTCAGTACAAGGTACTGGACCAATGTTCTATGCACATACTGTACAACAATCACGTGGTTCTGTTCCTGTGTACAGATCATACTCATCTATTCAACCAGATACTATGCTCACCACTGATCCTGCTGGTGAGAAAGCAACGATGGATGCTCAAGGGTTTGGAGCACGGGATGAAGTATTGTTCTATGGGTTCATAGACAAACAGGATATGATATCAGAATTGATGGATGGAGAATCCCCTGTGGCCCTTTATAGGTATTACTCCCCTGAGAGTAAGGATCATATGTATACCATCACTCCTATTGGTGGGATACCTATCGAAGCGAACCTAGAAGAGGGATACTATCAACTGACTACTAAAGCAGAAACATATTTAAACTTTACTTTCAACTGTCGTCAAGGATCAGCATCATATGACAACACGATGGGATTCTATTTGACTAATGAAAACAATGAACCTGTACACGGTAGAGTTATACTAGAGAACGCAACTGATGCTAGTGGTACGTACACATACAAAGTACCAGCAGATGAGTTGAATCAATACATCCCTTGCAAATTAGGATTCTTTATGATACCTGACGGACAGGGGCGTGGAACTTCTCACGGTGATGCAGTGACTTTTAGCCCCCTCAATGATGGGTGGAGAATAGATCAGAGTACATCTGCACAGTCAAACTATACGTTCTTCTCTCAGAAACATTTGAATTCAGGTGATAAGGATATGACTAAGTGGCCTGATAGAACGTGGCAATACTGGGAAGACTTATTGAATGGTGATGATGACTATGATGATATGAAACAGTCATACCACCTGCGTTATGGAGACAGTGAGTATCTTTACGAAGGAATACAATGTTATGTGTTCTCTAAGGGTGCTAACCCAGTCTATGAGGACATTACATCTATTGATAAGTGTGAGGACAGAATATTCGATGATCAATTTAATAATGTAGCAATGACAATGACTGAGTGTGGTCGTGTTGATGCTGAGAATGACTATGGATGTGCTAGCTGTACTGGTACTGTTGCATTCAGTTCAAACTTAGTACAGAATGTCACAGCACTTAAGGCAGGAAGCTTAGAGATCAGATCACACGGTGGTATGACAGGTGGTTGGGGTGACTGTACTAAATTTACTTGGTCTCTATGGAAGAATGGTGTACAAATACATTCGAAACAAGAGGACGTAGGTAAGTGGAAGAAGATTGGTACACCTTTATTATCATTCAGTGTTGTTAAGGATGATCAGATCACTTGGAAGTTAGATTCTATAGACACAGGACACTACAATGGTAGGGTGACACCTGCTATGTCCTTACGAGATGCTACTACTAAGAAGTTCCTAAACACTTGGGAGTTGCTATTGATTACACAGTCAGGTACCTATAGAAATTCTAACCCTGCACAGAACGATGGTAACTTAGGTTCACAAGAACCAACAGAACCTTGTGGTCTACCAGTTAGTTTACAGTTGTTTAACTTTGAAGATGATGGTGACGATGATATAACTAAGGAGAATTACACTACTGTACTTACTAATAAGGTTGTACAATCTAATACCTTACAGATACGTGGTGCTAATCAGACTAGTGAAGTCAAAGTGATTGGACGTAAACCAGTAAGATATATGAGTGATGGTGATACAGGATATATTAATACGTCTGGTGACTATGGTTTCTCAGTCAAACTTAAGTGGACAGTACACGATGCTGAATCTGAAGAGACTGATTGGGAGTTGAGTGATGTACTTGACTGGGGTCAAGGTGGATTTGATCTTAACGATGAGGGTAAGATCTTTGTTGGTAAGTATCCTGATGATGACGATGATAACTATGGATCATTCTACTTAGGATATAAAGTTACTGCTATCAATGACATTGAATGTCCTGCTGCTGGCAGTACACAAGGTAGGATACAAGACATTGCATTACAATCTACTCACGAGAGAGATCAATCAACACCTAGACAGTTGAATATCTTGGTGGTAGATCAGCAGGTCATACAGAGTGCTGAGTTTGTAATGAATATGGACTCAATCTTTGGTAGTTTCTTTAGATATAAAACAGGTAAGGCTGAGTCGTTCCATCAGTACTATCTACAACAGTCTCTGTTAGGTAATGATGTCCTTTTCTATACAGATTATAGGGATGAGAAAGGACTGCACTTCAGACTCCGTATAAGGGTCACCAGGCAGGACTACTATGTGAATGGTGATACTTATAAGTTTAGAAAGTATGGTTGGTTCGGTAACATAAAGTTATCTTCTGTCTTCAATTACGGTAAGAGATATCCAGAAGGACAAGCAATGCAGATCCAATGGCCACCTCAACAGTTACAGTATACTAATGGTAAGGAACCACAGTCACCTTACTATCCTAAGCAGACTAACCTACCTAAGAAGGTACAGGTAAGAGATGCTACTAACGCTAGGTTCACACGTAATGCAAGGTATGCTATCTACCAGTCAATGCACGACAAAAACTCTCAGGTGTGGTATAGTAATCAAAACAGTTACATTCCAACTCAACAGAGATGGATAGATATCCTAGCCAAGGAGGTAGATTAATGGATGCTGCTGATCGTAGACTGATGAAGTCTCATATGGAATTGAAAGCAATCAATCGTGGATTGAAGAGAGCAGACGGTGATCAGAAGAAAATGACCAAGGAACTCAAGAAAATACGACGATATTTTAAGAGTCCCTTAGCAGAGGTTGCAAGATTGGACAATAGCATATATAATGTTAAGGAAACAACACACGAGGTAGATGTCAACCAAGGATCAGAAGCAAGCGGGGTGGACACTCCTGATGGAGAGCCTACACAAACCTGATAACCGACTCAGGAATTGTGCTCGCAATCAAGAATGCTATGATGAACTATTACAGTATCGTGAAGAAGTAATTCAGTACTGTCAGACACGTCTAAAGGAGGTCCACGATGATTAATTTAGATGATCGTTACCATTCATACTTGACTGACCCCAACAAGAGGTTACTCATTGATGGGTGTAAAGAAAGAGTCACAGCATACGGTTGGCACTGTGATGGCAACGAGATCACTGGATACTATGTGTCCACTGATAACTATAAGTTGTTCTACAATATGAACGAACAGTTCATTAAGATGATTCCAATCCGTGAGTGCAGTGAATTGCCCACAAAAGTCGAAGCATAGTGTGCCAGTTCTATAACTGTCACAAGGGGGGTTGACTAAAACCGTACCCCTAAACTATTATAAATATCTCGTAACGTTATGTTACGTTAGACAGGACTCGAAATTATCGTAACCCTGTGGAAAGAATACAAGACCCTAGTCGAGGGTCTTATCATCCGCAGGCTTTTTTTATGCTTGCGAGACACTAACTACTAAAATGTCTATTAAATCAACAATCGCTGCTATCGCAGCAAGCCCTTTTCTACTCGCTGGAGCCGCTTTTGCTGGTCCTTACGTGAACGTAGAAGCAAACGTCTCATATCCTGATGGAGACTACTCTACAGCAACAACCGACGCTCACGTGGGTTACGAAGGTGGAGAAGGTAAGTTTGGATACTACATTCAAGGTGGCCCTGCTATCGTTGCTACAGAAGGTGAGGATACAACAACTGAACTATCTGGAAAGGTAGGAGTTTCTATCGCTGCTACAGAAAGCTTCGGTGTTTACGGCGAACTCGCTGGAATCACTAATGAAGATTCAAGTGGCGACGGCATCGTTGACTGGGCTGCTAAGCTCGGTGGTAAGTTCACATTCTGATTGACTCAAGTCAACAGATAATATATACTGGGTGGGGTTTTTCCCCACCCTTTTTATTGCTTTAATACCCTATGGCATCACCTAAGAACACAGCAATTTATACTAAAGAAGGTTGCCCTTTTTGCACCAAGATAAAGAGAGTGTATAATGAGAAGGGATGGAACTTCCAAGAGTATAAACTGGACGTAAATTTTACACGTGATCAATTCTATGGAGAGTTTGGACACGCTTCCACATTCCCTCAATTAAAAGTCGATGGCAAGAACATCGGAGGATGCAATGAAAGCATCCAGCAATTTAGGCAGCAAGGTTTCCTCTAAATAGAGGCAGTTCAATGGAGGTTTCCCTTAGTTGCAAACATTATTTGGAGAGACCAATGGAACAGGTAACAGCTTCACTGTATACTTTTTCGCTCTTCGGAGCATTTATATTAGGTAGTTTGGTAACCTTTATCTTTAAAGGATACCTAGATGCTTACATTGATAACGCTGCTTATGCTAAAGCCATCACCCATCCAGAAATGCTGGATGAGAATGGTAACGTAGACCAGTCAGAACTACTCTATTTGCATCTCGTAGATGATGATGCTATAATAGAGGACGACGATGACTGATTAATCTGGACAATTAACTATGAAACTGATGATCTCTGAAATTATTCAGAAGGCACACAACGCCAAGACTAAGGCTGAGAAGGTTAAGATCTTGAAGGCGAATAATAGTCAATCACTAAGGTCATTGTTCATCTGGAACTATGATGATAGTGTTGTGTCTGTTATACCTGAAGGTGAAGTACCTTACAGAGCTAATGAAGCACCACAAGGTACTGAACATACTTCTCTTGAGTTAGAAGCAAGGAAGTTGTACTACTTTGTTAAGGGTGGTGCGGATCAATTACCTGGTGTCAAGAAGGAGAATATGTTTATCCAAATGTGTGAGGGATTACACAAGGATGAAGCAGCAATCCTATGTCTTGTCAAGGACAAGCAACTCGGTAAGAAGTTTAGAATCACTAAGGCAGTGGTTACTGAAGCATTCCCTGAGATTAATTGGGGTGGCAGAAGTTGAATATTATCCACGAGAACTGCGATCCTAAACTAGCAGAGGATAAGAAGTTACCTTACACTGCATACTTGATACAGTATCAGATCGAAGAGAACAATGTTCTTCAGACTCGACACGATATTGCTATGGGTTCTCAAGCAGTTGAACTGTTTGATTATTACTATGACAAGTATAAGAAAGGTTTCAAGTGGTTGAAGCAATCTGAAGGTAGACTCAGACCTCAAGAATGGAATACTCAACCCACTCCACCACGTAAGAAGCGTAAGAGGAGGAAGTCTGATGAAGATGAAGGTTGAAGAGATCCAGAACTGGGAAAAGGAGTACCTTACTATGGATGTGTCTCTAACTAAGAGACAACGTGCTATACTAGAGGGAGATGAAATAAAATCCCACGAAGGTATGCTCTTTGGTGGGATGTATAGTAACTGGAAAAAACTGAAAGGTTATGACTAATACATTCTATAACTTAAAGAAAAAGACAGCAGAGGTTCCTGAAGATCTTAAGGAACAATTAGTTACCTCTGCAATGGTCGGTAAATTCATTGGGGTTTACCTGTTAGGACCTGTATTGTGGATGTTCTGTTGGAACTACACGATGCCATACATATTTGCATTGAAGAGTATTAATTACCTTCACGCATTTTGTTTCATTACTATGATTAGATTTCTACAAAATGACCAAAGCACCGATTGAATTGCATAAGCCTAAAGTATGTCTCGTCAGCGTTACACCTGATGCTGAGAAAACTATAGGATATATCGCTAGGGTATCTAACCCTAAGAACCAAGAGAATCCAAAGGTAGAAAAACTCCTTGGATACTGTATTGAACACGGTCATTGGTCTGTATTTGAACAGGCACATATGACACTTGAGATCAACACTACTAGAGGACTAGCAGCACAGATCTTAAGACACAGAAGTTTTACCTTCCAAGAGTTCAGTCAAAGGTACGCTAACACTGAACTACTAGGACAATCAATTGATTTGCCTGAACTGAGAAGACAAGATACAAAGAACAGACAGAACTCTATAGATGACTTAGATGAAAAACAAGTATCGTTCCTACAAGGTAGGATCTCACAGTTTTTCGCCGAGGGCGTGGATCTCTACGATGAACTCATACGTGAGGGTGTTGCGAAGGAATGTGCGAGATTTGTTCTCCCGTTAGCAACACCAACTCGAATTTATATGACTGGTAGTGCACGTAGTTGGATGCATTACATCACTCTAAGGACAGGACACGGTACACAGAAGGAGCATATGGACATAGCAAACCTATGCCGTGACCATTTCATCTGTAACTTCCCAATCATTGCCAAGGCTCTGGACTGGTGTCCAGATGCTGAGGAGGATTGCGATTGTCGTTACGATGATGGGTGGGGAGAAACGCAGCCCTGCCTAAGAATAGATTAATGCCCTCTGAAGTAATCCCACTGTTCTCTACTCCTGTATACGTTAGTAACGATGGCAAGATGCCTGAAGTTACTGATGTAATTACAGAGATGGAGATAGCAGACGAACCATACAATAATACTGGTAATATGACCAGTGCTAGACACGCCTTGAGGGAGTTACCTCAATTACAGACGTGGGTTATGGGTCATATTGAAGAGTATGTGTATGGTGTTCACGGTATAGATCCTAAGAGGCATACAGCAGAAGTAACTAACTCTTGGATAAATTTTATGTACAAGGGTGATAGTGCACACGGTCACGACCATTGCAATTCACAGTTTTCTGGTGTATGCTATCTCTATTCACCTAAAGGTTCGGGTAACATTATTTTCCATCAGTCTAAATATAAGGCACTGGAACCACATTTACAGCATCCGAACCTGTATAATGCAAGTGAATATGCAATAACACCTGAAACAGGGATGATTGTCATCTTTCCTTCAGATGTGGTACACTCAGTTACACCTTGCAACCTTGTAAATCCCAAGGAAGCACGTATTAGTCTCTCATTCAATGTGATATGTAGAGGCGAATATGGTGTACATACAAAACTATTAAAAATCTAATGCCAAACTACGATTTTAAAAACAAAGAAACGGGTGAAATTATCGAGGTTAGTATGTCTATGCTTGCCCTGGATAAATATAAAGAAGACCACCCTGAGTTAGAACGCTATTTTGGCAACCAAATTCCAAGAACTACCTACGGTAAACCTAAGCAGTCGGATGGATTCAAAGAAGTAATGTCCAAGATCCAAAAGGATCACCCTGCTGCAAACCTATCACGTTTTACCTAGATGGCTGTTAAAAGACGCAAAACTTTCCCTGCTGCTAAACAAACTGCAAAGCAGATGAGACGCAAAAAGCCCATTAATATTGATCACCTTAAGACTATAGAACCCCTCACTAGCAATCAAGAGAGGGTGTTCAAGTCTTATAGTGAGGGTAAGCATCTCGTATTACACGGTGCAGCAGGTACAGGTAAAACATTTATTAGTCTTTACTTAGCACTACAACAGGTGTTAGATGAAGGCAACCCATATGATAAAGTTTATATGGTAAGGTCTCTCGTACCTACAAGAGAGATTGGATTCTTACCAGGTGACCACGAGGACAAATCTAACCTATACCAGATACCATACAAGAATATGGTTAAGTATATGTTCGAAATGCCCGATGATACAGCATTTGACTTCTTATATGATAATCTACGGACTCAAGAGACTATCTCTTTCTGGTCTACGTCATTTATAAGAGGAACTACCTTTGATAACTCTGTTATCATCGTAGACGAGTTTAGCAACTTGAATTTTCACGAGTTAGATAGTATAATTACGAGGATAGGACAAAACTGTCGAATCATCTTCTCAGGTGATGTAGCACAGTCAGATCTCGTCAAAAATAATGAACGTACTGGTATTCTGGACTTTTTACAGATTATTCAGTCAATGCCGTCTTTTGACAGTGTTGAGTTTGGTATTGACGACATCGTACGCTCTGGATTAGTCAGAGAGTACCTTATCGCTAAAATGAACGCTCAACTCTAATTATGTTTAAGACTGTGGGACCACCTGTTCCATTGACTGAGATGAATGCCATTACTAAGGATGTAGGGCGTTTGTACCAAGTACAGGAAGGCAAATGGTATCCGTCTGTTACTACAGTGACAGGATCACGGAATAAGGATGGCATCCTCAAGTGGAGGAAGCGAGTTGGTGAGGCTGAGGCAAACAAAATTTGCAACCGTGCAACAGCACGTGGCAATAAATTTCATTCTATGGTAGAATGTTACCTGAAGAACGAAGAAGTTGTCTTTGATGCGAAGCACCCCCTTGCCAGTTTCCTATTTAAATCTGCTAAGGATACTATTAATCGTATCGATAACATACACCTTCTTGAATCTCCTCTCTACTCAGATAAGTTATGTCTTGCTGGTAGGGTTGACTGTATAGCAGAATTTGATGGTGAACTCGCTGTCATTGACTTTAAGACATCAACCAAGGAGAAGAAGATTGAGTGGATTGAAAACTATTTCGTTCAAGAGACTGCTTATGCTGCAATGTACTATGAACGTTGTGGTGTAAAGGTCGATAAGATCGTTACACTCATTGCTACAGAGGAAGGTATGATTCAGGTTGTTGAGAAAACTGACTTGGATTATTATTACGAACTCTTGCTGGAGTACATCTCAGAATTTATGGCAACTCTTAAATGACAAAAGAATTTAAAGAAAAGTTTATGACACAATCTAAATTCTCCACGATGGTGGAGGAAGTGGTCAAAAACAGTGATGGATTGGTGAACTACATTGATGCTGTCATCGTAGTCTGCGACGAGCTGGACATCGAGGTTGACACTGTAAATAAGTTGATCAGCAAACCGCTGAAGGACAAAATTAAGTTTAATGCCCAAGAGTTAAATTATGTCAAACGCACTAGTAGAGGAGTTTTACCAATATGACCGATAGATTCTACGAATCCCAACCAGTGATTGACGAGATCAAGGATATGGAGAGATTATACACGGATTTAGCCCGTCTCTCCATTAAGTTCAATACTCTTACAGAAGAGGATAAAATTGACCACCTTGAAAAGACCCTTATGCTTATTGCAAAGCAAAAGGTGTTCTATGCTAGAATATGTTTAATGTCCCACGAGGATGAAGAGGCAATGGCAGTCAAGGTAAAACTTGATGAAATGTCTAAGGTTTATTCTCAAGGACGCACTATTAATGACGTGTTACAGGAGATGGAGGACAAGTTACGTGCCTTCAAAAAGCAACTTGACAACGCCTAAATAGTATGTTACCCTTAATGGGTAGTAAAATCACACTTACAAAATACAGGTACACATTTATGTCTTTTTCAAGCTTAAAGAAAAAGTCTGGTAAGTTTCAAAATCTTACCAAAGAGATAGAAAAGATGACCAGCGGTGGTCGCAAAGTCGATGAACGATTTTGGAAACCAGCAGTTGACAAGGCAGGTAACGGTTTTGCCGTTATTCGCTTCCTACCAGAGACAGAGGGGTCTGAACTTCCTTGGGCTCAGGTATGGAGTCACGCATTCCAAGGACCAGGAGGTTGGTACATCGAAAACAGTCTGACTACACTTGGTCAGAAAGATCCAGTTTCTGCTCTGAATTCCTCTTTATGGAATACAGGTGCTGAATCAGATAAGGACACTGCACGTAAGCAGAAGCGTAAGCTTTCCTATTACAGCAATATCCTTGTTGTTAAGGATCCTATCAACCCTGAAAATGAGGGTCGAGTATTCTTGTACAAATATGGCAAGCGTATCTTCGACAAGATTATGGCTAAAATGCAGCCTAACGAGAACGATTACGATCCAGAACCCGCATTCAATCCTTTCGATTTATGGAAGGGTGCTGACTTCAAACTGAAGATCAAGCAGGTTGCAGGTTTTTGGAATTATGACGATTCCGTCTTTACCACACCAGGAGTTCTCGGTGGGTATGATGATACCAAGCTAGAGGAAGTGTATAACCAAGCATATGACTTGGCACAGTTTACTGCACCAGATCAATTCAAGTCCTATGAGGAACTTGAAGCACGTCTCAAGTCAGTTTTAGGGTCTCGTGTAGATCGTGAAACTACTGAGATTGAGATCGATGTTCCTACAGGAACAGTGGATACTTCTACCGTTACTGCTAAGAATTGGACAGAAACAGTGGACAATACACCTTCTGTCACAGAAGATGATGACACGCTGTCTTATTTTGCTAAACTAGCTAATGAAGGTTAAAGGAGAAACTTTATTATGAAACGATTTGCTGTTGCTGCCTTAGCACTTGTACTTGCTGCACCTAATGCAGCGATGGCACGTCATAGACTACATTCAGGTGATGGATTCGAAGTAGAACCATCACACTGTGTACACGATGCCGTGTTCGATAGTTGGAATTGTTGGTACTCCCCAGTCAGAAGAAAGCGTCGGAGACGAGCTTGGCCTGAATATAACGATCATTACCACGTTCCACAATATAGACGATATTTCGTCCCAAACAGACACAATAATCACGGTGTACCGTGTTACTTCTATAAAGACGATAACTGGTGCTTCTAAACAGATTGCGAACCAGAACTAATTAAAGCAGTGGAAGAACCACTTCCCTGTGCAGACCCAGTTGAAGCAGTGCTTTGACTGGGTTTTCTGTAGCTTGATATTCCTATAAATTCTTCAGCGATTGTAGTTTCTGTCTTCTTATCACCGTTATCATCAATTTCACCGTGAGGAAGGTACTTAGCGAGTCTCTTGAACTCATTGATAAAGTCAGTTATATACTCTTCACGTAGTAAATATATGTTCCTTTTTTGTTCGTTCTTACCAGCATATACATCATAATAGGTCACTCCGTGACGACATTCTGATTTGGGTACTACTGTTCCATCAGGTCTAATGTATTGGAAATTCTCATTGACAGTTATACCTGACTCAAATACCTTAGTTCCATCAGTAGCGAATATTTCATTAGATTCATAGTGACTGACAGCATCAACGTTACCGTGTCTCTCTTCAACAAATTTGAATAGGTCAGCACGTGTCATTGGCCAGTCTTCATTCACATTGATTATATTGTTGACTATTAATACAATCCAGTCAAGACCTGAATCACCATAGAATTTACGAGCGATTTGGTCTGGTCTTTCACCTTCCTGTATCTCATATTGAGTAAATCCTAAGAGACTACCCTGTAGGTTGTCTTTAATTTTGATTCTACGAAAGATATTACGTGTCAGTTCATAAGGATGTACACCATCTTTGATGGTTCTATTTCGTACATAAACTTTTGGTAGGTATCTGAAGTATGCCATTAGCCTCTTACCATCTCCCTTGTAATGAATTGTGTTTCTTGGAAATTAAGTGCAAGTGTCATAGCAGCAGGACCGTGATCCCACTGATCATCCATTACACTCTTCAAAGAATTGTACTGTCCATCTGGTGACACATCGACACTCAGACTTGCTAGTACGCACTTAGTTGGATACCTTACAATTTGTGCAAGTCTACTTGGTGAGTTATTAGCAGTGAAATTTGCACCACCAATATCATTAGTTTCAACCCTTACAAGTGATAGTTTAAAGATATCAGGTATGTTTAAGAATCTTGCTCCACCGTGACTCCCAACTTTACTATTTAATAGTTGTTGGACGTTATTACCAATATCACCGAATGTATCCTCTCCACTACTAGCAGAAGGAAGCATTGCTTGTCTTAATGTTGATATGATTCTATAGCACTCTAACGCTTCTTTAGCATTACGAGGTGCCATCTTGAAGTTAAAAGCGTGACTTCTATAGTTCACACCTTTAAATGTTGTTTCTTGGTATGGATTGAATACCTTTTTAGTTGTTACTGCTAATAGATCATTAGCATCCATACTTCCACCAGTACCTGCTGCACTATTAACAGCACCAAGTGCTGAAGCAGCAGTATTCATAAGAAATTCTGGTTTAGCAGTACCAGCAGTTTTTTGTGCTGTTCCGACTGCATCGATTGTTTCTCCACTTAATGCGGCACCACCTGCTTTTGCTAAACCTACACCAGCAGCACCTAAAGTAGTCTGATTATAATTGGCTCCATACTCTTCTTTTAAGCCGCTAGGGAGGTAAAGATAAATAGTCTTAGCTAACGCACTTTGATTCAATCCTTTAAAAGGTTCTTGAAAACCACCACCGCCACCACCTGATCCTACCCACGTGTATGGATTAGCACCATTGGCACCTTGTGTTTTATAAACCTGAATCCTTAAATAGTCTAAGTATTTGGTTTCACCTTCGTCTTCGGATCTGATTCCATCACGACTTACTGGCACCTGAGCAGGTAGCTCTCTTGGGTAAACCAAAGGTGATCTTGTATCGCCAAATTCACTGGGGTTTTTTCCTAGTCCGAACTTAGACCAAATATCATTTAAGTTGAGTCTGACCATTATGACCTATAAAAGTTATCAGGGTAGGTTCAAACCAAGCAATCCTGGCAAATATAAAGGGGATCCCACAAACATTATTTATAGATCTTTGTGGGAGAGGAAATTTATGGTCTGGTGCGATAGAAATCTAAACGTTATGGAGTGGGGAAGTGAAGAAATTATTGTTCCATATCGCAGTCCCGTGGATCGTCGTATCCATCGTTATTTTCCCGATTTTTATGTTAAGTCGAGGAACAGAGAGGGAGGATTCGCGAAGAGACTCATTGAGGTCAAACCTTATGCTCAGACTCAACCACCGAAACGCGGGAGGAAAACTAAGAAACTTTTGAAAGAGATAGCAACGTATGGTGTTAACCAAGCGAAATGGAAGGCTGCTAGAACGTATGCTAAGGATCGAGGTATGGAATTTGTGATATTAACAGAACACGAGTTAAAGGTATGAGCCTATTCGAAGATATTAAAGATCTATCTGATGGTAAACCACAATCACCATCTTGGTGGAGGAGTCAGCTATTTTTTGGTCTTCAAGGACGTGGAGTAGATGGTCCACTGGTAGGTAGTGCTATAACTTTCCAATATGATGCTGAATTTGGTGAAAAGATGCAAAAATGGGATAAATATCCAATGGTGTACATCTTAGGAGAGAGTACGCATCATTTTTGGGGATCAAATGTCCATTATTTACAACCTGCCACTAGAAGGATAGGTTTCTCTCCACAAGCACCGCCTCAAACTTTCCATAAATACTTGAGGAGTAATGTATTAAGTCCTTTCTACAACGTTCCCGAAACAGAATGGGATGACATTGGTCTTGTTCCTTCTGAACAATTTGTTGTCACAGTCAACGGTAGAAACATCCCAATACCAACTAAAATCATATTCTGATGGTAATTCCAAATTCATTTAGACGATTTCAAGACATCGTAGCAACTGGTGCTAAGGAACCTGCATTAGGTAATCTGTACTCGGTTGAGTTTGGGGTGCCAAGGATATTCACGAGAATGGAAGGGTATCAACATAACCCAGGTGAATATTATGAAGCGATTAACTACTATGCAGACAATGTAACCATACCATCACGTAATGTAACTACTGGTGAGGTTAAGAATTTTGGTATTCAGAGGACATATGCTACAGGACAGACTCAGAATGAATTGACTATTACCTTCTTAGTAACTAAGGATCAGTGGCATAGAAACTTCTATGAGAAGTGGATGAATACTATGGCACCTGATAGTGAGAATAGAGTTGGTTTCTATGATGACTATACTACTGATGTATTTGTAAGAAAGTGGGAACGTGGTTCTAATCTATTATCTAAGACTAGAAAGGCAGGTATAGATTACTATGGTAGGTTGAATAAAGCAGTTGGTGTTTATAGATTCGTTGGAGTATATCCATATAATATGGGTACACTGGAGTTTGGTAACGCTAATGGTGACGTTATGAAGCTCACAATAACATTTAAGTACGAGAGATATAGATTTACTACTAAGGTAGAGAAGAATAAGGATTGGACACAAGATCACGTGGTTAGTGAGAGGAGTTCCGTTGCTGAGATACTAGGCATACAAGTACTAGGTGGGTCAAAACACGAGGATACACAGTTCGGTACGTAGTAGCTAAATAGATATAACTGAATTGTAACCCCCTTACAAAATGCCTTTACCCAAGCTGAGCATTCCAGATTATGAATGCGTGTTACCGAGAGGTACGAAAGTTACCTATCGTCCATTTCTAGTGAGAGAAGAAAAACTTCTCTATATGGCAATGGAAACGCAGAATCAGAAGGAGATGATCAAAGCTGTTAAGGATATCATTAAAGCTTGTACTAGTATCAAGAATGTTAATGATTTAGCAACCTTTGAAATAGAATATCTCTTCCTGAGAATACGTGGTAAGTCTGTTGGAGAAGTGAGTGAATTTAAAGTCACTTGCCCTGATGACGATGAGACTCAAGTTGATGCTGAAGTTAACTTGGATGAAGTTGAAGTTGTTATTCCAAAAGAACATACTAATATCATTAAACTTGATGAAACAATTACTCTAACGATGAAGTATCCATCACTGGATGTGTTCGTTAAGAATAATTTGACAGATAATCCTGGCATCGATGATGTATTCAAACTAGCAGCAGATTGTACTGATACTATTGCTGATGGTGATGAACTACACGAAGCCAAAGACTATAAGAAGGCAGAATTAGTTGCTTTCTTTGAAGGTATGAACTCAGGACAGTTTCAGGACGTACAAAAGTTCTTTGAAACTATGCCTAAGCTTCAGAAAGAGATTGAAGTATTCAATCCTAAGACTGAAGTTAAAAGTACCGTAATGCTTGAGGGTCTCGCCTCTTTTTTCGCGTAGCCCTAGCCCACGACTCTTTGATGAACCTCTATGAGGTGAACTTTGCGATGATGCAACATCACAAGTGGAGTATCACCGAACTGGAAGATATGATTCCGTGGGAAAGGGATGTATATGTCAATATGCTTCTACGCTATCTCCGAGAGGAGGAGCAGAGACAGAAAGCTACGACAAGTAACCCATCACTTTAATGGCAGGACAATTAAGGATAAGGAATTTTCTACCAGCGAGAGTCTCAGGAGACATTCGGACGGATCCTGTTGCCGCAATGACGACTTCTATGAATCGCATAGGATTCGTTGTATCTGATATTGGTAATCTTATCGTTGATATGTACCAAGATAAGATAGACACGGTAAAGAATGCACGGAGAGGTAGAACATTATCCAAGGATAAGGCTAGGGAAGGTAAGATTGAGAAGAGAATAGCACCAGAAGTTAAGAAGCAAGCAGAGAAAGAGACTGGTAACTCAGATAAGAAAGCAGCTACCTGGATAGAGAAGTTATTATCACCATTTGTATGGATACTAGAGAAAGCAGCTATTTGGTTTACTCTTGACTTTGTATCCAATCCAAAGAATAAAGAATTTTTAGGTAAGACACTTAATGTTATAGGTAAGTGGTTAGGGACATTCTGGAAGGTATTTTCTACAGGTGTTGGTTGGCTATTAGAAGCATTTGGTGAGAAGTCACCTATAATGGGTGGTCTGAAGATATTAGGTGGTTTAGCAGCATTATTTGTAGCAGATAGGATACTCAAACCTTGGAAATTACTTGGAGACTTTCAAAAATTAAGTAAGTTCCTTGGACCTGGCATTAAGAAACTTGGTCAAGTCTTATCTCAAGGTACTAAGAAGTTAGCTACTAAAGGATTGAGTGGTGCAAAAGCTTTTGCCACCAACCCAATGGCAATGTCACTAACTGCTGGTGTTGTATCAACAACTAGTAGATTAGCAGCAGGTGAGACAGTACAGAATGCTGTAGGTGGTGGTATTGGTGCTACTGTTGGTAGTATGGCACTAACAGCATTTTTAACACCGATCTTAGGTCCGTTTGCACCTTTGGTTGGTAGTTTAGTAGGTGGATTTATAGGAGATAAGATTGGTGCATTCTTAGGTGATGCAATGACACCTATCTTTGGACCTATTAAAGATTACTTTGTTGATGTTTTTTGGCCTGCGTTTAAAGCATTTATCGATCCAGTAGTAGGTCCAGTGATGGATCTATTCGAAGAGTTGTCACCAATATTAAAAGGTATTGCTGAGTTCTTAGGTCCATTGATGGGACCAGCAGTTCAAGCGATAGGTAAGTTCCTTGGTGAGGGTATGGAACCACTATTTACAGGGTTGATATGGATTATCAAGACTGGTGCTAGAGCTATAGCAGATTTCGTTGAAGGTGCTGAGGATTTAGGTTCTAGAATTGATATGGCAGGAGTGTGGACATCTGATGTTAAGAAAGCAGGTCAAGAGTTTAGAGATAGGGAAAGGGAAGTTGAGAAACATAAGAGAGCACAGAAAGATGCTAAGAAGAAGTTAGGTCAACTTATAATTATGCGTGATCAGAAGTTTGATGGTGATCCTGATGGTAAGAATAGGTCTTGGAGATATACTATTGGTGAGAGAATCCAATTCGAAGAAGAGCATATCCAAGATCTTGCTGATGAATTGATCGAACGTGAGAAACGTGTAGTTAAGGCTAAGGAGAAGTGGGAACGTGAGAAAGAACTAGACAAAGAGAGGCAAGCAGAAGAGTTGGCTGCTGCTGAGTCTGGTACAGGTGGTGAAGGTAATAGAGGACACGTTGTTACTTCGGAGGCAATGAAGGAGAGATCCTTGAAGTTGTCACCTGGTATGCATATGGGTGTTGATATTGCTGGTGCAGTTGGAGAAGAACTTAAAGCATTCCTTGGTGGTACAGTACAACAAACAGGGTTTGATAAGGGATTTGGTAACTATATTGCGTGGACAAGTAGTGATGGTATGGGACAATTCTTCGCTCATATGAAGGAGATGTCCAAGTTCAAGGCAGGTGATACATTCTCTGCTGGAGCTGTATTAGGTTTACTTGGTAACACTGGTCAATCTACTGGACCTCATTTGCATTGGGAAACATCAACTAATCCTAATGATGTTGGTAGACCAAAAGATAATCCTCTAAGTAGGATCAATCCTTTAAGTAAGTATGGTAAAGAGTCACCATTCACAGGTGTAGCAGAACCTTCAGCAGCAATTACACCTTCAGAAGGAGGACAAGGTGGAGGGATAAATAGTGAATTGAAGGATAGGTCTATACAAGACGCTTCTGGACAATTCGCTGGACCTGGCACAACTGAGACCTTTGTTATTCAACCTATGATCAAAGAGATTCATAAGACGGGTCAAGGTGCAACTGTTCACCACATTACAAAACCAGCTAAGGTGGGTTTATCTTAAATGGCAGTAGATAAGATCAGATTTTTTAAGATGGTAACTCCACCCGACGGAGATACCAAGACGACTGTTGGTAATAAAACCATTGCAGGGACAAGTTTTTCTACGACTATCTCAGCAATTAATTCCCTAGGTGCTACAGTTAATAGTATTGGTGTAGCTTTAAAGGAGATAAAGAATCAACAAAAGAATGCTGCTGAACGAGCAAAGAGAGCACAAGGTCTAGCATCAGATGCTAGTAGAGAGAATAAGTTAGAAGCAGATAAGGGTGGTAAGGATGATAGTAAGACAGTAGCGAAGATTGTTGGAGGAGGAATGGGATTCTTAGGGAATCTTATGAAGTTCTTCAAGAGTCTTGTGATGTACAAGGCTTTGGATTGGTTGAGTGATCCTAAGAATAGAGAGAATATTGCTAAGACATTTGAACGAATACAAAAGATTTGGGATGGTTTAGTTAATATATTCACTAAGCTTGCCAACTGGGTTGGTGAGAACTGGGAGAAGACGTTTGGTGAAGGTAACTCTGCTATGGAGAAACTGCAAGGTATCGCTGGTTTAGGTGGTGCTTTAGCTGGTTTAGCCTTCTTACTGAATCCTGTAGGGTTTATTAAGAGTATCACTGGTGTCTTCCAGATGGTTGGTGGTGGTATTATGAACCTAGGTAAGTTCCTTGGTGGAACTGTACTGGGTAGAGCATCACTAGCATTAGGACAAGGTGTTGAGGCATATCAAAGAGTTAAGAATGATGAGTCAATAGCAGAAGAAGATAGGGAAGGAGCTGCTCGTGGTGCAGCATTAGGTAAGACAACTGGTGCATTAGCAGGTGGTGAGATTGGTGCTAAGTTCCTAGGACCCCTAGGTGGTATCATTGGATCTGCACTTGGTGGTTTCTTAGGTGAGAACGTTGGTAAGTTCTTAGGACCTATCGCTGGTGATTTCCTCAATGGAATCAAGGATGTATTTGGTGTTGTTATGGAATGGTTTAATAAACTTATGGAACCATTGAAGGATGCAGTGAAGGAGGTATTTGAAGCACTTGGACCTGTTATGCAGAAAGTTGTTGATGGGTTGAAAGCGAATATGCCTTTCATTGAAAAGGTTGCTGGTATTATGGGTAAACTTGTCTTTGGTCCTTTAATATTAATGCTTAAAGGTCTTACAGCTCTCCTTAAGCTAGTGCCTAAAGGCGGTGAGATGGATGAATTGAAGAAAAACGCTGAAGAGAATAAGAATAAACCTGAGAAGAGTAAAGGTGGGATAGTACCTTGGAGATCTATTGGTGGTATAGTTCCATTTAATATGGATTTCAAACTACCTGAGAAGAGTAAGGGTGGTTGGATACACGGTCCTCAGTCTGGTTATCCAGTATCATTGACTGGTAAGGGTGTTGACTTTATAGGTCACGGTACAGAGTATGTTGCAAAGAGATCGTCAGGTGGCTTTGTCATACCCGTTGACACACCACACACCCGTCGAGATCCTGGTTTAACTAAGAGACAAGCAGTTCAAGCAAAGGCACACGGATACAAGGTTCCTGGCTTCTCTACTGGTGGACAGGTTAATGTATCTAATTTTGTTAATGCACGTGCTAGTATGCCACTATCGGTTGGTAAACCACAGAGAAGTATGGGTGGAATTGTAAATCTAATGCAAAATACTGCTCAAACTGCTGCAAAAACTTACATACAGAACGCACCTGCTGCACTAGCAGCTAAGCACGTTGCTATTCCTGCTGCTAAAGGTATGGGTAGAAACTTACAGAATATGATGGCTAGTGTTAAGACTGCTGCTGGTCAAGTTAGAAGTAGTAATCTAGGTCAACAGATGGAGGCAATGATTCAACAAGCATTAGTCTTGCCACCAACAGAGACACCTGGAGAATCTATTGATATACCTATTGTTAGTGATGGAATACGTAATCCAGCATCTGAGTTCCTAGTAAGTAGATTTGGTCGTACTGCTGAGTCTAATAACCCTGTTAGCAACTTCTTATGACCGATAACTTACCATCACAACCAAAAGGTTATAAGTTAACTAGATTTAACCTTGTAACACAGGATGATTCAGATCCTACAACCAAGACTGATCAAGTGAACCCTAAGAAGGGTTCTGTTGTTGATATTAGGAAGGTTTGTTCTGGTTGGAATTATATTGAGTCAATAGATTCTCCTTCTATTAGAATGGAGATAGCAATCTTTGATACTATTGACCTTATTAGTAGTCTCAGTGGTAATGAGATCATTCAAATAACCATAGAGACTGACTCCTCACCTGGAGTTGAGTTAGAAATAACTCAGAAAATATTTAAGATTGGTGCTATTACTAAGTCTGAACGTGCACAGTTGTATGTAATCTATACTGTGTCACCTGAGACTATTAATAATGAAACCAATAAAGTCTTCAAGTCATTCAAAGATGATATAGGATCAGCCCACGTTAAGACCCTAGTGGAAGAAAAACTTATGTCATCAGGTAAGAAGTATTCTTATGAACCATCTAAAGGTAATTTCAACTTCTTAGCTCCGACTTGGAGACCATTTGATTGTATAGCATATATCTCAGACAAGGTGGTTAGTTCTGTTACTAATACTGCTGGATACCTGTTCTATGAGAACAGAGATGGATATTATTTCCATACTATAGACTGGCTTTGTTCCAATAGGAACCCAAGCTCTAAGAGACCAGCTAAGTACACCTATGAACAGGCAAACGTAGGTGGATCAGATCTAAACGCATATAAGATTGAGACTTTAAACTTCCCAGACAGAGCAAATCATCTAGAGAAGATGAGGTCTGGTGCTTATAGCAACACTGTTCTGGGACTGAAGTTACCTGCCTTGACTAGTGGCAATTTACCTGCTGCTGGTGATGGTGATGCTCCTGCTGATGATCCTAGTGATCAACAAGGTGCATCTGGTTCTATCCAACCACCATTGCATATGGGATTGAGCAAAGTGTTTGGAGTTGCTAAAAAAGCAGAGGGAATTTTGAACGATCAGTTCCCATATCCCAAAGTCAAGACTATATACTTTGACAACAAGAGACCTACACGTACTAAGATACGTGCTCTTCCTGGTATGAAGAACAGTGCCAACGCCCAAAATTCTACTGGTGGTGCTGGTAATATGGACTTCGATACAATATGGGCATCTGCTTACAGTTTCAGCCGTTGGCAGTTACTGAGAGCAATATCCCTTGACATAACAGTACCAGGTAATGTAGCCTTAGCAGTAGGTCAACAGTTAGAATGTGTTATCCCTGCTTCAACAAAAGAAGAGGAGAGAACTATGCCAGATCCTGTTTACTCAGGTATATACCTTATTACAGGACTGACACATAAGTACAATCCAGAAGGGGTCACTACTATACTAAACCTATCCAAAGATAGTATCACTACTCCAAGTTAATCAATTATGACTACTATAGAACAACATATCCAACACGACAAAGAGATCCTTGATGATCCTCAGACATCACCTCAAGCACGAAGACACACTGAGGAAGAGCTACACGATTTGATAGAATATGAAGAGCATCATCACGATGAGATCGTAGCAGGAGATCATCACGATCCTAACTGCTTAGAACTATTCTGCGATCAGCATCCAGACGAACCAGAATGCTTAGTTTATGACGACTAATTAATTATGACTGAAGAAACACCTACTAGAGTGGTTCAATCCTTTATAGCAGGAGGAACCATAGATGCAGATATTTGTGACGGTGTACTTGATTTTTACGAGACCTGTGACTACCTAGAGAAAACCCCTGGTGAAACATCACAAGGGGTGGATAAGGTTATCAAGCAATCAATGGATATGGCAGTTCCTTCTTGGTTGAAGGATAAGCGTATCGTTAAGTATCTTGATGCTGTACAAGGTGGAGTCTCATTATATACAGAACAGTATCCTTGGGCAGCTATGTCAGACCTAGAGGTACTAGAACCTTTTAATATTCAACACTATATTCCTGGTGCTTGCTTCTCTCAACCTCACACTGAACGTGTAGGATCTAATAAGACAAGTTCCTTCAGACACCTAGTCTGGATGACCTATCTGAACGATATAGAAGAGGGTGGTGGTACTAACTTTGTACATCAAGATATACAGTTAGAACCTAAGAAAGGACTTACTATGATATGGCCCTGTGATTGGACACACGTGCATCACGGTATTCCTGCACCAAAAGAAGATAAATATATAGTAACGGGATGGATTTCATACGCATAAATGCCAGCAACACTTGACGCTATAGGAAGATCCGATGTAATGGGACGTGATGGTTTCACCTGGTGGGTAGGTGAAGTCGAAGACATTGAGGATCCTCAGAACCTAGGACGTACTAAGGTACGTATTATAGGGTGGTACACTGGTGCGGGTGAGGTAGCGTATACGAAAGAAATGCCCACAGAAGACCTACCTTGGGCAGTTACAATGCTCCCAACGGATCAGGCAGGTATTAAAAACTCTGGGACGAAGTGTGAACTTCAGGTCGGTGCTCAGGTTTTGGGTTTCTTCCTTGATGGTGAGGAAGCACAACTACCAGTTGTTATGGGTTCACTACGTGGATTCAAGAACAACAGTAAAGACGGAGCAGCAGATTCAGAGGCAGGTGCTGGAGCAACAGTCGTTGCTGATAATAAGAAAGCAGTACCAGACAGTGAGATGTCACCTCAGTCTAAGTCTTTACAAGGAGACGTAGTTCACGGAGGAGCCCCCTTTAACGTTGTAGGTGGATCACAGCGAGGAGATGAGAACGGAGGAGAAGAGAAGTCCCGTGGTATCATTTCTGTAGCAGAACAAAGAGCACCAGGCAACGTATACACAAACCCAATGAAAGTTCCTGCTGATGCTCAAGGCATAGCAGATGGACTATCAGGACCAGCAGGTAAAGGATTCGAGAAGGATCTCAAGAGGATGCTTAACGAATTTGGTCAGTTATCGGGTTCTATTGCTAAGGATAGCAATGGTAACTTAATTTCTATCATTACTGGTAAGAAATTGAGGAATGATGTACTTGAATCATCATTCGAGGGTATAAAGACAAATGTTTCTAATGCCATTAGTGGTGTTATGAGCGCATTAAAGAACGTACTAGCCAAAGCCTTGGAAGGTATGATTAGTAGTTTGATGGGTGCACTGACTAATGTTATACCATTGGGTATCATTCAAACATTAACCAAATTATCCAGTTTTATCACAGGTCTATTCTGTGGATTTGAAGGAAATTATATATTAGGTGCCATTAGTGGTGCTATGAGTGATATCAGTGGTTTTGCTGATAGTATCTCTGCAAATATTGTTGACAAGGTAGTTGGTGGTCTTGCTAGTAAGGTAGATGACACAGTTAATGGTGTTCTAAGCAAGGTTCAAGGAGCAATGGGTAAGGTTTCTGCGATGGGTCAGAAGGTAATGGCTGCAATTAACGTTGCAAAAGGTGGATTGAGTGCAATATCTAAACTTACATCATTATTCTCATTTGATTTCTCTAAGATGAACTGGTCTTCATTGATCAGCATCATAATGGGTCTATTGAAAGCATTGTTTGGTAATAAGGATTGTGGTAGAAGTCATCGACCGCCTAAACAAACGTTCTGGTTACCATTGTTAGGTACAAGTACTTGTGAATCAGTACCAGAATTTCTACAACAAGAGATTGAGATTGATACCTCTGGTGGTGGTAGTGGTAATCATCAAACTAAAGGTGATTATTTCTCTAGCTTGATGCAAGCTATTGATCCTTTCAAGGTTCAAGCAGTTACATCAATGAATGGTGCTACAACCATACAGGATAATACACCAGGCAAAGAGAAGACAATCGTTTCACACGCTGGTGGTCAGACTGTTATTGCAACTGCTCACGGTGATCAACATACCAATATTCCTGGTAATGAAACTAAGATCTTAGGTCGTGACGACTGTAAGACAGTTAAAGGTAACAAGACACTTACAGTAGAAGGTGATTATACTCTGAAGGTGATGGGTAATTTCAACATAGAAGTTGGAGGTACACAGAACCTACACGTATCACAGGGTGTCGGCCCCGATGGTACTAAGCAATCTAAAGCAGCACAAACGTTTGCATCTGACTATGATGTGAGTTATGAAGGAGATTACAAAATACAGGCTCCTAATATCACGTTTAATGCCCTTAATGAGTTTGCTGTTAACACTTCTGCAATGTCAGTGAAAGCATCTTCACTAATGAACTCCATTTCTGGTGAGATCATTAATGAGTGTGCTTGGAAGACAGAATTTATTAACAATGTTCACTTTAAGAACGTTGGTATGCTTAATCCTATTCCTGCTATAACAGGTGTGGTCAATTTGATTAAAGGTCCAACGATTTCAATCAATGCTACAGGTGTAGGTCCAAGTCCAATGCCAGCAGCACAGATTAATATTTGTGAATGCACCGTACCTGGTGGAATCATTGATGTTGTGAACGGTAAGATGGGAGGTCGTTTGACCCTAGTGAACACAAAGGCAGGTGGTATCGGAGAATTCAATACTGCCAAGGGTGGTGCGATAATGAATCAGGTTGAGAACGGTGTAGCAGTATATAACGTAAACACTGGAGTTTTCACTGCTGGATGCGGTGCTGGTCCTGCTCAG
>VTLG01001807.1_pt1 | contig 28054 bp, 51 predicted proteins | sample 4694571 | NCBI WGS metagenome assembly VTLG01 (sample SAMN12604809, study PRJNA352737) | marine metagenome | biome: ENVO:00000447; feature: ENVO:00000209|ENVO:00000569|ENVO:01000036; material: ENVO:00002151; isolation source: viral sequences binned using virsorter ...
TTTTTTATTATTTCTTTTTTCATGATTTATTATACCCTACCCTTAAACTCTAATGATTTTTTTTTTTTGCCCCCTCTGAACCTGATTTAATATTATGACATTTATGACACAAACTCTGCAAATTAGATTCAACTAATGCTAATTCAGGATTCGTTTTTACACGCTTAATATGGTCCACTATCTTTGCTTCTATAACTTTGCCAAATCTTTTACAAACCTCACATAATGGATATTTATTTATATAATAATTCCTTAACATCTTCCATTTTTTTTTATTATAAAAAGGATTGTCATTTCCTCTGCCTACAAAAGATTTTGTATCTCTTATTGTGGGAGATACCCATACCTTATTTTTTCCCTTTGGTCTTAATGGATTCATTATATATAATTATATTTTATTTTAATGTTATCTATACTTATTGTTTGATAGAATAATATCATTGTGTTTTGTTTTTAAAATTATCTAATACTTCTTTTATTGTTATACATCTCTCATATAATTCTTGATGCTCATAATGTATCAACATTGTTTCTAATATATCAATAGGTATTTCTTTTATATCAGGATTAATTAAAAAATGTTTTGCCCCTATATCTAATAACTCCTCAATGGTCCAATCTTCAAATAATATCTTATATGTATTATCTATTGCTTCATCTATAACATACTCATTATAATCATATAGCTTATCATATTTATAATCCTTATTCATTTTAAATAATCATCTATTATATTTTTAGTTTCATCAAATCCTTTACAACATATACAGAGATAACCTCTGGCTATGGCGTTTGTTTGAAATTCTTTTTGCTCTTTAGTCATCTTGCCTTTATCTGTTTTAACTTCTATAAATAAACCTTTATAGGATTCTTTGCTCTCAAAGATTAATAGGTCTGCAACTCCTTTTAAATATCCTGTTGCTTTTAAAGCATTCCTTTGACTCCAACTATTTAATTTAACTCCTCCCATTGTTGCAGTAAATAAAGTATTTGGATATGCTAATCTAATATATTTAACTATTGCTGTTTGTAATTTCTGTTCTGCTTTACTCATATTAAAATAATTCTGTTTGTATTACAGGTTGATAACTTGCATCATAATTTATATTTTTAATTTTGGGATATGCTTGTATTTTATATAACAAATTTTGTTTAAATTTTTTTTTCTGTGTCTTGCTACCTATAAAATAAACATATCTATTTTTCTGATTCCTTTTTTTAAAATTCAAAGAATCTCCATATTTTTTTTTAATTACTTCCATTCTATTTTCAACACCTCTAAATTTATCTATTATTGTGCTTTGATGAAGATGCTCCATTCCTTTAATACTTATATCATTTATGTGCTTTTGTGTTTCTCCAACAAAATAGAAATTTGTTGCTTGATATATATAACCATTATGCCCAAAATCTTTATCTGAATAAGATAATATAATAGATGGTCTGGGCATTAACTTCAAACATTGAGAAACAAAAAAAGATGTTGTGTTTTTATCTAAATTATCATTTGTTACTAATCTGTTTAATTCCCATACATAATTAGAGTTTTGCTCTCCACAAATACCTATTCTTTGTAAATTCATTGGAGGTCTGCCAAAGGAACAAACCCCTACTGTTAAACAATCTTTTATAAGTTGAAAACAATAGGATATTGATGGGATTCTTTTAGCATAATGCTTTTTTAAAAACCACTCTTTGACTACTTCAGGTTTTACTCTTTTAACTTTATATTTATTTTTTATGCTCATATTCTAATATATTAAAATAATTTTATTTGATTTAGATTAGGATTTATCAGAGTTAAATCTTTAAAGATAATAGGTCTGCTATCTGCATCTATTAACTTCTTATTAAATCTTGTAATCATAACATTATCTAACATTAGCCCTGCTTTTAATTTACCTATCCAATTTTGATAGTTTCTCATTTTAGGATATATACAGGTCTTATAACTATTCTTATCCCTATCTTTAAAAAAAACATAATAAAATATATCTCCATACTTTGACCTCTTTTGTTCTACTTTAGTTATAACTACTCTCATAATTATTTAAATATATTTCTAATATAAAAAGTAAAACTCCAAAATCTTTTTTTCTTTTTATAAGATTCTAATTCTTTTTTAAGGTCTGTATTTTCTCTCCTTAAATCTTCATTATCTTTTTGCATTGTGCTTATTAATTTTATTTCTGAACTCATATTGATATTATTATAATTGCTAAAAAACTTAATACTATTATTCCAAATGTTATTGCTTCCATATTAAAATGGGGCAGAGTCATTATTATCCTCCTGCTTATTATCCATATCTTGATATGCAACTGATAACTCTTTGCATATTAGATTAGTGAACCATCTTGTTTGATTATTCTTATCAGTATATTCTTTGCAGTTAATATCAAATTGAATCTCAATTAAATCTCCAATATCTACATTATCAATCAATCCCATATTATCATTATTCAACTGAATCATAATCTCCTTATTCCATTGTCTATCTAATTCAACAATAAATTGTCTATACGAAAACTTATCATTTATTTTGATTGGATTTGACACTTTTATTAATTTACCTTTTATCTCAAATAATTCCATAATTTTAATTTTTTAAATTTTTAAATGCTTTTTCGTTATTGTCGGCAATCCTACCTAACATATCAATTTTACTATTAAGAATCTTAATATCTCTAATATCTATGTCTTTTTTTTTATCCTTTTCTATTTCCTTGTCTATATACTTTTCTTCTTCTTTAAGAGTATCTATACCCTTTATTAAGTGTTTGAATACTGTTGTTAAATTATGTTTCTCTAATAACTTAATAACTGCTAAATGAGGTTTGCATTTAGGATTTAACTGCCCATATTGAAACGAAATAAATTTAGGAATTAACCACTTCTGCCCATCTTCTAATATCTTAATCCTATCTTTAAATTTATTCAATATTTCTTTTTGATTTAATTTCATGCCTATCATAAACTCTGCTAATTTAAAATTTACTTCCCAAACACCACAATTATTGCATCTATCTAATATATACATATAAAATAATTTCTCTGTTGCAGATAACTCCATAAACCAATTATCCTCCCATTTTGCAGTTTCTGTAAATCTTTTTTTACTCATACTTTCTAATCTGTTATTTAACGAACTCCTTAACCTTAATATATTTATACCAAAAAAAGAGAAAGTGTCTTAAATGGCTTAAAAATACCCTTAAATCAAATTTAGTTATAAACTCTGTTTTTTGTTCAATAATGCTATTAATCTCTCTTTTTTTATTATTAATTTTTTAATTTCTTTGTCAATTATTTTAATGCTCTTAACTAAATCTATGGTTGTGCTGTCAGTTGTTAAAGAACTAATAATAACATTATAATCCTTAATTGCTTTGCTATCTTTATTATCTAAATACCCTTGCAAAGTATTGCAATGATATATGACAGAACTATGATTTATATTTAAACAATCTGCAATGTCTTGAAATTTCATCCCTAAATCATTTCTTAAAATATAGCAGATTAATCTTCTGCCCTCCATTATGTTTCTATGTCTATCTTTTGATAATACTTCTTTTTCTTTTAAGTTATAATAATCATTAACTGATTTTTTAATTATATCAATTTCCTCTGCTATTACATTTGTATTTTTCATATTAATTTAATTTAATTATTTCTCCTTTTTTATTTAATGCTCTGCCTTTTGAATCATATTTATCAAATTCTCTTAATTCTCTTATTGTTTCTCCTTTGTCATTAGATAGATAAGTCATATAAAAAACTTCTTTTGCTCCCTGCTGATATAATTTATCCATAATATTATTTTCAAACTCTAAAAACTCATTATAGCCATTTAACTCAAATCTATGGTAATTTTGCAATCCTTTGCTAAAATCATACTTATCCCCCCATTTACCTAATTGATTTAAAAATACACCCTTTAAAATCAATTCTGGGGGCATTTTAAATGAAAATAGATGCTTAACAAACATATTATATAGTAATTATTAAGATTAATATTATAAATGAGATATATATTATCCAATATAAATATGTTTCTTTTATAAAATTTCTCATTATTTTTTTTCGTTTAATTCATCCTCTCCAAAAATTCCATATTGATAATAATTCATGGCTTTTAAAATCCCTCTGCTCATTGCTCTTTTTTCTGCCATCTCAACATAATATTTAGAATATGATGTATCTGAACTTGCAGATGCAAATGTTTCCCCCATGTTTATATCTCCCTTAAAAACATGGCATTTAATAACTACAAAATCTTTTTCGCATTTAATCATCTCAAATTGACAAACTAAATTATTTTTCGCTGCAATCTTCTCAATTCCTGCTCTTGTTATAATTACAAAATTTCTGCTTTTATCTATGTGAATATCTGACTTATCTAAATCATTATCTGCATATAATTTTTTGACTAATTTTTGTCCTTTTAATTCTGCCATAATTTATTTATTTAGTTATTTTCTTTTTTTCCATTTATTAGTAAATTGAGTTATTATCTCTCCATCATTATTTAATACTAAAATATCAAATGCTAATATTATTAATAATATGGGGAGTATAGTTATGAGAATAAAAAATGCTATTATTCTGAATATAAAATCTTTTATCATTTTTTTAATTTATTGTTTAATATATTTCTATCCCTCTCTAATTTGTCTAATTTTTCTGATTCATTTTTTAGAACAGAATCCCCTATTGAATCTAAAGATGTTTTAAGATTATTAATAACCTTTTTTCTTTGTTTATTAATCCTCCTATTTAGAACATTAATTTTATTTAAAATTTCTAATGTTGTATTTTTTTTTGTTTTCTTTTTACTCATTTTTTTTAAATACTTCGTTTACTATTTTACTTGCTTTGTCAATCCCATCTGCATATCCTTTTTGATAACTTTGTTTAGTATCATAACCATTTTTATATATTGCAATTAATAATGTTATAATAATCCCTAATAAGAAAAATATACTATTCCAAATTAACATCCCTTGCATTGATATTGTTGTTATTGTTTCTAAATCCATTTATTGATGTCTTTTTTTTATCTCATTAAATATTGTCTGAAAATCCTCATGAGCATTATCATATCCATCATCATATCCATATCTCCATCCTATACTATAAAAAGCATAAGAGAATATTGCTATCAAAATAACTAATGCTAATAAATAATATGTAAATTCTAAATTATTCATTTTTGTTTTCTGATTTTTTTACATCTTTTGCAATCTCTTGCATCCAATCATTATAAGATGGTTTCTCATTTAAAAAAGAGTTTAATTTTAGATTTAATCTTGTTGCTAAATTCTGTAATATTATTTCTCTTTTTTCTTTTTTAATAGCTTTCCAATCTAAATTTAAAGGAATAAAATATTCTTTATACATTTTCTCCAAATACTTTAAATCATTGATTAATTTTTCTCTTAATTTTATATACATTATTTTAATTTTTGTTTTGCTAAATTAATGCTTTTTAACATTTTATTTAAATTGTTTAAAATAACTTATTAACAATATTTTGTTAATTTTCTAATAATCTTCTTTTTATTTAATTATTAATTTGTTAGTATATTTTTCCCAATTACGATTGCTAAAAGTGAGGAGCATCAGTATTGCTTTTTTGTTATTAGGATAATGATTTTTTAATTCCTTATATCTTAAAATATAATCAAATAACTCATTCTCAAATAACTCATTCTTATTAATATATTTATTGGTGTTTTTAAATTCTAAATAATCATTCATAATTTTATTTGTTTTTTAATTCTTAATTTGTTTTAATTATTATCTTAAAGATTCAATAGTAATCCATTTATCGCTTTCATGTTTTGTAATACAATTAACATTTAGCCAACTTTGAAAATCCATACCATCAATATCAAAATAAACATCTCTAATTTTAATTAGCATGTCTGTTTCTGACATATATCCAATATCAAAACTATCTTCAATTAACATACCATTTGAAGATTCTATTAAAAGGTTTTTTAAATCTTCCATCTCTTTCATTTTTCTCTTATTAGATTTTATTCTCATAAATTCTATTGCTGTTATAATATTTTTCATTTCTGTATTTGTTTTAATTATTAATTTGTTTTTATTAGTTTCCATTTCCCATTTTTTATATTATTTTCTACTTCATTTTTATCATACGCTTGACAATATTTTGAGTATCTTTTTTGTCCTTTTTCTCCTAACCAATAACACCCATTTGGATATCTATAATCTTCTTCTTGCTCTAAACAAGTTATAGTAAGAATTACATTACCACTCCTATTGAAATTTAAAGTATCTAATTCAATACTATCCCCTTTTTTAAATTTATAGTTGTGTAGTAAGATTGCTTTTGTATTCATTTTATTTAATTATTAATTTGTTTTTAACAACTTAAATCATCTAATTCATCTATGTTGCTTTGTATGTTATCTAAATCATCTTGTATCTCTTGATGTATGTTTTCTATATCTGTATTTATTTCTTCTTCTTCTTCTATTTTTTCTTCTAACATACTTCTTCTATCTTCGTTTTCTGTTTCTCCTAATTTTTCTTCTAAATTATCTAATTTTTCTTTTCTTTTATCTTCTATACAGTTTACTTCATCTTGTAATTTAGATTTTAAGATTTCTAATTCTTTTACTAATTGTTTTAATGTTTTATTTTTCATTTGTTTTGTTGTAATTCTATTTAATTTTTTATTGAATTACATAGCTAATATAATACTTTTTAAACAATATTCATAATATTTATCAACAAATTTTATTAACAAAGTTATTAACAAAAAAAGAGGAGCAGAAAAACTACCCCTCTCAACAAAAAACAAAGTTTTTGTGCTAAACAAATACTATGAAGAAATCAAAGTTTTGCTAATATAAAAAGTTATATGACAATTTCAAGGATTTTTGCTTTTAGTTTTGATTTTTGTTCAGATTTAGCATTATATTCTGCTAATTCATTATCTATTTTATAATGATTTTTAATATCAGTATTTTGCAAATCTATTCTTATATCTATCCTGCTCTTATCTTCAAATAAAACATAAATATTTTGGGATGCCCTTGAACTTAAATTTAAAGCATTTTCAGAATAAGCATTTGCCCCTACTAATGATGAACCTCTGGCGTAATAATCAGAGATTTTGCACTCATGCATATGTCCAAATATTATGAAATCTATAATGATATTTCTTTTAGAATATTTAGATACTATTTTAGCCATATTATTTGAATTTGCTTTGCCTATTTGATGTCCATGTATTAATAAAACATTTTGATTAGCAATTTTAATCAATTTCTCTAATGGATTTCCTGCTACAAATTTAATATTAGGATTCTCTCTAAATAATATTTTCAATATCTCATGAACAGTATAATCATAATTATCTGATGCTACAATATCTATCCATCCATTTTCTTGTGTTATTCTACTTTCATTGCCTATTGTAGTTGCAAAATTAATTTCTAATGCTTCTGTATTATCATAAATATCCATAATGAATTTAGATAATATATCAACTGCTAAAAATGTTGCTTTGCTTCTGTTTGTGCTTAAAGCTAACAACTCATCTAATCTTCTATCAGAGTTTAAAATATCCCCTGTATTTGCAATTAATAGTTTTTCTATTTTATATAATGCAATTATCTCTTTTATTCTTTGAGCAAATTTATATAATCTTTGAGATGCTATTTTAAAATCATATTTATTATTAGGAATATTAACTAATTCGTTAAAATGTAAATCTGATAAATGGATTATCATTGCAGATTTTTGATTAATTTTTTTATGTTTTTTTTTAGATAAATTAAATGAGTTTCCTTTTAATACTTTAATTAATTCTTTATTATATTCTGCAACTGCATTCTCTATTCTGGCATCCTCTCTAAATGCTTTATTCTGGATTCTGTTTTTATCTTGTAATCTTTGTTTTGCTTTTGCTAATGATACATTTTCTTTTAAAATTTCCTTATCTGTTAAACCATTTTGAATAAAATATCTAACTGATGTTCTGAACCATGTAGATGTAATATCTAAATTATATTTCTCAATAAGATGTTCTGCTATCTGTGTATAGTTTAAACCTTGCTCAAATAGCAGAATCATCTCATCTTGATATTCGCTATGTTTTAATATTTTTCTCAAATTTATTTTTTTATTTTCTCAATGCTTCTCCCTGCAAAATAAGCCCCATAACATGTTATTAAAAGAGTTTGATAAATTGGCTTATAAGCATCATTTAAAATAAATGAACCTACATTGCCATCAAAAAAACTTATTAAAACAAATACTGCTGTTAAAAATATAAGGATTAAAGGTCTTATATTTGTGCTTAACCAATGTCCAGATTTCGCATCTGCTTCCCATCTCCTTGTTACTTGCTCCTGTGCTGATGATTCTGCATTTAGCAATAATTGTTTTAATTCTGCTTTTGCTTTCAACTTATCTTTTTGAGTTGTTATAGTTTTATCTAATATGCCCTCTGCATTATTTAATAAACTTGAAAATATATTATTTAATATCATACCTAATCCTGTTTAAAGAAATTTAATAAAATTAAAATTGCAATGATGCCTACAAATCCCTCATTACCTAATTTATTAACTACGCCCACCACATTGCTAATAATATTAATTCCAAAAAACGAACCAAATATTATTTCTGCTAATATGCCAACTGCAAATAAATTAAATAATAGAGATGTAAAGTTTGTAAAAAATGTGTTTAATGTTTCAAAAATGTTATCCATGTTTTCTATATTTTATTATGTTAAAAATTATTTTAATTGTCAAAATCCTCAATAGTTATGTAAACTTTGTGTCCTTTGTCTAATTGTGTTGCAACACTTGTATAAATTTTTTTATATGCCCCTTTGGAATTTCCTGCAAATCCTTTTTCATTTTGATTATTATTTACGCTATTAGCAACTAATAAACATCCTGAACTGTCTGCTGCTTGATTTCCACAATGTATCAATATATATTTAAAATTAGGAACATCTTGCAATTCCAACATTCCCCTATTATTATCTATGTCTGCAAATCTTGCTTTATATTTATTATAAAATCCCCCCTCTGTTCTATATTTAATCTCATACTTTCCTGATGGTATTCTGGTATGATGTTTGATTTTATGCTCTCTGAAAGTATCTTCAATAGTATAACATAAAAATTCTCTCCCTGCTCTTTTATGATTAAGAGCAAATAACACTCCTAATGTTGATTCCAGAGATGTTGAAAATCTATATAATAATAATTCCATTATCTAAATTTTTGTAATATCAAATCATCTATAATCTTTTGAATATCTTTTTTAGTCGCATCTAATTCAAACATTATATTTGCCTTAAATCTTTTATGTTCTTCCCCATCATTAAAAACAATTAAGGTTGGCAGAGATGATATATCATATTTATCTTTTAAAGATTCATTTTCATTGACATCAACTCTGTATTTTTTACATTCATTTAATCTATCTAAATCTTCAAATTTATTTTTATCATTCCATTCTGCCCAAAATTCAATAACTACAATATCATTAGATATTTTTTTATCAAAAATTTTAGCATTAATAAAATCTTGTGAATATAATTGATAAGAATTTAAGAATAAAATCCCTGTCATAATTATAAAAGAAAAAATATTATTAACAATAAATTGTTTATTCATATACTTTATTTTCAATCCTTTCAATTCTTAATAGAATCTGCTCTAATTGTTTACTCTGATTCATAATTTCGTTTCTAATCATCTCATCTTTTAACGTAAATTCAATTTCCGATACTTCTGGCTTTGGTTCTTCCATTGCTATATCAATTTTAGCATTTAATTGATAATACATTCCTATCATGGTTGCAATTACAAATCCAATAGCAATTAATGTTTTAATGCTGAATTTAAAAGTTGTATTTTCGCTTAATTCTTTTGTCATTTTTTAATAAAATAAATAGTTAATTCCTGTTTTTATATTAAACCAATTTCTCTCCCACATCTGATTATAATTGCCCTCAACAAATAATCCAAAATTCTTATTTTTGCCTAATCTTGTTCCTATTATTACGCCAATATTATAATCAATTCTATCATTGTTTAATTCAATATATTGCAAAGTATGTTCATCAATATCATCTATCCATCTTTTAGGAAAAACATCTGCCCATACATGAATCCAGAAATTATCTGAATAATGATATAATGATAATCCAACTGCTAATGATAATTCATGGATTAATCCTAAACTATCTTGCATATCAATTTGATATTCTCTGACTATATTGCCATAATGATATTTATAAAATTCTTGGTCAGTCATGGCAATAGTATCTCCATCAGGATTTGTCCAATACCAATTCCAATAATCATACCAATCATCTTGATTATTGCCCTCTCCATCAAAAAACCAATAATGGTCCTCATATCCATAATCAAATGCTAACTGATACCATGCATTCCCTGCTGCTTGATAAGATGCCATTGCATTATATTCATATCCTAATGGGCGCCATGTGTTTAAACCTCCAAAAGTTAGATTTAATTTATTGCCTAATTTAACTCTGAATCTGCTATCTATATTATAGAATCTAACATCTGCTAAACCATTTTCTAAATGCTCTGCTTTAATAACATAATAATCTGATAAATAACGTAAAAAATAATGCTTATTTCTGAACTCTCTGCCCTGCTGTCTTTTTGTTTCTAACTGAAATTTATATTCTAATCCTTTTACTGCTCCTATTAAAACATTATCAGTATGATATTGCTCCGAACCATCATAAAAATTATTCTTTTTATTTTGATAATTCATTCTGGCTATTTTCCTTATCCCTATATTTAAACCAAAGTCATAAGGATTTTCTCTGGTTAAATCTATCAACTGATTATCTTGCATAACATATTGACCTTGCGAAAATAAAGCATTATTAACTCCTAATGCTCCATATAAAGTTGAGTATTTAAACAAATTATCTAACTGACATTGAGCAGATATTGATATAAAAAAACATAATATAAATAATATCTTTTTCATGATTCGCTATTATAATCTTTTGTGCTTAACTTTACAAAATTTTTTGTTTCATATTTGCTGACAATTTTAAATAAATCTATCTTCCATGTAGCAGCAGGTCTTGATTCTTTACGCTGTTTCTTATTCCACTCAATAACTTTGGGATTAATCCTGTTTGATTTTCTCCTCTTTTGGTTCTTTTTTTGTGTCATTTTTTTTGCTATTTTTTATTATTGTGTCATGCCATAATTGTAATAAAAATTTATTTTCTGATAGCATGGCATAAAATTCATTTTCAGGTATTTGCCCTGCATACCAACATTCTAATATGTCTTGCTCATTACTCATTTAATGTGTATCTGTTGCTTCAAAAATCATCTCAAAATCTAAATACCATGTTGCTGCTCTATCATGTTCTTCATCTCCTATTCTCCTAATAGAAACAAAAACAGAATCATATTTATTAATGGCTACAACAGCAGGAGTATCTATAATCTGCTCAACATAATTATTCGCTGAACTTGTTGGAAATTGATGCAATGTTTGAGATAATAATGTTATTCTGGTTGCAGTTGTGCCATTTGCTGTGCTGTCTTTTTTCCATATACTTAATGTAACTGCTTCAGGTTTTGAACTTGAAATGCTATTGCCATTTATCCATCCAAAAACTCTGACTAATTTAGATTCACAAGGAGAAACAAAACATCCATATCTCGCCCCCCAATTATTATTTTTAGAATCTCCATCTGCTAATGATGCAGAGGAGTTTATATTAAATTGGGTGGGATGTGAATAATTAGAAAGGTAATCATAAACATTAGCTGTTCCTGCTGAAAATACTATTTTTTGATTTACGTTAAACCATTTATGATTAAAAATTCTATTATAATATGATGTTCCCTCAAAATATATTAATGTGCCAACAGGTAATCCAGAAACAAAGGTCCTTGAGGATATACTAATAACTTTAGCAGCAGTTGCTGCATCTGCTGTTACTGTTACATAAACAGTAAATCCTCTGGGAGTTATTAATGCTAATGTATCTCCTGATTTGACAATGGGCTTTGGCATTTCAGAGGTTGTTAAAGAGGTTGCAGTTGCTCCCCTTGCTACTGCTGCTGTTACCATCCCTATAACCACTTGCGTTTGTCTTGAAAATAAAAATGCCATTATATTTTAATTATTTTATTCATATTCTTTTTAACGTAAATATCCTATTCTATCTGGCTCTCTAACTATAACCTCATCTGCATCTGTAACTGTATTTGTCAAAGATGTTGCATCTATAACACTTTTAAACCATACGCCAGATATTTCATCAAATCCTGTTTTTATTGTCATGCCATTAGGAATATATAAATAATCTGAACCCCCCTCTGTTATTTTAATAGAATTAGTAAAGTCAAATAAATAAGGTTCGCCACCTTTTAGATATAATGTTTGTTCATTTTTATCTACATAATTTTTTTGTCCTGATAACATTGTTTCTGCCATTACTGTTAATAAGGTTGCTGATGTTCCTGCCCCACTTTGCTGCCATAAATCTGATACTACCCATGCTGCCCCATTCCATACTTCTAAATGCCCTACGCTTGTGCTTTTAGGTCCATCTCCGATTATAACTTCTGTTTTATACAATTCAGAAGCATTATTAGCAGTTTCACAAAAATAATCTCTGTTAGCAACTACACTTGAACCTATCATATAATGAACCCATGAATCTGCTGCTTCATTAGGAGCATTAAAAACTGTTAGAGGATAAGTCGCCATTGTTGCTATTGTGCCAGATGAATGAGCAGATATTTGCCCTGTGCCTAATGCACTAATATCAGGAGGATTATCATATCCAGATGCCATTATCCATAAATCAGAAGCAAATGAAACATAATATGTATCTGAACGAGGAAGATTAGTTGCTTCCATCACTATAACCTGTGGGGATGGAGCAGCATAATCATTATTAGGATTCATAAAAAATCCTGTTAATTGATGGGCTATAATATAATTAGGAACATCTGATGCTACCCATGCATTATTGGTATTATCCCAATATTCGCCTGTGCTATTATATATTTTAATTATAAGATAATTTCCTCCAATTCCCAATCCTGTATATCCCCCTGAAATTGTGCTTAAAACATATGTTCCATTCCCGTTATAATCAGTATTAACTGCCCATGATACAATTATTTTATCATTTGCATTTGCAGTTACTGTTCCTAAATTATGAACAGATGGAGTTGAACCTGCATATTGATTTGTGGGAGTTGTCTGAATTAAACTTGTTGAACCATAAACACCATATTGGATTGCTGCTCTATACAGAGGATTGTAAAAACTTTTTTTCATCCCTGCTAATTTTATGATAGTTGTAGAATCTATATCTATTGTATTTGCTGTCCCTCCAATTTTATTTAAATCTGTTGTTCCATTTCCTAATGCTGCTGTATCTGCATCTTCATCATATCTTCTATATTCTACGTTTCCTGCTGTATGATACCTTTGAATTTGAATAAAATGCCATGTTCCCCCTGCTTGAAATATCCTTGCTCCAAATATTTGACACCAATTCTCCAAAACTTCCATTGCAGAAACAGGATTTTGAACTGCATTATCATCTATATTTAAAAAAACATTTGCATTACATTGAGTTTTATATAATGGGTCTGAATTTTGCGCACCTATATTAGACATTGAATCCTCATATATATCTATAATAGTTGTTAAAAATGTATTGCCTGTTCCAAAATCTGCTATATATCCACATAATCTCAACATCTCTCTGACATATTTTGTTCCTCTATATTTTGTGCCTACTGCAAATATCCCTGCTGTATGATTAAAATTTAAATCTTTTAATCTGCCGATTCCATCTATTGCTTCTACATCAAATTCATAAGGATAATCAATATCTTCTATTTCCATATCCTGTGCCACAATAAAGCCCCTCCAATAAGTATCCCATGATGAACCATCGTATTTCTGAACTTTAACTGTAAATCTGCCCTCATCTGCTGCTGCTAATAAAGTTGGAAATCCTGCTAATGTTGCATTTTCTATCATTATTGTAAATCTACATGCACTCGCTTTGACAGGTTGATATCTCTCATCATTTTCTCCATCCCATTTTATAGTTAATCCATCAGGAGTTAAACTAAATTCTGTATTCATATTGCCAGATGATAATGTAGAATCTAATATTTCTATCTGCCACTTAATGCCATTCTCCGAAGTATGCTCATTTTTATATCTATTATATAATGCCATTTTATTTTATATCATCTTTTAAAAAAAATTTATCCATCTTTTTTTTCATCATTTTTGCACTTACAATTTTCTTCATTTTTGTCATTAGGATTACAATTTGAATCTTCAGGACAGTTAGTATTTGTTGTAATTTCTGTGCTATTTTCTGTGTCCATTTTTTAATCATTTTTTTAATTTTGGTTAACATAATATTTTAATTTTTCACTTCTGGTTAACATAATATTTATTATTAGGACAATAAAAAACTGTTAAATCTCAATCTGTTATTTAACGAACTCAATGCCCTTAATGTATATATACCAAAAAGAGATAAAAATGCCTTAAATCGCTTAAAAACGCCCTTAAACGTAATTTTAATGTTTTGTGCTAATTCCATGTTTTTTTGGTTAACATAATATTTATTATTGCTTTATTTTAGCTTTTAATTGTGTCCATTTTTTCCTGCCATGATGCAAAACTTCATCAATATAATATGTGTTAGAATCAAAGGAAATTCGCATTTGTTGTGTAACATCTGAAGCATATCTAATAGTAAAAATAATTTCTGTTATGTCTGTCATTCTGCTCCCTTGCTCTTTTTCGTTTCCTGATTTATAGAATATATGTGTCCACACACTACGCAAAGTTGACCATGAAATAGTCATATCTCCAAAATCAGATTGAGATTCTGATGCTTGTTCTATTGTTATTCGCCTATCTAATTGTCCTATATTCATCTCTAACTATTTATACCTCTTATTCTTGTTCTATTTTGTTTTGCTCTGTCTGATACTAATACAATATCATCTCCAGAGATTTTGCCTATTACATTAACTGTCTGGCTTCCCATCATACCTGCCATTTTATCTAATGGAATAACTGCTTCTGCCCCTGCTTCCCCTATTAATGCTGTGGTTGGTCCTGTTACGATTCCCCCCTCTGCCATTGCAGGAATCGGAGTTGATTGTATTAATCCAATTTGTATCAAACCTAATGCTCCTATTGCTCCTGCCAACCAAACATTTGGGAGAGCTTGTGCTACTGCTGATGCTGTGCTAATAACTGCATCTGCAATGGCTAATGCTTTCTCTTTTTGGGCTTGTTTCTTTTTTTCTGCATTCATTTTTGCTTCATAAGTTTGCGATATTCCCTCCATATTATCATTATGAGATTTTTCTAATTCCTCTAATGCAAGGTCTTTTTCTTGTTGAGTCATAACTGCATTCTCAATAGCTTCTTTCTGTGTTTCAAAATCAGAAATCAAATCTTCTTCCTGTGCTGCCCTTTCATTTTCTAATGTTTGCATTTTCATCTCATGATGTTGGGCAAATATTGCTCCGACTTGCCCCATGATTTGCCCTGCTACATTAGCAAATTTTTCTAATCCCTCTGATAATTTGTCAGTTGTTGAACCTCCCTGCTTTGATAATTCTTTATATGTATCTATTAATTTTTTTAAATTTGCATCTGCTGGGTCTATACCTGCATCTATCATTGATGTAATTTGACTCTCTAATATGCTCATTTTCTCCTTAACGCTATCAAACTCTTTGCCCATTTGTCCGAATACTTCTGCTTTATTATTAATTATATCAAATGCTGATGCTCCTTGAACTTCAAACTCTTTATATCTATTTCTTAATGCTTTAACTTCCTTACTATTTGCCCCATATATGCCTGTTAATCTCTGAACTTCTGCCTGTATTAATTTTTGTTTCTCTGCATTGACATCATATTCTTTATTCATGTCATCCATATTGATTTTAGTTTCATCAACTAATTTCATGTTTTTCTCAAATGCTGCTGCTGCTTTTGCGTTTGCTTCTGCATTCTTATCTACTTTTTCGCTATTATCATCTATTGTAGTTGATAAATTATCAATAACGCCATCTAAATTTAGAGTTTCAGTTGTAGTTTTCTCTAATCCTTTGTTTAAATCTTTTAATTTCTCATCTACTTCTCCTGCACTTTTAGCAACTTTTGTTGTTTGATTAGGAATTGCACCTAAACCATCTGCGAATCCTACCATTGATTGCCTTGTAGTTTCAACTCTATCTGCTAATTTATTTGCTCCAAATGCTTTTAATAATTCTGACATCCCTTTCATGATTTTTGTTAATCCTTTAATTAAAAATTTAACTATACTATGAAATAACGACTTAAACGTTGTTTTAATTCCATTCCATAACTCATCCCAATCTCCTGCTACTATCATTGAAAAAACGTTTAATATTTTTAGAATAATATTTGCTGCTGTTTGAATAATTGTGCCAATATTTTTAAAAACATTAGCAACTATTTTCTGGACAAAAGGTCCTATAACTGCCCATACTTCTGCAATAAATTGCCCTGCTGCTGCTACTACTTTTTGGATTGTCTTCATAGAAGACACTACAACATCTTTAATCATGGTAAACATTTTTGAACCATCTCCTGTTGTGAAATATGCTGAAATTGAACCCCAATGTTTAACTATCATAACTGCTGCCAATGCTAATGCCCCTACAATTATGCCAACAGGTCCTGTGAATGCTACCATTGCTTTTGCTATCATTGGTATAATTGTCATTAATTTGCCAAATGCTAATAATACAGGTCCTATTGCTGCTGCTATTGCTGCGAATCTGACAATTTTATCTTTCATTTCAGGAGATAATGATTGAAATGTCAATGTTAATTCTTTTAATTTAGCAATAAATGGTCTTAAATAATTCATGATAATTTCTCCAAATTCTTCTGCTAAATCTCCTAATATATTTTTTAATTGTGTCAATGGACCTGTGCCAACTGCTGCTGCTGCTTCGCTTTGCCCCTCAAATTGTTTTCTTAATCCATTAAGCATCTGGTCTAATCTCTCATTTGAACCTACTGCCCCATCTACCTGAATACCATATCTTGATAAAGCATTTGTTGAACTACCCATTGATTTTGCAACTAAATCTGATGCTGCTGTCAAATTCATTCCTTTAGCAGTTGCGAAATCCATAACTAATGGAATTAATTTTTTAATCTCCTCCTCCTCTAATCCCATTGAAGCTAACATCTGCTGTGCTTTCATTATTTCCTCATCTCCATATAATGATTTTGTTTGCAATTCTTTTGCTTGGGAGATTAATCTCTCTTGTATATCTTTTCTGCCCTTTAAAGCAATTAATAATCCTCCCTCTGCCTTTGCTTGTTTATCAAAACTACTAACTGCTAATGCCCCAAATGCTGCTAATGGAGCAGTCAAACCCATTGAAAGCATTTTTCCTGTGTTTTGCATCTGCTTCCCAAACCTTGTAAAAGTTTTGGTTGCTTTTTGCATTTTTGTTCTAAAATCTTTTGTATTTGCCCCTAAATTTAATGTAACACTCCCTAATCCTGCCATATCTTATTTTTTAATACTGTTATCTCTACTCATTTTGCTATATTTCTTTTTAATAAACTCTGCATGTAGTTTACGTTTTTTTAATTCCTTTTTGCTTAATTTTTCTCCCCCTCCTTTTTCCCATTCAAATTTCATCAAATCTTGAGGTTTTAATCTTCTGCCTTTTTTGGTATGTGGTTGTAACATAATTGTTGCTAACCATCTTATCCTCTCCCACTCAATTTTTTCCTTTAATTCAAAATGCTCCCAATAGCCCTCTGTTCTAAATGAAAATGTTTTAGGAGTCATATCCCAAAATTCATCCTCATTTAAATTAAGAATGCCAAAAGCAATTTTAAATAAATCTTCCCACTCTGTTGGCTTCTCTTTTTTTACTTTTTTTTTATAGCTTTAGTTGACTTTGTTGGCTTGGCTTGAAATTTCGCAAAAATCTCTAATGCTTTTGCTATTATTGTTTCATCTTCATCAATAAAATCTGCTACATCCTCAACTGTTAAATCAAAATCTGTGCCTGATTTTCTTGCCCCATCTTGCAATCCAACATAAATCAAATAAATTGCTTTTTTTAAATCTAAATCCTGCTCTAACTGCGTTAATTGACTTAATTTAATATTACACAAATCACAAAATTGTGCCAATGCCCAAAATCCATACCTAATTGCTCTCTCTTTTCCTCCAATAGTAATTAATTCATATTTCATAAAATACTTTTTTTTCGTTAATATTTGTTTTTGTTAATATAATAGAGAGGAGAAAAATCTCCCCCCTATAATATTATTTTTAATTAACAGTTTGAGTCAATACTCCTGAACCTTGTAAAGAAGCTGAATAAGTCATGCTATCTTCCATTGGGGCATCTGCTGATAAACTTGTTAATAATGCTGTTCCAGAATAAAATGCATCTCCTGTTACTGTTGATGCTTGGATAAATTTAACTGTGCATACTGTTCTATTCTTATACACATCAAATAAATGCATCACATTTGCTACGTTGAAAGTTAGCAATGCTTCTACATCCATTGTCCAACTTCTTTGTCCATATAATGATTCTGCCCATCCATCTGAACTTTTTGAACTTGTATCTCTTGTTTCTAAACTCATACTAACAGAGCAAGAGGTTGATGTGCCTAATGTCAAATAACCTGCTCCTGAATCTATCTGCAAGATAAAATCTGTTCCATTTACGCTTGTAGTTGTTGCCATTGTTATATTATTTTAATAATTATTAATTCTTTTTACTCTTTTTCTCTTTTTTTTCTTCTTTTACATAAAGTTTTTGCTCACTTACCACTTTGCCATCTCCTGCCTTAATGATATTTTCATAAGTCAAATCTCCTATATCAAATGGCACACTTAATATTGCCCCTGCTTTCCAATTATTTTCCTCACTAAAATAAACATCATTTGTTAATTCCAATTTTTTCATATTTCAATTTTTTAAACATTATTAATTCTAAAGTTAAAATCCATACCCCTTGCATATATCCCTTTGTTTCCTGCATCCTTATCATAATCATCTGCCTGTGTTAAATAATCAACAGATTGGATTTTTATTGTGTTTGCTGTTCCTGTATATCTGTTTAATGTAGATAGAACTGCTGCTGCCAATGTTTCTAATTCGCTATATTTTCTACTATATATATTTATCTGAACTCTAAAAACATCTACTAACGCTGAACCTCCTGCTGCAATACTTTTATCTGCAACAGGTTCAACAGAAATAATATCATAAGTTATATAAGGAAATACCCTTGCTGCTGATGCACTTGCATTGATAACATCTGGCATAATTCTTGTGCCTACATTAGCACTTAATGTGCTGTCATTTGATAATAAATTAAATATTCCTTTTCCTATTGCTGCCATTATTTCACATATTTACCATTTTTTAAATATCTTCTTTGTGTCCTTTCAATTACATTTTTAGCATCATCAATAAGATTTTTCTCAACTATCCCCTTTTGAGATTCATACGCTTTTCTCATATATCCATATCCCCCTGCTTTATATTTTTTAAATCCATATTCAATCCCTACTGCATACGCTGCTGTCCTAATTTCAGAATTTCCTTTTACTTGTTTCTTATATTTTTTTTTAACATTAGGTCTAACTCCTAAATAAACTAAATTTTTATTGCCTGTTCTTTTAACTTTAAATCCAATACTATTTGCCAAATATCCTGAACTCTCTCCTTTTACAGATGAGGTTAAATTTTGTTTTGCAGCATTTATAAATGGTTTGGAATTTTTTTTCAAAATAGAGATTAAAAATTTTCTTTTAAATGCTTCTGGGAGTTGTTTTAAAAAATTTTTAACATCATCATTATCTATTAGTTTTGCAGTTAGCATCCCTTTAGTCATTAATGGAGTTACTTTTGCCATAACTTTAAAAATTAAATATTCTGTATTGTCTTAATATTGAATCTGCCCCTTTGGGAATTTCATAAGCTGTTTTCCCTATTATAACCTCCTGTCTATTTTCGTATAAATGCCCAATAATCAAATACATTGCGTTTAATAATTGCTTTGGAAATCCTGTTGCAGATGTTGATGCATACCCTGCTACAAATTTAATCTCAATAGCATTTGTTCTATCATATACTGTTGGGAAAGTAACATTAGATGCTAATGTAATTCTGGCAGGTTTTCCATTTAAATCAGTATCATAATTAGATGATGCCCATGTTTGCTGAACATTGTCGCTATCATAATATTTAACATGAGTTATAGCAGATACAGGATTCATTAATAATTCTATTGCTGTATTATTATTTGGGAATCTATCTAAATATTGTGTCCATGTTGCTGATAATAATTGATACCCTGTAAAGTTTTCAACATACTCTCTGGCAGAACTTATGATTGTGCCTATTAAAGCATCATCATCAGATGTATCAACTTTTAAAAACAATTTCGCTTCTGATTGAGCAATAGGTTCAGAGGTTGCTGCTGTGTTTAATACTTTACTAAAAATTCCCACATTTCTATATTCCATTTTTTAATTATCTTTTTTATTTGACACTTATATACTATTTTATGCTTAAAGTGTCTAAAAACACCCTTAAAACGCCAAATAAAGCCCTTTTAAGTGTTTGTTATTAATGTATTTTCTTTATTTATAACCTTTTTTTCAATTTTTCTCTTTAATGGTTTTACAAATCCCATTTTATAATATTCTATAAATTGAGATGGGGGGATAGTAATTTCCTCATTTGGAAAATAAGATTTTCCCCCTCTCTCAAATTGTTTAATAATTATGGCTTTAATCATTAACCTAAATTATTTTTAATTTCTTGTTGCATAAACTAATGCATCAGTTGCTGCTGTCACTAATTGCCCATCTAATCTATGGAACATAATGAAGCCAACATTTAACTCATCAGCATATCTCTCATCTAATCTTAATAATTGAGGTTGCCCCACTATTCTGATTTTATATTGAGAAATATCTCCGAATACACAAGTTTTACCTCCAGAAGCCCCTGCTGCTGAAAGATTTTCATTCAAATAAACAGGTTTTCCAAAAATAACACCTGCATTTCCATCCTCGCTAAATGATGGTCTAACACCACTTAAAATATCAGCATTTGCAATTAAGTTGCTGTTAACTGTCATTTGTTTGATGTTTTTCCATAAAGAATCTGTCATGAACCAGCAAGAATTATCTCCTCTATATGCTGAATTAACTGTATGATAAACATTGTTTAATTCTGCTAATGTTGGAGTATCTGCTGCAAAAGCAACGCTTGAATCTGTGGATGCGCTGTTAATACCTGTTGGAGCAGATGAACCTGAACCTCCTGTTAATTGCTCATCAATTCCTTTAGCTAATCTTCTTGCAAGAATATCAACTAACCAATCATTGACATTAAAACCCTCATCAGTTAATAACTGTTTAGAGATTTTAACAACTTTTGATGTAAAAGTATAAGCATTTAAAATTGTGTTTCCAAATGTTATATCAGAAACAGCAACTGCTGAACCCTCTGTCATCATTGCTCCTGTTGTAGTATCTGATGTGTTTGGATAATACAATGGAGAACCTGTTGCAGTATTTATGATTGAGCCATGATTTGCCCCTGCTGTCATTACAGAAGAAAAACCTCCCTGTAATTTTTGATTCAATTCATCAGAAAAAGATTTAGGAACTATATAACCCCCTAATGAATCAGTTGCAGTTGTTTGAGCATCTGTTCCTCTCACTTCAACTAATTTTCTCTCATTAGTATTTAGACCTTGAAAACCCCTTTTGATATATTTTGAGAAAGCAGCATTTCTTGCTTCTTTTTCATCAACAGATATATCATCCTTTACAGGAGTTGAATCTGCTGCTAATGATTTATTTAAATCATCTTGCGTTTTTAAAGTGTTCGCTGCCTTTCTTAATTCTGCTTCTTTAGAATATAATCCATCCCATTTGACTTGCTCATCTTTAGATAAATTTCTATCCTCTTTTTTAGCAGTTTTAAGAATGTTGTCCATCTCTTGAACTAATGCAACTCTATCCTCTTTAATCGCTTTTAAATTATTTATATTACTCATTGTTAATAAATTTTTAAAAATTATTTAATTAGTTTTAATTTTAATTCTCTTAAATTTCTCTCATGTAAATCTGTCTGTTTTTTAGTTTTTGTTGTCTTTTGTTTATTTTCTTTATAGTTATCAAAACTTCTTAATGCTACTGATGCATCAGTATAAGCAGGATAAACGACAGGACTAATATCAAATAATTGTTCCACTTGATTAATGGTTCTAATTGCTCTGCCCTCTGCATCTTCATCCCATGAATCCCCATTTTCTGATATTGTAAATCCAAATGAACTCTGCGAAATATCCCCTCTCTCCATTGAAGCCATTAAATCCCTTGCTAATTGAGTATCAGGAGTATCTATTTCATATTTTAAACCTGTTTCATCAACAGATAATCTTAATGTTCCTGATGTTGTTCTGCCCAATACGCCTAAATCTGCATTATGATTAAATAATGCTCTAACATCTTGCTCATCTTCTATAACCTTATCAAAAGCATTTGGATTTATCCTCTCAATAAAACCTCCTAAATCTTGGGAGTCAGCATTAAATACAGAAGCATAACCTATAATCTTTTTAGATTTCTTTTTTTTGTCATCAACGATTCTAAATTCGTTGGCAAATAATCTCCTTTCCATATTTTTATTTTTAAAATTATTATTTTCTTTTTTATTTTTTTTTATTGTTACACTTTCTATATTATCATCATTATTAATTCTATCTTCTTCATTAGTATCTTCTTCATTAGTATCTTCTTCATCTTCTTTGCCCTCATCATCAATTTCTCCCTCTCCTGCAGGGAAATAATCTATCATATCTATATTCTCATCATCTAACCATGTTCTGACATCTGATTCCTCTGGATATGAGTCAATAGGAAATAATAACTCCATTGGAGTTCTATCTTCCCCATTTTCAACTTCTTTAAGTTGTCCTGATATGACTCTAATTTCTTCTGGAACTTCCACTAATCCTGCTTTGTCAAACATATGTGTTCCCCCTTTTATTGTTCTGAATGAATCTTCTTTGAAATCATTAGGATTTCTGACTCTGGCTACGTTAAAATTTGTATATGGCATAACTTATTTTTTTTTCTTTTTTCTGTTAGTAATTTTTTTTGATTTTTCTTCCTCAACTTTTATTGTTTCTGTTGAATCATCTTCTCTTGGGGCATCAGCAGGAGTCATATTTAAAGGAACATAATATTTTTCTCCTCCCTCAATAGCATTAAGATTCTCAAAACTTCTGATTTCATTTTGAGAGATAACTCCCATATTCCATAATGTCCTATAAAATTCAGACCTGCTTTTAGAATCCCCTCTCAATAATCCATCAACTTTGAACTCGCAATACATTTTGCTTTTTTCATTTTCTTTGAATAATTTATTATTTAATTCCTGCTCCCAATTTCTTAAATATGGATATAATGTGTATTTAACAAATTCTAATGATTGTTGCTCTATATTTGAATATGTAGCAGCATCTAAACTTTGGATTAAATGGGGAGGGATACGATATATTCTGCAAATTTCTACAACAGAGAATTTTCTTGTTTCTATAAATTGTGCATCATTTGGAGGGATAGATATATTTTTGAAATTCATGCCCTCCTCTAATATTGCTGTTTTATGTGCATTGCTGCCCCCATTATTAGCATATTTCTGATTCCATGTATAAGCCAATCTCTCCATTGCTTCCTTTGATAAGGTTGCAGGATGCTCTAATACTCCAGATAAAGATGCTCCATTGCCAAAAAATGCCCCTCCATATTTTTGAGATGCAATTCCTAATCCGATATTTTCTCTGGCAGCAGATATTGGAGATTTGCCTACATATCCATTAGTTGATAATCCCATAATATGAATCATCTCTGCATCAGAATAAGTTGTTTTCTCTCCATTAGTATCATGAACATAAAATTTTTCGCCTTTAATTAGTGTTATCTTAATATCAGATGGATTTAATATATGCAAATCAATAGGTTGCATTTTATTATCTCTCTTAATACATGCATAAGCATTACCATATAATGATAAATTGAGCATCATTGTATTAAACCAACAATAAGATGTCATATTCATTGTGGGAGAATTATGTAATAAATTATAAATAGGATGTGCATAAGAAATATCTCTGCCCCCATTTTTCATATCTCTTTTATAAACATTGATAGGTAAAGATGCAACTGATTCTGATAATGTGCGAACACATCCCCAAACTGCTGCTAATGTCAAAGAATTTGATTCATTAATATCAACACCTGATGATGTTGATTGCCCATAATCTAATGGAGGTATGATATTATTGCTTGGATTTTCTGGATTATAATTTCTTGTAAAGAGATTTCTGATATTGTCTATTATTCCCATAACAACAAAATATATAAATATATTTTTAATATCAAAGAAACATTATTACATATTTATAAAAAAAGAGCAGGAAATTTCTCCCCTGCTCTCAACAAAACAAAATTACCTAAATTTAGGAAAATTTTTTATGTTTTAATGTGTTTTAATTATTATCATCAGTTGATTCATTTCTAAACATATCTTCTGTGTTACCTAATCCAAAGGAGAAATCAATTACATTTGTCTTATCAGTTCCAAGTTTTTTTCTTACAAGTGCTTTTATTTTTACAGCATCAGAACATAATCTATGTTTTCTTTTAACAACTTTTGCTCCCCTCATTAATGGAAACCATTGACCAGACCATAAAGGAAACTCAAACCATTCACTCTCTGGCTCAAAAGCATTTACTAAAAGAGAAGGTGTTTTTTCCTTATCAATATGAATAGTCATTTTGTCTAAAGTGTTAAACTGAATTCTTAAAAGTGTATTTTCTCTTAATTTTTTAATAATTTTTGTTTCTAAATTTTTCATTTTGTATTTGTTTTAATTATTAATTTGTTTTTCTGTTTCTTTCTCTCCACTCATTCTCAAATTCTGTTATTGCACAATCAATGACCATTTGCTTTTCTGACAGAAAAGTCATCTCCTTTTCAATCCACTTAATAACTTCTTCGAGTGTATCCCATTTTGACTCCTTACGAGCCGTAATCTCTTTTGAACAAAACATAAGAGTTTCTAAATCTTCGAGTCGTTCAATTTCTTTTTTACATTTGTTTAATAAGTTTAATAATGGAAGGATTTTTTTATCTAAATTTTTCATTTTGTTTTGTTTTTTGTATTTATAACTGACAAGGAAATTAATCCTTGTTTCGTAGGTGTTTAAACCTTTACTCATCAGAGTTATTTTATATTAAAAAAATCTTCTTTTTCTTTTGTAATTCTTTCTAATTCATTATAATTTTGTTCCCATTGTTTTGCTAAACCTTTCCAAAAAAGACACGCTTCAAGTAAACTTCTTTTAGTATTGTGTTTTAAGGTTTCTTCAATCGCTTTTTTTGAAAAGTTGCTTAAATCTGATGGAAGTTTTACGTTAACAATAAATTTACCTTTTTTCATTTTGTTTTGTTTTTGTTTAATAATATTCAAATATAGGTAAATTTTCAATACAATCAACAAAATAAATAGAGTTTTTTAACAAATATATGACTTCTAATCTGTTAATTTTTTTATTTTTTTTTATTTTTTTTCATTTTTCTGGCTCTAATTATGCGAAATGAGTCATAACTTGCATACTTTTTTTGCCCAAAAACACCCTCATACTGCTCCTCTGTCTTTAAATAAGCATTTTTATAGGTATTGCAAACCCTCATATTCTGCTCATACCTTTGGTTAAAGCCATCAAAAGACACTAATTTTAAGATTGTTTTATCGTATATTGTCATATAAATTTAATATTATCTTCATTATAGATAGTTTTTTGTGCAGGTTCTTTATTATCATTCATATAATCCCCAATACTCATTATTAAAGCAACTATTGAATCAATTTTTTCTTTTGATTTAGCTTTATTAGGTTTGATATTACCTGATGCATCTGTTTGAATCTGAATATTAGAAAATTGCCATCTCAAACATGGATTCCCTCCATGATTAATCTTTTTTTCTAATATCCATCTCTCTAATTGTTTTGATGGAAAACTCATGCTGACAAATCCCTGCCCATAAGGAGTTGCATTAATCCCTGCTCCTATTAATTCATTTATTAGCATACTACTATTCCATCTATCAAAAGCCAGAGATTTAATATCATATATTTCTGATAATTCTAAAATTTTATTCTTTATAACTTCATAATCAGTAACATCCCCATCAGTTGAATATAAATATCCCTGCTCTATCCAAACATCAAAAGGAATCCCATATTTTAGCGTTCTTTGATATGCATTTTCAGCAGGAATCCAATTAAAATTAAGGATATCAAATGTGCCATCATCCATTGGAAATAATAATACTAATGCTGTTAAATCTGATACTGATGCTAAATCTAATCCTGCCCAACATTCCCTGCCTTTTAAATGCTCAATATCAATATCTCTTAAATTACATTCCTGCCATTTTTCATCTGAAATCCATTTTATATCTTGGGTGGTCCAAATGTTTAAATGTAATCTCTTAAAAACATTTTCAAAACTTGGCAATTTCTTTGCTTTTTCGCATTGCTGTTTTAAATAATCTTTATTAACTGAAATATCATAATTGGGATTTGCTTTTTTCCATGTTGCAACTTTGCTCCAATCATCTTTTGAATCTGCTGCATAAATAACAGATAAAAATGTTTCATCTTTTATAATTCCTTTTTTTACTTTGTTAGCATAATCGTTCATCTGATAACAAAAAGAATTTTTATCATATCCTGCTGTGGTTATAGCAATAGATAATGGCTCATCTCTGGATGCTTGGGAGGTAGTCATAACATCCCATAATTCTGAATTTTTAGCAGCATGTAATTCATCATATATTAATACATTACAATTCATTCCATGTTTAGTAAAAGCATCTGCTGAAATTGCTTTATAAAAATTTCCTTTTTTCTCATATACAATAGAGTTTCTGAAAACTTTGGCTCTCTCATTTAACTGCTTATTATTTAATACCATTTGTCTTGCAATTTCAAAACACAAATTGGCTTGATTTCTGTCATTAGCAGCAGAGATAATTTCTGAACCTCTCTCTGAATCTGCAAATAAACAATATAATGCAATACAACTGATTAAGGTTGTTTTGCCATTTTTTCTGGGGATTTCAATATAGCAGGTTCTGTATTTTCTTAATCCTGTTTTTTTATTTTTCATTGCAAATAATGGGATTATAATTTCTTCCTTTTGCCAATCTGCTAATATAAATTTCTCTCCAGATAATTTGCCTTTGCAATGTGAACAAAAACTCTCTATAAAAGCAACTACTCTTTTTGCTTCATCTTCATCAAAATAATATTCATTTTTCATTATTCAAAAAATTTAAAATCATCATCATAATTATCATTAATATCTGGCTTTGGTATGGATGCTCTGGCAGATGGTGTGAAGCCAAATTCCCTTGCTAATTTTAAAGCATTATTTAATGCATCTCTGGAAATCTTTTGTTCTGGAACAGATTGCGAATATTTAACTGAACCATCATTATTATAAAAATATTGAATCCTGCCTTTTTCTCTTAAAAATTGCTCCATCTCAATATACAACGCCATCTCATTGCAATAAGCAGACAGCAAACTCAAATCAACATCAAATAACATTTTTTTATTATATAATTCTCTGCAAACTATTTGCCATTGCTTTTTTCCTAATGATGTTAAATGCTTTGGGGCAGTTGGCATCTTAATTACTTCTGTTACTTGCATCTCATTTATCTGCCTTGACTTCTCTAATGTGCCTTGCAACTCTTTTATTTTAGTCGGTATTTTTTTTCTTCCTTTTGTCATAACTTATTGATATTCAATTCTTTATATCTATAACCCCCCTTGTTCAATTATGCGTTTTCGTTCTTGAAAT
>VTLG01007796.1_pt1 | contig 28048 bp, 49 predicted proteins | sample 4694571 | NCBI WGS metagenome assembly VTLG01 (sample SAMN12604809, study PRJNA352737) | marine metagenome | biome: ENVO:00000447; feature: ENVO:00000209|ENVO:00000569|ENVO:01000036; material: ENVO:00002151; isolation source: viral sequences binned using virsorter ...
GTATAATTTTTAAAGCCTGTGGTAATCCGTTTCCTTCAAAGGCTATAACACACCTTCCAAATACTATTGTCATTGTGATAGCGTCTCTCAGTTTCTTTTCAAAGTTAATCTTTTCATCATAGTGAATTAATTCGTTAAGTTCATCTTCATATTTTTTTAATTCTGTTTTCTTTTGGTCATCGTTCATGCCATTATCATCAATAAGTTCGAATGTTGGTTTGATACCTCCTCCAAACGTATACTCTACAAGTTTATCTATTGTTGCACCACATACGGAACTACCCCAAGCATCTTCGAAAAATTCCATGTCTTGATCTGTGTAGGGAGGATTAGAATACATGTTGAGCATCTTACTTGCGTCCATTCTTTTAGAGGCTGATGCGTATGCTTTTGGAACTATATCAGGATAAGTTTTTTGTGATATAGTTCTATGTTCATTACTTTTAATCGTTCTTTTTTTAGTTACTTTCTTAGTAGAATTTTTCTTCTTAGCTGGCATATACAAATGAAATAAAAAAGGATGGATAAAGAGAACTAATTCTCTATAATTCCTTATCACACATGTATGATATGAGTTGTCCAAATTTAGGATGTCCAGACACTTCGTTTGATTTTTTGATCTGAACTTTTTTTAACTTCCTAAACTGCTCATCACTTAGATTTATCTGATGACGTGTCATAATATTTAGATAAATACATGGTTTTATATATATACCGATAAATACCTATTTCAATGCCTGACGAACTAATAGAGAAAAAAGAGACTAGAATCTATAACAACGAAACGCTGAAAATAAAGGCTGTTCCCTTTGCTAAGGGACATAGGCTTGAGGTACAGATAGCCCTCAACCCTGACAATCCTATGGACTTAGATAAGACTCTGTTACCACTGGAGAAATCAGTGGTTAGACAAGCAGTTGCAGGAATGGTCAAAATCGTTGAGTCCCCTATATCAGAGGGAGGATTAGGTAGTCACATAATAGTTGATGAATAATCAACTCTCTTTTTTATTTTTTAATTTATCTATTTTCTCTTGCTGTGCCTTTATCTGACGCATTTTTCTGTCACGTTTTCTATCTAATTTGACCAAGTCGCTGACCAGTCTATCGAACCTAACTTGCTCATCCCTTTTCATTTGTGCTGTCCTCCTGTTCTTTTTTTTCCTCTAAATAACACATTGCCATGACACTTATTTTTCTGAATGTTTCATTATCTTTTTCTTTTATCTCATTATTTTTAGCAAAGGCTAACTCAAACCACCCCATAATATTTCTATAATCATTAACTTTTAACTCAATTTCAAGACTCATGGTAACCTCACTTCTCTACCTAATGCAGTTAAACCATGAGGCACTCCTGTCCCATAGATATCCTCAGGCTCTGTTGAGAACTTTTTGCTTTTTACTGTCTGTTGTTGTGAGAAGCCATCTGCACCCTTGATATAATTACGTCCTATAAAACAGGCTAACATTAAACCCATGACTGTATCATCATGCTCTGTTCCCTCAGCATAATAACTCACATTACCTGCTTCTGTGACATGCTCACTAAATATCGCAATTTGTCTTTTTAACTCTTCAATATGCTTGTTTGTTCCACTTGGGAAACGTATTCTATTTTGCTGGAACATTCTTGCCATCCATACAACCATTTGGTTCTTTGGCATGACACGTCCAGAATTGATCTTAGATTGATCTTTAACTTCTCGTGTTGTAAATGTAGGAATAACATTAGGTATTCTATGACGATATTTAAGTTCCTCATAAACATGTTCACCTGTATTATTAATTTCCACGCAGTAAAAATCAAAAGGCTGCTTCCTGTGTATACCTGATATTAAATTTTCAACCTCTATGTATTTTCTACCTAACCATGTCTTGACACCTAACACGTAGATATTGTTATCTTTAACCTCTATTCCAACAAAAGCAAAACTGTCACGCTGCTTGCCTGAATCTATACCTGCTATTCTCATAATGCTTTAGCCCCACATGATTTACATTTTGAATATCCTTTAGATGCACCGTCATTTTTTCCCCAAACCCATTCCCAACCGTTGGCTTTTTTACATTTTGGACAAGGTTGAACACTCATTCCTTTTCAACCCAAACCCATTTGCCTTTCTTTTTAGGCTTTTCAGTTAAGGATAGTAAGGTGTATGCATTACATAGTTTATAGACAAGTTTAGTACGTTCAACTCCTTTTAATTCTGAATAATATAACTCACGTTTTAAGTCGTCAACTATATCCTGCATTTCATTTCTATCAGGCACTTCCCATTCAGGCTCATTAAATGGATTATATTTTTTAAGCCATTCACCGATCATGTTTTCTTCTAACCTCTTGATACAATATCTCAATTATTTCACCCTGTGCTTTTAATATTTCATCCATAAAATCAATCTTAGTCTGTATTTTTTGGAATAAATCATGTAATGTTTCTAACTCTATTTGGCAGTTTTCTTGTGCAACTGCAACCTGAAATAATGTTGGTAAATCGTGTGGTTCTATGTCTGTTCCAAATATTCCTGTCAATATTCCTCTGCCTCATATTCATCAACACTTTCGTCATTTATAACACCAAAGATACTATTCCTTGCAGAAGTAAATTGACACCTGTATTCTTGGTCAACGTCAATATCTGTGCGTTTAAGTTCCTCATCCATTTCTTCCTTAGTGTAAATCCAGCCTATGGCATTGTTAAAATCATAATGTAATTTCTTGTAATCGTTCTCAGATATGTTAATGTCATAAAAAAAACCTCTCTGCCCACGAGGTGTAGAGACTAAAAATAAATCTGATTTATTAGTCATGACGATTGGTTCTATTGCGTCTAACACGACACTATCATCTACCAAGCCAAAGTGTGCTGCCTCATCCACAAATATAGCTTTAATTTTTGTATCTCCACGAATTGCCTCTGAATTACTAGGTAACCCTTCAATCTCAGAGCCGTTTTTCAGTTTAATTAACAGGTCATTGGAATTACCCTCTAGCGTTCCCATTATAGGTTTGAATAACTGTTTTAACCGTCCCATAACCTTTTTTGTTGTTTTCTCTCTTGTTCCAGCAATAATCATAACTCTTCCACCTTCATATTTGTGAAAGACTTGATACTGGATTATTCTTAGACATATTTCTGTTAGTCCTATTTGCCTGCTTTTATTGACATGAAACTTCATGTGTTTTTCTGATAAAGCCTGTTTCACCAAATCGTCCTGATGAGGCATAAATTTCATCGGTTGTAATGTTGCTGGGTGTTCAGGTAAGCCTACTTTATGTGAAAAACAACAGTCAGGTTTTGCCACCAAATTACCACAAAAAAATTTTAACTGCTTTATACTGTCAGTTACGTCATCCTCGACAACATCGTGGTCAGTTTGGAAGCTTGGATATATGTCCTGTATTTTGTATATCTTTCGCTGCATCGTGTTCAACTACCTCTTGAGTAGCACTGTAATATGTCGATAGGAGTGGCTGTATTGCTGCTATGGAGTCTAGTATTCTTTGCTTTTTTGAAGCATCCTTTTCTCGATGGAAGTTTTCCCAAGAGAACTTTAAGGCTGTTTCTAACTGATCTATCCTCTCTAGGTGTTGTTCCCATAAACCATTCTTTTGTAGTTCAAATTTACGCTTTTCTGATGATGATTTCAACCTGCCTTTAATACGATAAAACGATCTAACCTCCATTTTCTTTTTTGTATCTTGATGAGAACGTATCCACGCAAGGGATTCCTTCTCGTTTAATCTCATTACAATAGTTTGCATGACCAATAATTCACTGTCATTTAAGGGCATTTTCTACTCGTAATTTGTCAGTTTTACTGTCATAATGGAACTAATTTTTAATTGTTATCCATACGGTTTCAGGTTCATGACAATCACATTTGTTAAGGCTTTCACCACATTCCATACAAATAAGCACACGTCCTCTCAATTTATCTTCTTAGCCTTTTTACCTGTTAGGGTTTCCCAACGTTGTATTATTACGTCCACGTACAATGGCTCTAATTCACATCCATAACAGGAACGTCCTGTTTCCTCACATGCTATTAATGTAGTGCCTGAACCTAAGAAAGGATCATACACATTCATTCCCTTTTGACTGCCATGTTTGATCAGTTTAGCGACCAATTTGACAGGCTTCATGGTAGGATGTAAATCATTAGTGCGAGGCTTGTCCTCGAAGAATACCGTAGAATTAGTGTTGCCACCATAAAATTTGTGGTGTTTTTTCCAGCCGTATAGTATCTGTTCATGCTGCGGGTTATAATCAGCCCTTCCCACGACAAATTGATTTTTTACCCAAATAAGCAGCCCTGCATTATAATATTCTAAATCATGGAGGGCGATAAGAACCTCCCTTAATTTGGCATAACCCATGAAAATGTAATAACAACTGTAGTCAGCGAAGGGTATCTTCTCCAGAAACTCCTTAAAGAACGTGTCATAATTCTCTAATGCATCATTAAGAATGGGTCTTTGATTCCTGTTTCCCCTGTCAGCTTTATTGAGAAAGTCATTTTTAGAGGCATAGTCGACTCCGTAAGGGGGGTCAGTGACCATAAGATCTACCTTAACATCCTTCATTAATTTTGAAATGTCCTCTCCAGAACTACCACACATTATTCTATGGTTACCTAATTGATAGATATCTCCTACCTTTGATTTGGCTACCTTAGGAAGTTCAGGTATCTCCTCAGAGTCAGGGTTTTCAAATTCCATATTAAACTTTTTTTCTAATACCTGCTCGAACTCTTCTTTTGGTTTAGCCATTAACTTTGAGAACAGGTCTAATTTACCAGCATCAAACAAAGCCTTGAACTCTTCTGCATCCTTATTCTTATCATGCTCACCTCGCAGCTTATTCATTATTTGCCTAAGCATTTTACCGTCAATTTTGTTAACAGGAATAACATAAGCAGGGATTTCCTTCTCACCTATTTTTTCATAAATTCGTACTCTATGCTCACCGTCCAGTATCTGAAAGTCCTCGTTTAGTATAACAGGGGATAAATTACCGAACTTCTTTATTCCCTTACTCAGGGCTTCCATTTGTTCTTTGGATACCACGTTTGGGTTAGTGTCATCAAATTTAATGTCAGAAATTGATACTTTTTTGACAGAAAATTCTTTAACTTTCAATAAAAGTAAAAAGGGATGAGAAGATTTAAGTGTAATCTTCTGCGTTGGTTAAACTCTTTTGTCGTTCTTTGAGTTTTTGTTGTGCCATTTTTGCTTTAAAATTCTCATCGTATTTTTTGTATCGTGGGAGTGTCCATCTTCTGTCCATTGGGTTTCTGAGCATTTTGCCAAAAACATAATCGTAACTTCCACAGGCTGGGCATCCGAAGGATGGACTGCCTATTCTTTGGAAGCAGTGGACGCAGTTAACTGTATCTTTCTCCATAAACTGTTCTACTTCCTCAGCGTTTGCGACTTCTCTTGTTTTGACTATTGGTCTGTCACATTGAGTGCATTCGCTTGTGTTGTGTGTGTAGCAGTAAGCTGGTTTGTCCACCATCTTATATTCCACTAAATCATAGTAAGACATGTCGTCTCGTTCTTTGTATGATTTGTTGCCTCTTAAAACAGTGTTCATTTTGGCTTCTGAGTTGTGAAGTTGTGCCTTGTATGTGGCTAACATTTCATCACGTTTTCTTTGGGCTTCCTCTATCATTCGAGCAGCCTCATAAGGATGGTCTTTTTGATATAGGTCGTCTCTCCTATTTCCACATCCGAAGCAGGTACAGTTTTTGCGATGACCCTCTAAAGCATAAGGGTATAGTTCCCTCAATTTTTTGCAGGTTATCATTTTCATGTTCTTAATTACCCCTTGATTTGGGTATTATTAAATGTATTTATGTAAATACTTTATTATATAGGCAGTTCCCCTACAAATTAATGAAATATCACTGTGAAAACTGTGGAAACAAAAAAGCCAATGACATAATATTCAATGTGAATGAGATCGGCTTTTTTGGAATGATGGTTGATTTGGTTAACACCGATAACGTCACATTCGAACAACTTGGAATAATACTACATAGTTTATTCTACAAACCTGACGAAGACGAGGAAGAATAAACTACCTCTTTTTCTTTTTTATTTTTGAATATACGAGCATGGTTACATTCACCATTAGTGGTATTTCCACCAAGTCTATCCCATAAAACAGAAAATCAAGAATTGGATGAACGTTGGATATAAGACCAGCCTGTAGCCATAGGTCAGCTGCCCAAACCATGTGAGGAATTTGGATGTAAATAATGAAAGCCGTAAGAGCAAGGGATTCGGTAGTGTGTCTTTCATACCAAGCCCAAAACCTGTCCCATTTATTCACTTAATTATTCCCCAAGCCCATAAAAATATTTCAATTATTCTATTCATCTACAGTCACTAATCAACCCTTCAATATAGTCGCATTGCTGTGGTATCCAATGAGGACGTGGGTAACCAAAACCATCATCACCATAAATTTTGATTAACATTTGTATGTCTTCATGTTGAACAGTTTTTGTTGTGTTTTTCCAAATTTCTAATGAATGATACATTATAGAACGTTCCTGACATTGACCTGCTAAACATGACGGATCATGTAAATAATAATGCCCTAAACCTAATCCATGTCCAAACTCATGTAGCACTATATTTCTTATGTCAATTAGGTCTAATTGCTTTGGCACTAATTCCATATTCACGTTATTATTACTGCCTAATGTTATTGTAATTTTTTGAGGAGGATATGCTTGGGTGTAAACTGTAATGAAGGAATATTTGTGGCTACTATGTGAAAAATCAAATCCTGTAGTACCAAGTGCATTATCACCACTCACCTGTTCATAAGTTATAAAAATATCACATTCAGGAAAATCTTTTGGTGTTTTTTTATCATGTGTGTGAAATGGGTATTCGTAAATTGGAAACTTCCAATCACCACCTGTTTGTTGTTTAAGCTTAAGTTCCCATTCCCAAATAGCACTACGAGTGATATCATACATGTATGGGTAAAACATGGGTTCAAGTTCAGGGTCAGGTGACATAATACAGCTTACAGGATTATCAGTTTGATATAGCCCAAGTGTGTCCATATAATCACCCATAGCAAAACCCAAAACACCAAAAATCAACAATGAGCAAATAACTGCATATATGGCTGTAATAATATACAAATTAATCTTCCTGTTTGTTAATATGTTCTAACAGACAACTTCTGCACCTATCATCGCCATTTTCATGGCATGAGCAACTACAAGCCATTCTTTCTTCGCATTAACCAACGTTTAACTGCTTTATAAACACGAGGATTCCATCGTCTTTTACCGTATTTGTCTGTAATTCTTTTGATATCAAATCTGTTTAAATGTAATTGACCATTGTATGACCACCACATAACAGATGCAGGATTATTAGCATCGTGTGTAAGTCCCAAAGAATGCCCAATTTCATGAATTAAAACATGCACCATATTGTAGGTCTTGATAGTGGTTCTTGTTCCAAACGGATACTGGTGTGGATATGCCTCATGTGCATTAATTGGCTTTCCATTTAATGACCATAGGTATTTTTCATTAAACACTATTTTCCCTGCATGTGATGTTTTTGGATAATATGCGTAGCCTAGAACGTTTTGTTTTCCATCCTGAGATAAATATTCATCATCCTCAGGTTTTACAAAGTTAATGTAAATGTCAGGGGTTTGATCTCCCCTGACACTTTTTAGTTTTACTGGAATTTCAAAGTTCCATGTTGACATGGCTAAATTAACAGCCTTTGCCTCTAATGCCCTACCTTCAATGTCTTCACTATCTCTTTGTAATGCATAATAGACAATCTGTTTGTCCCATTTGTGATTCCAGTGTGTCTGATCTTCCTCTGAAAACTCTAGTTCACCCTGATTTTCACGAACATAACAAATTGCCATTAATATAAAATAAAAAAAGAGAATAAAAGAAAATTTAGTTCATAACTAAATTAACTCTTCTGTCACTCTGTCCATGTCTTTTTGGAGTAGTTTGTTTTCAGGCTGACGATTTAGATATTCTGTTATATCAACTATAGTCATCTTATCCCCTGTGGCTTCTAGGTCACGTCCAGCGTGATCACCAAAGTAAAGATCATCCTCAGATGATACTCCATCCGAATTGGCTTTATCCAATCCATAGATCGAGTAAAGTCCTTGTCTACCAAGTTTTTCATGATCTCGTGGTTCATCAACCACTTCTTCGATGAAACCTTTACAGCCATAGGTTCTGTTGTAACCTTTTGACTTACAGATCACAATATCGCCTACTTGTAGGTATTTTCCCATGTTGTAGGGTGTATTTATCGATATTTATAATCTTTGGTATCTATTCGTTCCTATGTTTTATCATATCGGCAGATGCAATTCCTAGAATGGCTATTATTGCTGCTGCAAAAATGTCAGGGCTGATTCTCTCAATAACCCCACCTAATGCAACTAAGCCTGTTCCACATGCTAGTGCCAGATATCTTAATTTTCCTGTGTCCATTACCAAAATGCAACCCACTTGAATTTAAGTATTGGTTGTCGCATTTCTAATGCTAGGTCTTTTCTGACCAGCATGTGATTATACCAGTCAGCAATATCTATGCCTACCATATCACCTTTATTCATATCCTTAGGCAAAACAACTGTCAAAGTTTTAAACCAATTAAATTCATCAATCATTTTTTTAACCTCAGGCGTGACATTATTGGTCATGTGTTTTGGTGTTATACCAATTAATTTGGCTACCTTAGCCACGTTGTAGGTAGTTTCTTCCAATATGTATGCCATAAGTTTCTCAAACTCCCCCACCTTTTGACGGATATCTTGCTGTTTCTCAGCATGAATCATCTTAGCTTCTGCAGATTTTGTGTCTGCAATAATTTTTTTACACATATTATCTGTGTAAATTTGCTCTAATGTTTCTGCAATAGGCTTGTATCTGTAATATTTTTTAACTTGATCTTCGAGTAATGCACCCATATCTTTACATAGATTAGATTGTCTGATTAACATTTCAGTGTGAGGATTTGAATAAGGATCGATTTCTTCTTTGACCTTTTTTTCTGAGGTGTCAATATCATAATGAGTTGTTTCAGGTTCTTCTTCAATTTTAACCTCTGCTGGGGTGAAATGTTTTCCATATAATATCATGTCACCACATTCACAAATTTTCTCGTTATCAGTTCCTGTAAAATTATGCTCGTGAGCTCTCACAGAGAGAGAGCCTAACTTAGTTCCAAATTCACTGTGTTTTTCTTTTTCTGTAAAAAGGTCATAAAATCGTTCATTCCGAACATACTTTATGCCATTCTCTATTAATTTAGAGTTAATATAAGTAGCTAGGTCTTTTTGTTTTAAACCTTTAATCAGTCCTGATTTAAGTAATGGTCTTGAAACATCAATAAATTCTTTAACTAATTCTGTTTTAGTTTTATAATCTCTATCACTAATATCTTTTAATTTGGCAATTATGGTATCATGATGTTGTTTTAAATCATTTATACTTTCGTCCATGACAACTAACCTCTACTGCTATATTTGAGGTTATCTAATCTGAACAATCAAGTTCGCCACCACACTTGAAGCATTTCTCGTGGCATGGCTGTATACTTGCCATAACTTCGTTACAACGAGGGCATACTACATTCTCTGTGTGGTGTGTAAACACCTGTGAAGACATAATTTGGTTTTGTCGCCTGAATGTATAAGGGAAGTATTATCGATGTATTTATTAATAGATAAGAGTAGACATATTTCATGCCTAGTTTCCAAAAAGCGTTACACAGCACGCAAACTGAGACTAGCGATGAACTCCAATCTAAACCAGCAGGTTTGCATGGTAATAATATGGGGGGTTTTGCATTGCATTTTTCCTTTCCCATATTTTCCTGCTGCGATGTTCTTTCCAGTGGGCTGCTATATGAGATTGGGGAGTCTATTCATCATAGCAGTCCACACACTCTTTGAATCGGAGGCGAGCCTTGTCATTTGGGCGATGAACCTCAAAATATTAATTCTTGTTCAAACCACATGACTTTTTTAATTAAATTATGTTCCTGCTCAATATCGATTGTTTCTTCGGTGTCTGTTATTATTTTATGAAATACCTCATGAGTTATTGTCGAGAGTAGGTTTGGTAGGCACTCAGAATGTGGTATAAGATAAACAGCTATTCGGTTAGTATCTTCAAAATACTCACCTAGTGTGGCAGTATCTTCTTCAGCCATAAGAAAAAAATCCATTTTTGCTGACGTGTTCATAGTATTTCTTAAACTACTTTGTATAACTTTACTTTGTTTTGACCATTAAAGGCATGATAAACAGAATTAGACTCATGCCAATTTGGTTCAGAATATAACACCCCATCTCGTTGAAGATTTAAAAGAGCCTCACTTGTTCGTCTAATATCTAAAGTCTTAAACTGACCTCCTTTAGTTTTTTTCATTTCATCCTGAATAACAGTAGTTGGAAACATGAATCCCTCTGGCAATTTCAACACTAACTCTCTAACCTTATCTTTTATCGTTTGTTTAATTTCACCTTTTTTCTCCCATTCAGCCCAATGAGGTATTTTTTTTGTGGATTTGTTTTTTGTAGAAAATTTACTCGTGTGCATACAAATCTCCTTCTTTGGCGTTAAGAGAGATTGTTATTGTTCCTGTTTTAATAGCTCTACGAGGAGAACTTTCAATGTAAGAATCAACACCTTTCACATTTGATTCTAAGAAAGTTCCTGTGTTAGCTAAAATTATTTTTCTCTCATACAAACTATTTTTGTGTCTATCATAACCCATAACCATAAGAGAAGCAGTCCAGAGTTTATGGGAATGCCCTACCAAAGCTATATCAACTCCTTCAAAGCTTGAAACAATATCTTCAAGTCGATTAATATTTCCTCCTGTTCTCATTCCAGCATAACCCCCATGTAATGCCAAAATTGTAAATTCTCTAATTACTTTACCTTTATGTTTTATCACAAGTAAAACCAAACAAAGTCTCCCAAGATAATGCTCCTTGTATAACTGATTTCCTTCTTCATCAGTTGGATAAACAAAATATTTTTTAAATCTATCTTGACTCATATACTTCCACTCATGATTTCCTGATAACATACCTAAGCTTTTGTGAGCCACCTTAGCCCATTGTTTAATAAAATAGTTTGTTTGCTCTTCTGGAGAAAGATATTTTTTTTCAATCGTATCACTCGCCCATCGCTTGTCACTGATTCCATAGCCTGAGGGAATATTATCTATAAAATCTCCTATACCTATTGTATAGTGATTTTTTCCTCTTGCGATTCTGTTAATTGCTTTTTCAAATTTTTCTTTATTAAATCCTTTATTTCCAACATGGACATCTCCTATTGGAGTTATTAGAATATCATCTGATAACTTTTCTAAATTAATTGTGTATCTTCTAAATTCCAATTACAGTAACTCCTTAGATTCACGATACATTAATTTTGACCTAAGATTACGTGGATTTCCTCTAAGCCTTGCCTTACAACATATACAACGTAGTTCTTCTGTTTTCATATAAACTTCACAGATTGAACAATATTTATGTCCGTTGGCATAGCGAAGTGTGCCACTGCTTAATTTAGATTTTATTCTTTGACAAATATTTTTACAACCATTAGTCATTTGAATATCCTCTTGATAATGTAGCGTGAATATAGTCATACTCTTTTCTGAACTTAATGTCTATGTCAACTAATTTATCAGCCTTTATGAGCCAAATAACGCCTTGCAACGTAATATTCGAGTCATATTTCGTTTATATCACCTATTGCTATGATTTTTTGTATATGTGATAAGGTTAAGAACGCTGCAAGAGAGCCAATGCTTGATTTTAATCCACATGATTTTGCTAATGCTTCATTAATAGTAAACCAAATTAATCCTGCTTTAGTATATCTTCTGTTTCTTTCTCTTGTTTTTTCTGATATTGAACCCGCACAGTCACAAATTCCATGAATAGCTTCACCGTCTAATTCAATGTAAAAATTTTGATTAAGAACCTTAACAACAATATCACAGTTATTAATTTGATACTTGTTTTTGTTTTGATATTGTTTATCTAAAACATGTCCCTGTTCTAACAATCTGCCTGTTTCTGCATCAAAAACTAGAAATACGTTACGTGCAAAAGAATAGCCAAAATTAGCTAACTCAGCACTAATTTCATCTAGTTTATCATCATCTGAATTTCTTTCTGATTTTCTTTGCTTACTTCTAATTATGCCTTTTTTACCCTTCATTCTGCCATCTCACATTCTGAGCAAAGTCGTTTAACCTTACGGTTAGTTTTTAATATTTTATTACATTCTTTACAAAGAACTTCAGTAGTCATGATCCATAACTAGCCTGTGAAAAGTGAGTTCCACTAGACCATCCATTGTGTCTATGAAGTGTTTGTTACACGTTTTGCAGTTCATGTTTCCTGATGTTTGCTTCATAATATCTTTTATTACGAGCTTGCTCACGTTTTCTACGCTTTGCAGCTAAACAATTTTTACACATTAATGACTCACCTAACCCATTAAGTCTTTTAATTGCTGGACAGTGAACACATTTAATCTTAACAAATTCACCAAATTTTGGAATGCCTTTGTTTCTGCATTTTATACAGAAAAAATATCTACTTGAAAACTGATTTTGACGGTTTTTTTCAAAGTCCGATAACTCTCTTCCACATTCAATATTCACGCATGTGTTGGAACTGCTTATTCCTATATTAAATGGCATGTTATATCCCTCTCGGCTTTGATTTTAAAGGTTGTCTATTTGTCACACCACAGTGAGGGCATATAATATCAGAAATTTTTACCTGTTTTAAACAGTTTCTACACCATCGTTTTGATGTTTTATCTTCTGTTGCTAGTTTAGTTCTGTGAATAGTTTCTTTTTTTCTACCATAATCAGATGCAGTAATGTGTACGCCAAAGGTATCTTTAGTATCTTTAGTATAGTTAGTCATTTAGATACCACTCTAGATGTTCTGTTTTAAGATGTTTTTGTAGTTTTTTAATTGGCATAGGCTGTCTTGTAAGAGGGTCACAGTAAGGACACACTTTCATCGCCTCAGGTTCTTTTCTACAGTTGTGTTGTTTGCCTTGAAAATATAATCTGTATATAGGAGGTTTCTGTGAATTAGGTTCAGTATTCGTCCACGTTAAGTCCACAGAATCCATTCCACAAAATTTGCATCGTGTCATCATTAACTCCTGAATTTGTGTTCCAGAAAATTTTTCATATCCCATCTGCTGGTCGACACTTCTTGACACATGTTACAAATCAAACGGACATATTTATCCATAGTCCTTCGGTCAGGGTTAGCCCACACATCCAAAACATAATCCTTCACTCTCGCAGTGTGTAAAATTATAGACTTGTCTTGTGTAAAGTCCCATTCAATTTTAATTCTGTTCTGAATATCTTCAAGTCTTCCAATAACATCTGCTCTCATTGGCTTGCCTGAGATTGCTGATATTGTTGGTAGATGCTGTTTGTTGTCCTCCATCCTGAGAGCATTAACCAATAATCTCTGGACAGTTTGGCTGTAAGACCCCCATAACTGACCATCATTCCTTATACAAATCTGTTTAATAGCATCTATAATCCAGCCATCCACCTTTGTCCCTATGTCACGCTTACGAGTGTTCTCGTGATTACTACTTACTTTACTAGAATACGAGTGTTTTACATCATCATCATCATCGGTGTTAATTTTTTTAGAAGGAATTAGGCGTGATTTTCTACCCAATATTACTCACCCACATAATAATACAAACAGCATCAATCATCAAACTACTACATTATTCCTAATATATCTAAGGTGTCATGTGAAACATCTTGACCATCTAGTGTCCTAAATTTTAGCTTACCTTTTTCATTCCAAGCAATGTAAATTTTCATCTGCCATTTAGGTTCTGAGGACTTTAATATTTTTCTTTCCTCAGGCTTGACATATCCATTCAATTTGGCTTGTATTCCTATCGTCTCATTATAATATCCTTCTTTGGCATTTCGAGGAGGTATACAAATTATATCAAGTAGTCCTTTTGAGGCATAAGATCGCTGCACGTAATATTCTAACTTTCTGAAAAAATACATGACTCTATATTCAAATTGTCGTCCTCTTACATAATTTTTGTTAGCCATCTTTTGTGTAATCCTCGATGTGACACATGCACCTGCAATGATCGCCACACCTTGAATTTACACAACTTGTGCATTTTAGTCTTTTCTTATTTATGTCTTGGGTCATAGTCGTGGTATCTGTCTGGATCAAAATCGTCAGGAATTTTCTGTTTTTTCTTTACATGTTCATCAATATCTTCAGGTGAAGGAATTTGAACACCAATAGGTTCTCCACTGTTCATTTCTTCTCTGTATAGGTTTAATGATCGCAATATACTTAAAAATCGCTTTTTTTCTTCACTGTCCAATTCTGCCCATCTTCTGTCCTGTATGGTTTGTGCTAATAATCCTTCAAGCCATGCCAACTCATCAGTCGGTTTTTCACCCTTCTCTATCATGTCACTTATACTAACAAATACAGAATTTATTTTTTTGAAAAATTCTTTTTTTTCTTCTTTAAAATCATCCATTAAGGCTCACCAAACATCTGCTTCATTTCAAAATCTCGTGTTGTTTCAATTCTTTGTTTAATCGTTAGTCCCTTATCAGGCTTTGTTTTTTTCTTCTTTTTTTCTGCGTAGAATTTTTTCACTTCATCAGGGGTAAATTGTATTAAAAATATAATAGGGTTTTCAGGGTCGTGTATTTTTTGATGACATCTGTAATGCACCCATGCAATAACCTCAGGGTCATAGGAGGCATGATGCTTGATTAATTTTAGTCCTCCTTCAGGAGGTAAAAAGCAAAGTATGCAACAATCAGGGTTGTTGAGATATCTAGGCATTATTCTTCAGCTCCACATATATCACAGTGTCTTGGTAAGCCATCGTAACCATTAGGTAAAAATTGTCTTATATCCACACATCTTTTACAATACTTGAACATTAGCAACAACAACTCCTTACTTCTGAACCACATATTCGGCATCGTCTATCATTAGCAGCCTTTTCTTCCTTGTAGTGTTTATCACATAACACTTGCCTATGTTGGAAGATACCGTTACAGTCTTTTCTAAATTTACCCTTGTTTGTGCATCTAAGCACTTCATGCACCCATCTCTCACTTTTACAGTATTTCTTACCACCAACACAGGTACAGTTTTCTTTACATTCTTCATGTCCTAAATAGTATTCTTTGCCTTCTTCTTGGATTAAATTATCTGTTGTGTAATTTTTCTCGCAAATATCACTTCTATGTTCTGCCTCACATGTGCATGGAGGATCGCCTTTACATAACCAAGTACGTTTCACCATGATTCAAACACCATAGGTTTAGCCAAGTCAGTATGCGATATGTCATCGCCTTCGTGTATAACTAAAATAATCTTCAAGAAATTATGTGGTTCATATTTTGCAGCACACTCAACACAATATAACCAGCCTTCATACCAAAATGAATCTTCGGTAGCAATAAAATTCTCATCTGTTAAGTTCTTATTACATACATCGCAAAGGCAGTTTGACTTTGGAATTATCGTACGTTCCATTTCACACTCCCCCTGATAATATTCTGGAATTTATAGATCTTGCCGTCATGTCTTTCTTCATGTCTTTTTTTTCTCTCGTTGATTAATGGGTCGCTAATATTAAACTCTTGACCACATAGGCTGCATTCAATAACTGTCATAATAACAACCTCTTATCTACTGTCCCTGAGCCAACACCGTTCTCTCCAGTTGCCCATCTATATTTTTCTCTGTATTCTTCCTCTTTATCATAGTGTTTTTTATCAGGACTTAGGACATCTCTGAATGCTCTTGATATACTTTCTAGTGAAATTGGAATGTCAGGTAATTCGATGCCATAAATCTCTCTTAGGTAGATTTCTATATTTTGATTAATGCTGGTTTTATTGGAAAAAAAATCAGGATTCCCTGAGATAACTTTTCTAACATTATCTTCGAGGGTTTCTGTTTGTCCCCCTAAACCTACTTGTGCTGGAGTCTTAACTCTTTCAGCAGTAAGTTTGGAGGCTTTTTTGAACTCAACAGGTTGCACCGTTGGATATGTTAAGAAACTGTTCGATAACATGTTTCCAATTATTGCACCTCTGTTCGGTTCGTGTCGTGGTACATAATCTGAGAAGATCATTTTTCTTGCAACACATTCTACTGCAAACGCATCCATGTGTCCTTCAGCACGAAGTTGTTCCACTCTTTTTGTAACTTCTTCTGTTGCAGGAATTGCCGATGATTCTTCTGGACTCCCATGTATAGGGTTGTGGACAAAAGTTCCATCGTTCTCTCGTTTTATGTGAGATGTGCCGTTAGGGTTTTTCCAACTAAGTCTTGGATTGCCTTGATACATAGTCTCGACAGCGTGAACCTCGATTTCAATATCTTTGTTTTGGCATTCTGGACAAGTTTTCTTTTCACCCACAGCGACAGGAGGATATAGTTTTCCCATGAAAGTTGGTAGAAAACTAATATTATATAAATATACATGTATTTAATTTCTAGACATAATAAGGGATTTCAATTCATCAATTTTATCATACATACGCCTGTGATGGTCATCTGCCGATCTTGTTTCTTCAATTATTTGTTCTTCTAACTCCTCTATTTTATTCATAGCCAAGTTACTATTGCGTTCAGCACATGTGAGTTTTTTTGATATAAACCACGTTGCACCAGCTATGCTAGTCACTATTGCTATTATGTAGCTTAGATTTTCGAGCATTACTTTTTGGTTCTTTTTCTTTGCTTCTAAGAACTTCTTGGTATTGTTTAACCTGTTGCCTTAACTGAAAAATTTCTTGTAGTGCTTTAATGTGAGATAATATTTCAAAATCTTCCATAATCATAAAAACCTATGAGTAGTAATAAAGTTTCTTATCTGTGCCATTAATCTTAATTGTGATATATCCTTCACGACTACCTGTTGTTGCACTTGATGATGTGACATTTGTTTTCCAATCTGTCTTTCCATAAAAATTAACTTGATCTGTATCACCATCACCCAAGTTTGAAGTGCCTGTTGTTGAAAATGTTGTCACAGAAATTGTGCCTGCTGATACAGTATCAATATATGCTATTCCATCAAGATACAAATCCTTCCATTCTTTAGTTGAGCTTCCTAAATCAACAGCATTATCAGAATTTGGTATTAAACTTGTGGTTAATCTACCATTTATTGCTAATGTTTCTGATGATGATAAACATAATATTGTATTACCATACGATGAAAATTGACCTGTAGCAGTTGTGGTTGTATTATCAATTTTAAATCTTAAACTATCACCTGTAAAAAATTCTAAAGTATCATCTGCTATTGAACTATAATGCTCACCAGCTATGAAAGTATCATCATCTTCGTCAAATATCGCTCTTTTGATATTTACAACATCATTTCGTCTTGTATCTATTACATCATTTACTTCAAATTTTGTAGTTCCACCTAATTGAAAATAATGAGAATCATTTGATGGGACGTTGTAATACATACTGTTTGATAATGCACTTATTGCCATTGATGTTGTTGTTGGTGTTGCTGAATTGTTAAACTCAAGTTCGGCTACATTATCAATATCATTGTCTGCCATATCTAAATCTGTTGTAGCAGTTCCAACCCAACTAGAACTTCCACCTTTACTCGAACTTACTAAAACCCATTTATTTGCATGAATGACCTCGTCAAAAATTAATGTGGCAAAACCACCTGCTTCTATTATATGGTCATTAGTGCTTGGGATGAAAATATTTCCTGTGTTATGTTTTAGGGTTATTGTTCCTGTAGTGTTTGCTTCTAGATGTAATATCTGTCCACCTGCAGAAGCGTTTGAAATTGTCTTAAGATCATCGGCAGAACCTACAGGTGTTACTAACAGATAACTTGTGTAATCATCTGAGGTTGAACCTAACACATCACTTGGTTGTAAGTCTATTGCACCATTACCATCTATCTGTGTAATTTTTGGCAAATATGCAATAGCACCAATCATTGTGTCACCAGATGTTTTTAGTCTTTGAAACTCGTCAATAGTGTCAGGTGTTGACGAACTCTGTCCTCCTGCAAAGGACATTGTTGAAGCCTGTGGTGTAGATTTTGCACCTGCCATTGCGTATAATTTCTGAATATCTACGGTTTGATCTTTTAGTTTTCTACCGTAAGTTTTTCTAGTTTTTGCTTTACCTGCCATTTTAAATCCTCTTAACTCCTAGTATCTTGCGAACAAACCCCCCTGTTCCACCGTCAGTTCCATTGATTGTGTATTCTATTCTTTTAGCAACGAGTTTAATTGTGTTAGAATTAGAAACACCATTATCTTCTAAATTTGTTAATTTATCATCTTTAAGAAAAAAAGAATATCCGAACTGCAGGTTTGGATCACACTTTCCCTCACTTTCTATTTCAAACGCTTTGTATCTGAATTTTTCAATAATTTCTTGCGTGTCTACATCATTTTGTAACTGCACAAAGTTAGTTGTAAATGGGCGTTCTAAAAACTTAGGTTCTATGTTACGTGTGGTATTTGTGCCACTTGTGGCTAGTAATTGTTTAGAAAAATGAAAATTATCTATAGACATTTTAAGACGATATGCTGTGGCATTGCCAAATAGATTCTTTGTTGGAGACCCCCATCTTGCACCACTAGGAGAATATCTTCCCTCTGCATCATAAGCCTCTTGACATTGGAAGCCAATCATTCTGAGGTTTTTCCACTCAAATATGTTAAGAATTTCTAACTCAGGAACAATAAGATTTGTGGCTACATTACCCCATCTTTCACTTGCTCTTGCTCTGTAAATCTTAAATGATGATAATGGTAATACAACTTCCTGCCAATTTGCATCATGGGTCAAAGTAAAATCTTGAACCACTACATTATCAGAATCATCGTAGGCAAAACATCTCATTTTATAATCACCTGATATTATTCCTGTTTGGGTTTCACTTCCACCTGCCATGTAATACCATTTAAGCCTCATATTGAATTTGATCGCATCGCATTGCCCCAACTCCTGAGAATTTGATTTGTTATAACCTGTCGTAGATGAAGTATCTGATTTGTTAAATCCTACGTCACCATTTGGCAACATGTGCATGTTTGTTGGGTCAAAACTTGTTGGCTCATATACTTGTGATGTTTTACCAACACCACCGTAAAACTCACCAATAGACTGTGAATTATAACTGTTTGATGGGAATGGGAATCTAAAGTTAAGCCATGCACCTATTGAGTAATAATTTGGAACATTGAATATCCAAAGTCTTTGTGATGCTGCTGGGGTAAATTCCCAAACACTTTCAACTGCAGACATATATCCATAATATGTGTCAGGAGAAGAACCTCCGTTTGCTAATGTTGTTTGTCCGTTCCATTGGTTCATTCCATTATAAACGTGAAAACAGTCATTGCCAGCATCTGTGCCTGAATCATCTGTCCATTGACTTGAGCCTGAATTATAGATGTAATTTTTACCGTCATGTAAAACTGCTGTCTGATCATTACTGTCTGGGACTTTAATTATTTCCCAGCCTTTACCATTGTATTTTATACACTTACCTGAGCCTGATAATGCCTGTGGAGGATCACTTGAATCATTAAAGTTTGATAACGAACCTGTCACTAATAACCTAAATCCTCTGTAAAAATCGTAACCACCTGAACCATCACTGAATAAATACTCATCAGGGACATCATCTGGATCAGTTGCTATTTTATAATCAACCCAAGTTCTAAAATGATCTTCATCTTGTATCACTAAATTTGAATCCCAGCAACCTTGTTTGGTATATGTTCCAGATGTAGAATTAACTGCCGAACCACAGTTTTGCCATGCCTTATAACCGTCAAATCCACTTGGTGATGTTCCAATTTTTGTGAATGGAGAATATCTGAAATTACTACCAATATCGGTTCTTGGGTAAATAGTTGTCCACTGACTACCTGACCAACTTCCAGATGTGGCACTTGTGCATTTGTATTTTATTCCATACCTTTGGACTTTAGTGTCTACAGGATAATTAACACCACTTTGCCATTCAGGTATTAACTCGTGACTTTCTAATTTTGAGGCAAATACAGAAGAATTGCTGGGAAAACTTCCAAAGCCTTCTGCACCTTTACCTATAACAACAGTGCCACTTTTTGCTTCAAGTGTTCCTTCTGTGTTATACACTGGTAGAGTTGTTGTGTTCTCAAGTGTTACAGTACCTGACGATGGTTTTGAACCACTCGAAAACGTCCTAATGTATATTTTATCATCGTCCTCTGTTCCTCCTGTTTTATCAGGGTCATCAAAAGCTAGTTCAAAATAATCGTTAGCACCACCTGCAGAGATAGTAGTTCCCAACTTATCTATTATTTCAGTTAAACCGTCATAACAGACCATTTCTGCCGAGCCAAAGTCATAATTATTGGCTGTCCATTTTGGTAATTCATTATAACTTGTGTCTTGTTGTTTATCAACTGTGACTTGTGCAGAGCCTTTTGTTGCCACGTATTTATCACAAATATCTTTAACAACCTCAAAACCGTTAGCATAGTAAAACTGTTTAGCAAAATGTGTCTGCTGCAAACATCGTTCTTGTCCGAGTAATTCTATGTCTAATCTTATTCCTTCTTGGATAGTTTTCTTAGGTGTTAAGGTGTCAACTTCAAAAATACGCTGGTAAATATTGCCACTTTTATCAGTTATTTTGATTTTTATCTTATCAAATTCGTCTAACAGGGGGGTGTTTGGAGTCGAGTTCGACCCTGAATCGGCAGTGATAAAGTTTCCACCACGAGCATTTAGGATTAAAGTTGCACTGTTAATCTCTCCACTTCCAACATCTGTCATGCGTTCTATCGCAATAACATGTGATGAAATATCTGTGTCGTAAGGATAGTTAGTGTAAGTTGTGTTTGTTGGACTGCCTATGTATGTGACTGTGTACGACCATGTTGCCATGTTTATCCTAATCCTGAAATAGCACCATTATATCTGAGTCTTGCCATAAATCCTGTTTTACCTGAAAATTCATAAACATCTGTTGTTTCAAAATGCTCTAACAGTAATCCTCTTGCAGATGTTGGCACAACATTGTATTCAGGACGCTGGTCATTTCTTATGCCAAAACGTCCAAAAACATAAGTTGCATCTGTCTTTGGGCTGGTCAACCAATTCCTAAAATCCTCAACTGCTGCTGCTGTTCCTCCTTTACCATCAAAAAATCCTGTTATCTCATATTGAACTGTTGCCAATCCTGTGTCCTGTAGACCTGAAGGATCGTTGGTATCTGGAACAGGATTTTCCTGTGTGACGAGTGTTAAAACTACATTATATGTATCAATATGCGACCTTGCATCAGGCTGTGTAGCAGCACCATTTGTTGCACTGGTGTCAAATTCAATTTTATCTGTAACTGCTGTTTCTGTAGTTCCAGCACCTGCTGTTAATCTAAACAGACAAACATTGCCATTTATTGCCATCTATCCAGTCAAACCCCCTGCCTTATCCCTTAAACCTATGGCTGTAATGCCCTGTTGATCACGAACTTGCTTTAATGTATGGGTAGTTGCGACACCTCCAATATTTCTAAATCCTGTTATACTCGTCATAATAACAGGCGATAATCCTATCTGCCTTTTTCTTTGTTCTTCTCTGCTAAAAAATGCGTTGCGTTCATCTGCCATTATTCTTTTGAATCTTTTATCAAACGGACTACCTGCCTTTGTTAATTGATCAATAATAGATTTTATCACAATAGGTATTAACTCAACTGCCATTATCGCTAGTCCCACGTATGGAATTGCTTTGGCAAAGTGTGATACAAAGCCTAAATTTTGACCTAAACTTCCAGCCATATTTGAAACAAAACCCATTGGACTGCTACTAGCCTGTTGAGCTTTACCTAGTAAATTTTGAGCTCCACCAGCACCTTGCAATGACCCAAACATTGCATGATACTTTGCTTCGTCAATAATATTATCAGTTTCTCCTCCCCCACCTGTTGCTGTTTCTGCTATTTCTTTGATCGGTGTTTCATCACTAACAGCCTCTTTTACGTCTAAATCATCGACCTTGATTTTAATAATTAATTCTTCAACTGGCATATTAGACCCCAATACCTGTAGATGTTTCGTCCATAAATGCGTTTAATTTTCTTAATAACTCGGCTTTAAATTTTGGATAACCCAACTTGCGTGTATCTGTCATAATATTTCTTGCATCTATTCCCTTAACATAATGACCTTTTGAAAACATTGAGTCGCCATCTTCTGAACCTGAGCCTTCTGAGTATATAGATTGAGGACTACCACCCCCCTGTTTTATCCAATGTAGAGCCTTTTTGTCTTTTGGTTCTATCCAATGGTCTCGTGTACCATACTCAAAATATTCATCTAACGGAATATTTTTTCCATCCCTGTCTTTATAATCCACATAAATTTTTAACTTAACCCCGTCTTCGGATAAATCTGATTCTATATGTAATGACTGTTTATATCTCTCTGTCATTCCTCTGTCGTCACATAATCTTAAAAATTCCTCGCCTATTGTTCTATGTGCTATTGAAACAGCGTTTTTCCTTAGCCACTCCTGAACCCTAAAAGGATATGATTCAAGTCTAAGTTTTGCTATTTTTCCTCGTTCCATTATGATGCTACGCTGATAGTATCGCCTGTGAGCTGAATACGTCCTCGCATAACTACACCACCAACTCCAGCAAGTCTTGCTACCTCTAAATGGGGTAATGTTCCTGCTGCTGTGATTGTTTTTGATGTACCACTAACATTTTTGGCTACAATTTTCCAAGATGTTGATGTTAGTCCACCATTTGCGTTTCTTTGTGTTAATGTGTTTAATGAGGCTATTTCAGGGGTTGAGCATAATAAAGTAAACTGAATAAAATTATCTCCACTGCCGTAGAAATAAACTACACCACCACCACTTGTGGTTTCCCTGCTTATTGGTCTGTCAATATTTACTGTAACATCTTGCATTAAGATATAGGTGTCTGAACCCACTTCTAAGGTTAGTTTTTCATTATTTACAAGTTCAGTAACTTCACCAATATTAGCCATGAGACTTCATAGATATGTGTAATAAATAGAACTATTGTAAAAAAATAAAAAAAGGGGAAAATATTAAGTGCGACTGCCCTTGAGCCTACTTCTAAGCTCGTGGGAAATAGCATTTAACATTCTTTGTTTTTTGGTGTATAGCGTAATAGATGGATATGTTTTGTCGGTTTTTCTCATTTTTTGGTATGCTTTGATAAATGAAAGAAGTTCTTGTTTTCGTCTTTGTAATGCAGTAGTTGACATATCTTTAAAATCAACATAATTTGAAGAAAATCTTTCGATTATTTTTTCTTGTTGATGTTCATTTTTTGTTTGGAGTGCTATGTTAGTAACATCCACATTTAGTTCATCACCCTTTCTGATGACCACTATGTCATTGTGTCTATTTGCATTTTGCTTTGCTAGAGTTTTTTGGTTTGCCTCATCAAATCGTCCTAATCGTTGTTGATGTTTTCTCATACGGTGTATCCAGTTACTCCATAACACTTCTTCCTCACTTCTAGTAACACCCTGTTTTGGGTAGCATGCTGGACAAGGATAGGTTTCATGTAAGTGGTGAAGTTCGCCTCCGAGTCCAAACTGATTATCATCAGTTGTTCTTTCGTGACTTTTTACCGAACTTTCGTATGGATCAGGAATTAGCAGACTTAGGTTTTTATCATTTGGAATTTCTAGTATGAGAGATATCTCATGTCTACTCTTACCTTTTTTCCATAAACCACTTGCTATTTTCCTGTCAAGTTTTATGTCTTTGTTTGCTTCAATTTCTTTGGCTTTAGCTTTTTCGAGTGCAGCGATTTTCTCTGCCATCTCAGCTTCTAGCTTCTCTATCTCGCTATCGTATTTTTCGTTTATGTTTTTGTTGGACATGTTATTACCAAGTGTGTGTATTTACATATATTTAAATCTGCAAAGTATGGATACTCTGGATACTTTAACAAAAAAAAATGGGGGTTACCCATTAATGGAGGCTAGGCGTCTTTGATGATATTTGATTTTCTGCCTATAGTTTTTGATGCGAGTTTGGCTGGCTTTAATTTTCGATTCGTTCTTTTTGATGTTTTGTTCAAGTCGTCTGATTTTTTCATTGACTGCCTTTGCCTGTAATTCCTCCTTTGTGAATTTTGGCTTCGCTGCATCTCTAATTTCCTGACGTTCTCTTTTTGCTTGTTGGGCTTTGTGGAATCGAGTGTTGGCTTCATTGCATTTCTTATTCATGAATCGGATAACCATTTTTTTCTTTACTCGTTTGATATGTGTTGTAATGTTACGACTTTGTCTGTTCCATATTTTTCCATGAAACTTTCCATCTGCCTGTTTTTTAACATACCAGCGATATTTGTTTCCATATCCATCTTGGAAATATCTCCAGCTACCTTGTATTCCTTTATCCTCAAACTCTTTCATGTCACAGAGTTCATTAAACTCTTTGAGGTTCTGTTCTTCGAGTTCTGGATTGTTGTAATCTTCTCTCATTACAAAGTGTGTGTATTTATCTATATTTATTTTTTCTCTAGGCAGTTACAACGTCAACTCTAAAATGAATTTCACGTCCTTGAATGGGTTTTCCATCATCACCAGCATTAAAAACTCGAACTCTTTCAGGAAACGAATAATTACAAAGTGGATCACTTGAATCCGTTGGCTTTCTTAATTCAAACTTTGTTTTAATTGATTGTAAAACTAACTTTTGTAAATTATCAAGACTTTTTTCTACCTCACGTCCATCCTGAGCAATATCTACTATGACCAAAATATAGTGACATCTGTGTAATGTTGCTTTGATAATATTATTTTGAACAACACCTTGTGCTTCGGCTTCCTCTAAGTTATCTGCATTAGTGATAAATAAAAATGGATTTGGATGTGCTGTCAAACTATTATTGTATGGTCTACCAACAAAGACATCAACCAATTTGCCTTGTCTACCTGTTGAGTCATAGACGTTAGCATCTGCCTGAATTATTTCTTTAATTCTTGTCTTAATAACATGGTGATCTACTTCTGTGACCATGATTAAGAGCTCGGTAATTTTTTATGTGCTTTAACTGAAAGTAATTTAGTAGTTTTTTGGTTACCTGTTTTGGTTAAAACCACTTGTGCCACATAACTTCCATCTAAGTTTTGAGTTTGAGCTTCTGTCATTGTCCAAGTTACCGTTGGACTGCTAATTCCTAATGTTGCTGAAAACAAGTTTGTGCTTAAGTCTTTTGTGACCAAGTTTAACTTTGCAGCTGTGTAAGTGGTAATATCAGCAGATGTTCCATCTGGATTTTGAATCGTGATGACGTATGAGTCACCATGTTCGTTCTGCACAAATTCTATATCAGCCATTAATATTCATCAGTCCTAGCATTAGCTGTACGTTTGGTTATATCAGAATTATTTGCTCTAATTGTGAAGTCAATATCACCTACACGCTTGGTTAGATATGCTATTGCTTGTCTAGCCCTACCTGATAACAGTGAAAGAGACTCGCTGCGTGTTATAGTCTCGGCTAGTATTCTAAATGATATTTTTTTGCCTGTCATGGACTCTGAACGTGTTAGTGTTTCTGCTAAAGTCCTAAACATTGAACCAGCCACACCTAATGACTCACTGCTTGTAAATGAGTATGCTAGGTTAACAATTTGTCCAAATACTCTAGTTATTGATTCGGAACGAGTGATTGTATCAGTTAAGGTTCTAACAGTTTTTTGGACACGTAGTAATGATTCAGAACGGCTTATCGTTTCTGACAAAGTCCTAAATGTATCAATTTCCCTGCTTAATGATTCAGATAATGTCCAAGTGTGAGTTGGTATTCTTTTGGCACTAAACACTCTGCTTATAGAATCTGCTAGTGTGTCCCATCCATGAATTAATACTTTTTTGGTGTTTTGGGTTCTTATCACATTGTCTGTTAAAGATATTGGTTTAAACTCAGTTTCAAAGAAGTCAGAGTCAAATATACTACCATCGAAAAATGTGTAACCCTCATAAATCTGCCTAAATGTTGTAGGAGATTGTCTTTCGAGTGATTCGTTTAATGTGAATATGTGTGATGGTATTCTCTTGGAATTGTATACTCTTTGTATGGTTTCTGCTAAGGTGTTAAATGCCTCACCTATTGTTCTTTTAGATTTATAAACAAAATTACTAGATGAATCTGACTGTGTTAGTGTTTCTGATATTGCATTTTGTAACCCCTGTGTTCTTGTCAACACATCATCAGACACAATAAAAGCAGTTGCAGGATTATCATCAAAGAAAGCAGAGTCAAATAATGCTGGATCAAATAACTGCCTTACTTCGGCTATTGTTAATTCGTACTGTGTTTTAGTGTCAAATATTAGACTATCAAATATGGCATCGTCAAAAAGAGAGATGGATGTAGCTGTTGGCAAATCATGCTACCTCTGTCCATGCTGAACCATCATAAATGAAATCTTTGCCTGTATCTGTCTCGCTGAAAATACTGTAAGTTTGTGCGTTAGTAATTCCTTCTGCTTTTATTCTCATTGTTACAATAACACCTGAATGTGATTGTGCTGAAAATGGTGAGTTTGACCACCATGTAGTAACTGTTCCTGATTTAGTTGCATTTCCTACATGAACATAATTTGATGAAGATTGATTACCATCTTGTTTAAACACAATGTAATCATTTTCCTGTAATGCTACACCACTAGAAAATGTATATGTTATCCATTCACCTGTCGTTGATGTTACAGTTGACATAGCTACTGTGGCAGATGTTGCTTCAACTGTCGAACCTCTAATTACTTCTACTGTTGTATTATATGTTGGTGAACCATCTTTTTTCAACCATACTTCAACTTGTGATATTGTTTTACCGTTTAATTCAAACGATGCACCTAGTTTAACACCATAATAATAATTTTCATACATACTCCACCAATTTGATTGAGTTGTTTGTTCCCAAGTTGGATCACGTTCTGCACTAGTTCCAACAATGCGTTTAGAAGCTTTGAAATCTGTCATTCTAATACAGCACCCCATTTATTGACAAAGTAATTATTGATAGTTGTTAACTCATCACTTGATAGAACTTTATCGTAAATCAGCATTTCTGCTAGTTTAATTTGTCCATAAGTTGCACTCGTTCTGTGACAGCTCAAAGTTATACCATAACTAGAGTTTGTTCCTATATCACCACTTGCTTTTTGATCACCGTTGATTAAAATTTCTGAACTTGTTGTGTTGTAAATTACAGTGAATAATCCCCACTTTTGTGTATAGTTTGTGGAACTAATACTACCAAGATTAGTTGGTGCATACGCTGATAAATTATTAGACGTATCAACATTTGCAAAACCCATACTACTGTTTGTATTATCATAATTATCCCAAAAGTTATCCTGTGAACCATCTGATGCTGGGGAAAACATGAAGGCAACATAAGTCACAGGTTGTGATTTTGCTGTCCATTGTGCTTTCATCTGTTTAGAAGAACCAAAGTCAACAATATCTAAATCATTTTTACCACCTGACACCCATAATGGTTGACCACCTGTTCCTGTGCCACTTGCAGTTAAATTATAACCATTACCTGATTTATCATTTAATTGTGATACAAGATTACTACTGTCTTTTGTGACTGATGATGAATCACTAGCATCATACCATGCGTGTAAATTATTGCCAAGTGGCGGTGAACCGTCACGAAGCCAACTTGTGCCATTATACCAATAATATTCAGGCACGTCTGTTTGTTGGAAGATAGAATTTGTCCGTACACCTGTTAATGCTTCCAAATCAGAAGTTGATGAAAAGTCGTTAGGACATGATTTTCCACCTTTATATTCATATAATTTATCTGTTGAAGTATCATCTACTGCAAGAATAAATTTAGTTCCGTCAGGTTTGAAAACAAGTCCGAATG
>VTLG01009542.1_pt1 | contig 28047 bp, 45 predicted proteins | sample 4694571 | NCBI WGS metagenome assembly VTLG01 (sample SAMN12604809, study PRJNA352737) | marine metagenome | biome: ENVO:00000447; feature: ENVO:00000209|ENVO:00000569|ENVO:01000036; material: ENVO:00002151; isolation source: viral sequences binned using virsorter ...
TTGGTCGATCAACTGAACACCTTTAATTTCACTTTTTTTTGCCCATTTTCTTTTTTTTCTTTTTCTTGAAACCTATCTTTGATCCATATCCTTTCTTACTTGGCATAATTGCTCCTTATTTTTTTCTTATTTTTTTAATTTTATTGTTCTTGGTTCTTGCATATTTATGAGTCTTTGTTTCACGAATTAATGTCCCATAATAGCGTTTACCACCATACATCCAACTTACTCTTTTAGCCATATTTTATCACCACTTTTTGCAGCTCCAATAGCGTGCTGTTAACTTATTTTTTGCCGTTGCGCATTTATGTCTAGCTCGAAAAGATTTACGTCTTGCTGGGTTTGATTTTCTAATACGCATATTTGGATCTCCAAAACGTACTAACCTTACCTTACTACCACTTTTTGCCAATACAGCAAACTTTTTACTTTTCCCAGGTGTACGTTTAGGACGATTATACCCAGAAAATCTTTCACCGCGGTATGTGATCAATCTGCTTCTCCACCCATAACTTCTACGACAGCATCCGTACACGCATCGGCGATATTTTTATAAAATACAATTTCCTCAGCTTCATTCATATTCGGCAAATTCGTTGCTTTTGCTAATTTTTTAGCAAGAGCCATTTCAAAAGCGTCTGATTGTATTTTCGCCATTAACTCACCCATAAATACTGCAATAACTTTTTTTGCAAATTTTTTCATAACTATTTCCTTATTTTAACAATTTTGTAGCTTAAATAGATAATCGTCATAATCGCGACTATGCCTTGTAGAATTAAATTTATTTCTGCTAAATAAAATCCATAATTCGCAAATGATAAACTCGATACTTTTAAACTATCCATTACATACCTTTGCCATTAAGACGGCCCTTTAAATAATTAAGTGAATCGGTTACATCATTGACTTCGCCAATAACAATATTGTGCCGTTTTTCCGCATTTTCGATTAGTTTTTCAGAACGCCTTTCAGCATTGTCATCAGACTTATTATGCCTTTCAATCAGTTTGACAACGATTTGTGTTTGTGATTCAATTTCTTTTAATATTTCAGCAATAGCTGCACTTTGTGATTCATTCTCTACACGCAAATTTTCTAATGATTGAGCCTGGGAAGTTGCTCGAGTATTCATCGTATATATCAACCATAAAAAGCACGCTACAATACAACCTGTAAGGCCAATGTCACCATAAAGTGAAGCAAATTCACCTAACATTATTTAATCTCTACATTTTCATAACGCGAATGATTTAAACACCAGTTTGTACCTTGGTTAATCGCGCCGTAATAAAAATGTTCTACTGAATCTTGGTCAACAATCGTAATTACTGGTTGTTCGTTATCTGGATTTAATTCGTATCCAGCTATGGACCAACCAGTGCATCCTGTTATCGTAATAAAAAGTAATATGCATATTGTTTTCATCGCAACTGCACCTTATTTTTTACTAATTTATGTTTTACAATATCAAAACGCCCAAAACCATCATCAGTTTTTTCAGCAACTTTTTTAACATATTCTTTTTCAATCGTTTCAAATGAATTAGATGTCTTTACAATTGCGCCGTCAACAACTAAAAAATATTTTTTGGATGCTGGATATATAATTTCATTAGATGCAGAAATATATTTTTTTAAGTTAGGTTTATTATTATAATAAATTGCCACATCGTAGTCTTGAGCGTTTCGTCTTACTAACATTTAATCAGCTGGCTCCATTGCTTGTTTTAGATCCTTTACGCCTTTCTGATGCTTATCTTTAAACACTTTTAATGTAGCAGTTAGCTGCTCATTAACGTGGATGTTAGTAGCGAGTTTATTGTTTAAATCATTTACATGATCTTGATACCTAGCAACTTGACTTGCTAGTTCTTTTTGTGAATCAGTCATATCTTCGATTGCGTATTCAACGCCGTCTAAAGATAACATTGGCTTTTCTTTTTTTGTTTTAGCCACGGTTTTTATCTCCTGTGTTAGTTGATTAAAGTTTTTTTGCTTTAGCTAATAAATCTTCTTTACTTTCATCTATTTTGTAGCTAACGCTATTAAAAGATAAATATTTTTGTAACTGTGATTCTGTCCAACTGTTACTAGGCTCTCCACTAGGATAACCATTTTGTGAGACAAAGTATGCTTCCTTGCAATCTGCATCAAATAAAGCATCTGCAACTTTTTTTACTTTAGCATCTTCATTTTCCCAATTTGAATTTGGATGCACTACATGGCGATGATAACTGGTTGAACCAATTTGTGAACCACCATCCATTACCTTTGTTGCTGTTCTAACTTGAATTGAGTAGCTTCCTACTATTTCAACTTTATCTACTTGCACTATTTTTTCTAGAGCCATAAAGACCTCCTTGTTTTTAATTCCAATTAATTATCCAATTAATCTGATACCCAATATTGACCTCTTACCATAAGTTGTGCTGTACCTAAAATATCACTTCCAACAAGAGGATTTGTACTATCAGTATCATCCCAGTTTTGTAAAGTGATATAAGAATTAGCATATTCTACATACCCAGTAATAGTTTCTGTTGCATTGTCTAAACTTAGATTTGCTCCATACCCCACATTTATTCCAGAATAAAAATGAAAACCATCACCATTAACATAAGGTAACCCAGTTATTCTTAAACCAGCAGTATCTCCAATAGAACCTTTACTTGTAATTCTTATCCATATATTATATGATACACAGTTTCCAGTTTTAGTGTATATACCTTTTGTTGAGGAATGATTTGTTGCATTGTTTGAGCCATCTGATAATACTGGAGTAAAAGTACCAGTTTCATATTCTGTTCTGTCATTATAAGGTGTATTTTCTAAAGTTGTACTAGATACAGTACCATGTAAATCATTACCAGATTTATCGCCCCAGATTTTTTCTCCAGCACTAGAGCCATCATATTCTGCTACTGCTCCAGCTCTAGTTACAGTGAGTCCAGATATAACTAATGTATCATTGGTTGTGCCAGCATTTGTAAATCTAATTAGAGTATTAGTAGTAACAATAGAAGTAAACACAAAAGAGTTTGCACCAGCAACAACTTGATATTCAACATTACCAAGTGTAGCATGATTTCCTCCACTAAAATAAAGTACAGATACTGTTGGATAAGTTCCACTTGTTATTGCTGCATTAAAATTTATAACATAGCTTTTGCCTTCTTCTAAAGAAATTTCATCTGCACTTTCAGCATACGCATTTCCACTTGAATTACTTGCTGTAAAACCAGATGCTGATGCTCCAGAAAATGATTCGTAGGTACTACTTAAATTAGTAAAAGCACTTGATATTAAATTTGTTTGATTTGAACCTTTATATTTATTTGGTACACTTGCACCAGAATAGTCATCTTTTACTTCTGTTGCTGTAAGTTCTTTATTCCAAACTCTTAAACATGAAACACTACCCCTTCCATAAATGCTATCGGCATAATTAAGTATTCTTACCTCACTACTCGAATTTGGCATAGCTGTATAAGTACCAGAATCACTTAGTGTTAATGCTTGAGAAACTCCATTTATATATAAAGTCATCCCAGCATTTGCACTTGCACCCCCTACACCATTATAAGTTGATGCAACATGAATCCATTGACCCTCATAAGCAGTTAATGTTGATGATGTACTTGCCACCTCAAAATCAGTACCATTATATATTTCTAATTTCAACTTGTCATCACTACTTACATTTAAAATGTATTCAAGAGTAGACCCGTAAACACCTTTGCTTATAAGTTTGAAATTCGTTGCATCTTCCATATATATCCATGCCGATATAGAAAATGGTGAATCAGAAGAGCCATCGCCAAAAGTAAGATTATTACTATCTGCAATAGCAATTTCATCATTTACACCATCAAACCGATAGTAAGGTGAACTCATAGTATTAGCTACATGATTAGGTACATTTTGAGAGTGGACATAAGCACCAGAATCTTGAGCCATATAAACATCAGTTACATCTGCATTTCCTAAAACTACTGTATTTGCTCCAGTTGATGTTGTCGATGCTTGATAACCAATTGCAATTTGATTATTTGCATCTATATCAAAAGAAGCTTCTGCTCCAAGACCAGTATTGGTTATCCCTGTAGTTATACTATCCCCACAAGCATATCCTATTAAGGTGTTACGACTTCCAGTAGTAATATCTTTACCAGCTTGATATCCAAATAAAGAAGAGTAAGATGGACCATTCCAACTATCACTCATACCTGTTTCAGAACCTACTGCTGTGTTACCGATAGATTGAGTGTTTGCCCATTGACCACCACCAGATAAATAACCAATAAAAGTATTATCACTAGAGCCATCAGATGTAGTACCACCAACACTATTTTGCATTGCGCCATATCCAACAGCTGTATTTTTACTGCCGTCAACTATTTCTTTCATAGCAAAATAACCAATTGAAGTATTATAATCTCCAGTTGTAAGATTTTCACTAGAATTTGTGCCTACTGATGTATTATATCGACCCTCTGTTAATGAAGTAAGGCAATTAATACCTAGTGCAACCGTACCATTGGCATCATTGTTATTTATGTTAGCACCAGCATTTACACCTATTAAAGTACAAGAGCTTTGAGAAGTTGCTACCCCCATTGCATTTCTACCTATTACAACATTTTCTTGACCAGTATTTAGAGCATCGGCTGCTTGAAAACCTACAACAGAATTATAAGTTCCACTTGTAATATTTAACAAAGCACTTCTTCCTAAGGCTGTGTTACCATCTCCAGAAGTTAATTCTGCTAAAGCACCATACCCTACCCCAGTATTTTCTGTTGCATCATTTAAAGTTCCATTACCAGCAACATTATGACCTATAAAAACATTATAATTTGAACCAGCATCTATATTCGTTCCAGCCAAAGAGCCAAATACTGTATTTTGAGTACCACTATCATTATTAGATAATGAAATGCGAGAGTTGTTATCAATCAACATATTAGTAGTCGTTGAAGTGCTGTTATAAGTAGATGCAGTAGCAAATCCAATACTTGTAGCGTGATTTCCTACTCCAGTTCCACCACCAATATAAATTGTATTTGTTGAGCTACCAGATTGAGCATACATTAATGTGACTGGTTCTTCTGCTTGTTTATAATGAAGCATACCGATTCTAGCTTCTTTGGTAGCGTTATCTGAATCTGCAACATCACTAAATGTTAATTGAAAAGCATCAGCATCACCTATTATTTCCATCTTAGCATGAGTTGGAGATACCCCAACACCTAATTTTCCAGTAGCTAAATCAATTTGTAATACAGGGTCAATGCCAAGACCTCCAGCATCAGTTAAAGTTCTAAATTTAAATACATCATCCATAATAACCTGTTGCATGGTTTTTGTATTACTTCCACCAGCAGTATCTTTTAAAATTATGTCTGATTGTGTTGCTCCTTCTAATCTTAATCTTGAAGCTGAATCACTTGATTGCATCCTTATTTCTTTTGCACCAGAACCACTAATATGCAAAGTAGTATCTGGGTTACTGTGTCCAATGGCAATATTTTTTGACCCATCAATCGCTATTACTGTACCATCAGCAGTTCCTAAGTCACTTACACCTTGTACAATTTTAAACTTATCAGAATCAGAGTTATCAATTCCCATCATAACTCGTTTTGTTCCAGTCAATAAAAATTGAGCAACAGCATCACCAGTACCATCATTTTCAATTAGTAGTCCATTAGTTGTATCTGTCGTAGAATTATCTTGTTTAATGTGAAGTTTTGCAGATGCACTTCCACCAATACCTACTAATCCAGCATCAGAAATATTTATCCTTTCAACTCCGTTAGTTGCTATACCTAAAGCATTACTACTAGGCAAAAATAGTCCAGTAGTTGCACTATTTGTAAAAGCATATCTAGGTGATCCAGCACTACCATTTGAGACAAGTAAAGTGTTTGTACCAGATAAAGTGACATCGCCACTTACATCTAAAGTTCCTGTAATATTTACAGCACCAGAACCAGTAATTTCCATTCTTTGCGTATTATTAGTGGCAAAAAGTGTAGAAGTATTTTCTCGATTCCATATATTTGCTTGTTCAGATGCATCAATGCCAACTAATAAACCATCATCGTGGGTTGTACCAGTAGTTGTATTTGTAATATGAATAAAACTTTGAGTAGAATCTCCTTCATGTATATGCAATCTATTTGCAACTGGAACAAGTCCAATGCCTACATTTCCAGTTGGAAAACTTACACTTGTTGTAGTTGCTTCAGTTCTATTTACTTGCATATAAGTAGAACCACCACCAATAGCATCTGTTAATGTTTGATAATATAAGACTCCACCTTCTGCGTTAAATAACCAATTTTTTAAATTAGTTCCAGCATCAGACTCTTTAATATGAAGTTGTGCATTAACACTTGAAATTGTAAGTGCTTTGTCTGGAGTTCCTCCAATTCCTATTCGTGAATTAGTAGTATCAACAACAAATACATCGCCACCATCTCCGTTTTTACGAACTAAAAATGCTTCCGTATTTGTTATATCAATAGTTGATGTACCTTCTATAACCTCAGATAATGTAAGTGATATACCGCCAGAAACTGATAAATCACCAGTGATAACTACATCGCCATCTAATGTACCGCCATTACCCAGATCTTGCGGATTTGATGAACCCATTGAATTAAACATATCTAAATCTCCACCGTTCTAACAGCACCAGTTGTTGTGCTGGTTGAGTTATAATTAAAGTAAACCGTATTACCTAAACCCCTAGGAACCGTTAAATAAATCATTGTGTTTTTTGGTATGATTAAATCGTTACTTGCATTAACATTTGCTTCAGAAGTTGTAAAGCTAAAATATATTTCTACGGCACTATGAACGCCTAATGTTGATGTCATATTTGCAAGTGCAATATGCGTTGTATTTGCTACATCAGCACTTGAGCCAGCTGTACCAACAGCATTGACACTCCAGCCACCACCTACGGTGACGTTTAATGCTTCTTGAACTGATCGTTTATGTAAGTCTGCCATGTAAACTCCTAACTACTTTTTCTGTAAACTAATGCAAAATCACCACTTGCAATTGCAACACTAGACCACTCGCCATAAATAGTTTGACCAGCTGGTATTGTGACATCTGTTAACGTGTCCCAAATGTCGGTATCAGTTGAGGTTGCAGTGACTACGCAATCAACAGATAAAGCTTGGATTGCGCAGTAGGTATGTGAATTGACGGTTGCGTTTGTAACGTAATCATAACCACCTGCGGCGATCATAATATTCAGCGCTTCTTGCGCTGTGTAACGATGTAAATTACTTGTTGCCATACATTCTCTCCATCTCTAAGGTTGTGGCACACCGTGAACGAGCCATGTTTAAAAGTTATTTTTTCTTGCTAAACATTTTCTTCTTTTTTGGTGCAGCTTTTTTAACAATTTGTTTTACGATCTTTGGACCGCCAAGTTTATTTTTTTGAACTTCATAGCCATCGTTTACTAGCTTTTGAGCTTCTTCTCTGCTATGACAATGGCGATAATGATTTTCTTTTCTTAATACAATCATAATATGTCCTTATTACTACTTATAACAAAAAGGGACGACAAAAATCGTCCCTTTTGTTTTATACGATGCAACAAATCGTTTACGGATTTAAAAATTCAATTCCTTTAACGTGATTTGCTGTGGTTGCTTTAGCACCATAGATGCAATCAGCTACTACTTTTGTACCGAGGTAATCGACACTGTATTCTGATTGTACTCTGATGTTTTGCTGAACTGCAACTGCGATTGCACTCTTATGGACCAAATATCCAACTTCTGTACCTGTTGAAGCTGTCGTTGGTATGATACTCGTAGTAAATACTGGTATCCCAAAAAGCACGCCCACGTTTCCAGTTGCCATCACAGAATTATCTGCGAAACCAGTTGGAACAATGTTTCCTAATGAACCAGAAGTTGCATAATTCGCTGGACTATTCGGTGCAGCAACAAACGCCTTACTGTTCATTAAATCAGCATAGATCAATGGATTCACAAAGAAAGCACATTCTTCTTTTGGTATGTCATTCGCCATTAAAGTACCAAGTGCGGTTTCAACATCGGCATTAGACATAGAGTTGTCTGCTGCTAATGTTTGAGTTGTACCCATTGCGTCAAGTTCTTCCATAATATGTGTATCAACTGCTTTTGCTAAACCATAACTCATTGATTGTGCATATTTATCAAACAACATTTCATTGCTTTGAATCATCGCAATATCCTCAAATAATTTTGCGGCATATTTGTGTTGATCAATTAGCAAATCAATTGATGTTTCTGTATTCACAGAATATGTTACACCTGCGTTTTCAGTTTTTGTCGCAACGGCAACTTCCTGTACGGTTGGTATGTGGATTGTATCTCCTTTACCTTGGCACAAAGCTGAGTAATCGTCAAAAAATGGTTTAAACACTAGGTTCTTTTCAAAATAGCGGTAAATGCCATCCGCCCATAGTTCAGGGATAAAGACATCTACGTGACCAGCACCTGATAAATCTCCAGCTGATGAACCTTGGGTTGCATCACCTGCAAACGCTGTATAGGCCATTTAAGACCTCCTTTTATTTTCGATAGCGTGCTATAATTTTATCCCAGTTCTTACTACGTGCGTTTCTATCCATCTTTGTCCAATCCTGCGGTATTTCGTTGGCTGGGACTGCCGGGTTATTTGCAACAGCTAATCGTTGATTTGATTGAGTTAATTTTTGATGTAGCGCTCTTAATTTGGCTATCGGCAAATCACCAAAGTTTTCACGATCTTCATCACTAAAATCGTTCAAAATCTGTTCTCTAAGTGCAGTTTCATCTGCCTGTGCTCTCTCTACAATAGGTTCAAGCTCGGCTATTTTCGCTGCACGTTCCTCTGCAAGTGCTTGCCATTGGTTTTGTTCTTCCATTTGTTTTTCACGATCATTGGCAAGTTGTTTTTGCAGTTTTGCAAGTTCAGCTTCTGACGCTTGTGCGCGTTTTCGATACTTGCGGCTCTCGGCTACTAATTGATTGACATCCTGCGCATTGTCAACCGATTCCTCTTGGCTGTTAGTGGCCACCTCTGTCGATACTTTAGGTTCAATGGGCGATCGAGTGCCTTCCGCTACCTGCGGTGCTTCTGGTGTGTTAGCTTCTTCGGACATACTGTCCTCTCCTTTTTTACATTCTTATGATAGTTGGTCTGCCAGTAAGTTTTTTCAAATTCTTATTAATTTGATTTACAAACAGGGTCGCAAGTGCAGATTCAACCGTTGATCCGAGATTATCATCGGACGCAACAATTCTTCGGCGGCTTTTAATTGTTTTTTTGCCAAAAACACCATCAGCCATCCATTGCATTTTTTGAGCTTGTTTTGTGTCTTCAATACCATAGTCAAAACCAACCTCAGTACCCTCAACGGTACTACTAATAAAATCAAATGCATCAATCATATCGCCAGTTAAAACCAAATTAACAGGATTTGTTTGGGTGCTGATTTGATTTTTTGCAGCATTACCACTGGCTTTTTTTTGTGCATATAAAGGTCTATATTCTTTAAAAGATTTATTTTTATGATCTTTACCTGATACGATTTGAGCTCGATGTTTTTTGGCGATGTCTTTACCGCCTTGGTCCATATCGGTTTTTTTAAATTTTAATAGGGCTTTAAGTGCCTTGTCTATTCTCATAATATTGCTTTAGAGTTAACGGCTTCTTGTATTTCCCTGCATCTTTTTTCCTTTGTATTTGCCCTTGGGCTTCTCTCTTATATGAAACATCAGGCGACACAGGAACCCATACATGACGACAATTAAACCCACCTCGATCTGACAAACAACCTGGGTAACGTGATTCAATTTCTTGTTTAGTCATGGGTGCATTTGCAATTAGTTCTATACACAAATTCCGTGTTTTATTGTCTAATGGTCCATCATAATAATATTTTGTATCAGTTGGTAATTCTTCGGCCATTGCAAAGATAACACTTTGTTGAAAATTTGTCATCGTAGTGCCAACTAAATTGTCAATTCTACTTTTAGATAATAGTAGAATTGACAATTTAGTTGCTTTTATAGCTGTTCCAGATAAACCAGTTTGTACTCCAGTGACAATTTCCTGACGAACAATCTCGCCTAAATAATCTGTATATTTAATTAATGTGCTTTGTTGTAGATTTCTGAAAGCCACCAGTTGCGTTTCGGTGATAGACCCAAAAAACGGCAAATCATCAAGAATAGTTGTCGTTGCATTGATTGTGGAACCCACTGCGGAAGCCATGCGTAAATCCTGAGCAAAGTAGGTCGCAAGATCAATTGCAGCGAGAAATGCCAGTATTTCAGTTGTAGAAAAACCTTGCTTTTGCATTTCTTCAACATCTTTTATAAACTCGTCTTCTGCAAAATTTAAGGCACTAATATAATCTGCAACTGCATCATCAATTATTGCCATTTTGCAATCTGCTTAGTAATCGGTTTTGTGGGGTTTCTTCTTGTTGCTGTGCTTGTAATTCTTGAAACGCTTTTAAATCATCTGGGCTGTAATCTGGATTACTATATTCAAACCATTGCTCCTTGGTTGCTAAACCATTTTGGAATCTCCAATCCCATACGGCAATTTCTGATTGTGGGTCTAATGCATAGTTTGGTTCAAGAAAATCTACGGAATAGTCTGGACCAACATCGATATTTGCTTCTACTTGTAAAATAGCACGATCAACTTCATAACGTCTATGTTCCCAGGGACGCCACGTATCTTCGGTCTGTGCATCACGTTCCATTGTGTTTTCTAGCTCCATAATTGCCAAGGCAGCAGCAGAACTTGCATTTCCAGAATCATCTCTGGCGTATTTTGCTCGAATGTGATTGTTATTTAAACAGGACTCCACTAAAAAACGTGTGGCATCAATAATTTCAATTAAACTGCCACCAGCATTAGTAACATTAAAATCTGAATCAGTTGGTAAATATAATATTTTATCTGTGCCGATCTGAATACGTGATGCATCGTCAACACCAGTAATATATTTAATTCCCATTGCACCATAACGGATTGCCAATTGCAATTCAAACTGAGCAACACATACCGCAAGATCTACTGAAACCACATCCATTGCACCAGAACCAGACCAAAAATCTCTAATCGGTGGATGCCTATGACAAAACGTGACAGGTAATACACCATAAGGATTGCGATCTAATTCATTGACAGATATTTTTTCTCCATGTTCGTCCAGTAAATAATGTTGTCCAGGCTGTCCGGGTCTATCTTCGGTCCATACTGCATGAAGTGGCGCTTCTAATCGTGCCATCCCCTGATACTCTATTGGATAACAAATACCTACTGGTTGATCTCTACGATCTCCTGCTAGAAATAATGGCTCAAAATGCGATAAACATTGGTATTCAATTTTTTGTGTTTTTTCATTCCACATCGATCGAAATGCCATTGTGCCTAATAAAAATGTTAAACGTTCTAATTGTCTACGTTCTGATTGAAGTGAAAACTTATCGGTACGTTCCATATAGACATCAGATGCATTAAGTTTTGGTGCTCGTTTATAAGTCATGCCACGTAAGTTGCATACACGTTTCGTAAGATTTTGGTGCAACATGGGAGCTTGACGTAATGTTTCAGCTGTAAAATAATTACGCACATATTCGTCCATGTTGATTCCTTCATAGAAGTCCATCATGTAATCGCGTTCTTTTGTGCGCTCGTTTTCTATATACCGTAAATGATCTTTTAGCGCATCGGTTATTGCGCTTTGGGATAAGTCTTGAAGAATTACCAATTTATCAGTCCTACTTGTCTACTTGTTATGCTAAATAGGTTACAAATTGCAAAACGCAGTGCGTCACAGGCATGATCAAATCGACCATCTTTTAATGGCATTTCTCTTAATGCCTGTTCTTCACGGTGTTTTGGATACCTGTAATTCTCGTAGCTCTCAATCGATGCTTTGCATCTAGGTGCGACAAAAAAATGTGCATCTCCATTGGCATCTTCAAACCAACGCCTTACGTGACCTACCCCATTAATCACATCGCGTGTCGCCTTATCCCTACGATGACGTATGCGCATCCCTAACTTTTGAAACACATAAAAATCACTAACACCTGTATGCATTGAAACACCCACACCAGCAGGGTCCGCAAAATAAGATGTCACATTATATGGTAAAGCCTTAACTAGTTTCGCAAAATCTTCGGTTTTTGTGTCTTTTAATGCAATCTCATCAATCTGGTAAATATCAGCCAAACCTTTATCACGTAGTCTAGTTTGAAGCACTACACAATGGGATGCCCTAAAACCAAAATCAATACCAACATATACTGGTAAGTCTTTGTTGTACTTTAAATTCTTTTTTATATGGATGCTACGCGAAAATGGTAGGACCTTCCCGCTAAACGAGGTAAAATCTGCTCCGATTTCTTGGCGAAAAGTCTCTTTTGTTAAAGTACGTTTTAACTCTTCTATGTCATCTTTAAAGAACGGAGACTCCCAGCTTGGGACTTGCCAACTTTCATAGTCTGGGTATTTTGGGTCTTGGCCTAGCTTAAATAAATATTCAAAGTAATTAAAACCCCTCGGCGTTGAACAAAATAAAGCCCAACCCTGTCTATCTGCTAATGTAGGACGAACATACATCTCATACGTTTGCTGCGGTATGATCGCCATCTCGTCTACAACTAAATAATCAATTCCTTCGCCTATAAGACTTTCGGGTGAATCAGCCGACTTAATCGATAGCTCAGAATTTAATCCTGCAAGTCGTAAAAAGTATAAGTCACCATTGACTTCTTTTTTAGTATCTACCGGGAGCTTTAATTCTGTTAATACAATACGTTTAACTTCCCTGGCTATCTTTTGGCCAAGTGAATAATTGGGAGCTAGAATCCAACCGCGTGTTTTTGGTGTTAATAACCAAGGGATAATTTCGTGGGCTGCCATCCATGACTTTCCACTGCGTCGTCCCATGTTTAATACACGAAACCTCGCTTTTGAATTATGACACGCCGCCTGCTGTGGGGTCGGTTTGTATCCCAAGAACTGAAAGAGCTTCTGCTTGTTCAGAACCTGTTTGATCATACGGACTATCCTCAAAACCACACTCTTTTAGCACGGTTTCTAAGTTACCTGTTAGGTCTACTGCTGTCTTGTCACTCATACCGAGAAAATTCTTAGCTAGGAAGATACTTGCTGCTGTGTTTTGCTCTTCAAGGCTCATTTTTATTAGGTTTTTTCTCAAACTTAGCTTTAAATCTTCTAAGCCTGACTCAAACTCAGCTTTATAGTTTTTACGGATCGTTGATTCGTCACATTGGAAATATTTAGCAATATCCAATATCGTACAACCAAAACTGGCTAGTGCTCTTATTTTATCTGGATCAAGATCTAATTTTTTACTCATCATCTATTATGGGTTTAGTTGACATAATTGCCTTCGTGCATTTAGCTAAACATCTGCGCCAATATGTTTTTGCACTGGATACGCTGATGCCTAGTGCATCGGCAATTACTGGGAATGTATGTTTAAGTGTGCGCATTTCTAATACGGTAAGCTCTCGTTTGCTTAGTTGATCGTATATATCGTGGGCTGTGAGCTGCAACCATCGGTGTTTTTTAGGGAGCAATCCACTACGGAAAATTGCAAGTTTCTCCGTGAACTCCTGACGTTGATCGATTGCATCGGCAAGGATCTCAGAATGTTCGTTTGAAAGCGTATGCCAGTTAGCGTCCATATTGCGTACAGGTAAACTACAAGCAAAAAGGTGTTGACAAAAAGAGATAAAAAAATTTAAGAGACAGTACCCATGCAACCAAAAAACGTCCCTTGTTGTTGGCTTTTTGGTGACATATTTATCACCATTTATCCACAATGGATTGGTTGTCCATAGGTTGTTCGACGATGGATCGTTTATTGGTTGCAAATGGTTGCAAATCCGTTAACGATAATTTTGATTTGGTGTGTGTGGGTTTCGATTTGTATTAGGTGTTGACAAACTGAAAGAATACAATTAAACTACACTAGGTTAATAACATAGGAGACAATATGACACATATATTTAATAAATACGTATGTAATGCAATTGAGGTTGCAATTGATGGGTATATTGAGAACTTAATTGATTTACGGACGGAATTTGAAAAACCAACGGAGATTGACCACATTCAACATATTGGATATAAAAATCTAAACAGAATAAAAGATTGGTTAAAATTCGATATAGAAAACACTCAAGAGTGTTTAAACGATTCAAACGACAATGATGAAATAAATATGTTTAAGGAACGTTTAAACGATCAAAAAAATGCACTATTAATGATTAATAATACATTAATGTATAAAATTATAGGTACGTTAGGTTTTGAAGACTCAACAAGTGGAAATGATATATGTCTTAATTACACTCATAAAACCAACATAACGAAAGAAATTAAAATCTTTTGTCCTAATGATAATAAACAAGATTACGATAATGAGTTATTTAATACGTATAAATGTGATATTGATGACAATGACCAATATGTTAATTATACGATTTTTGAAACAACGTCATTAGGTGAAATGTTATCATTTTTAAAATCCAATTTAACCATTATTAAATATTGGGATTGGAATATACAAGACTAACTGATGATCGTTAATTACGTGAAACCCATTGTATTTAATATAATGGGTATTAGTCAAAACACAGAAGACAAGGAAACAAACCAAATGAGAAAACACGTTTTTGATCTGATAATTGTAACGGATGAACACAACTTATTAAAAGACAAAAAACAAACCGTAGAACAATATGAAAAAGTAAAACAAGGTGCATATAATAGATTGTGCAGAGTTTTAACATCAATGAAACCAGAAAACACACTTTTAAACTAACATAGGAGACAAAATGAATAAAAACCGAATAACATACGATAACCCAATATATAAAAAATGTTTAGAACGTGCAGAACGTTTGATTAATAGTGAATTTATATCAAATCAATTAAACGTAATGGAGAAATGCACCGACAAAACATTATATGAATATATTGAAACACCATTAACCGTAAAAAACCACGAAAAAAACCCAACAAATGCAAGTTTTGACGATTCAGATTATTGGAGTGAAGAATATCCAATATGGAATTGGATTTTTACAAGTCGTAACGAGTTTATGCAACAAAAAATACTTGATAATATTGACGAAATACAATCACTTGGATTTGGCATAATTCACGAAATTGACTTAGAAGATGGAATCCATTTTCACACATCACTATTTTTCAAAGGGTGTGGATATGATTTTTTTGAGGCACATTGGATTCCGTTGTTTGATCTGTTTGGTTGGTTTGAATATATCAGAAAAAATAATGAATAGATTATGGGTTTTGTTTTTCTCAGTATATTTTTATATTGTTTACCGGGTGGCAGCATTTTTCTGGAACCTGGAAACGGAAAAACAAAAAAAGACTAACTGATGATCGTTTATTACGTGAAACTCACTACGTTTTTACGTAGTGGGTATTAGTCAAAAACATAGGAGACAAAATGAGTTTAAAAAATAAAATTAATAAGATAGCAAAATGGATTTCACGATTTGAACGTTGGGGTGTCAAAGAAGAAGTTAAAATCTTATTAGAATTTATTTATAAATGCAATGAAGAAAAAAACGATGTAGATAAAATTAAAAAGAGAATATCTTTAATAGTAAAAAAGTATGATAATTTTTACAAAGATCTTAATAAAATAGACTAACTGACGATCGTTAATTACGTGAAACTCACCACGTTTTACGTGGTGGGTATTAGTCAAACAACATAGGAGACAAAATGAATATATTACATCAACTTTATTCTGATTATATGGAAGATACTATTTTGGGTTTTCATTTTATTATGGAAAACGAAAAAAGTTATTTTGATATATCTTGCAAGGATGAGGAACAAGGTTTTGAAATTTTTAAGATTTATCATACTTATAAATCTGAATTAAACGAACCAAGTTTAAAAGAAAGGATAATTGATATATCAGAATATTACAGAATAGTATTAGTAACGAATAAAATTCATTTAATTGAAAATGAAACAATTAAATTTTATGATGACGTTAACGTTTATGAATGTGGCAAAGATTTTGCAACATTATTTAAACAAAATCATATTTAACTAAAACTCACCACAAATCAAACCCACGTTTTTACGTGGGTTTTTTTTTGGTATAAACTATCGAATAAAAAAAGAAACGACCATTTACACCACTTTTTGGACCTTGTTTTTTGGATTATCTACTCAATTTTTAAAGGTTTACACGTTTTAACGTAAAATCGTAATAAATCACGAAAGTTTTAACACGTTTAAAACGAAAATTAAATACTATTTTTTATTAAAAAATCATTCATTTTCTGCATTAAAAATTTGCATTTTCTTGCAAATAAAAAATTAATTTTACTCAAAATAATTAATCAAAAATGTCAAAATGTTTATGATTTAATTTTGGAACTCAAATACAAAAGTCATTTTAATATTTTAGCTGTTGGGGACTTTTTATATTTTTGCTGGTCCGAATTTTTTTATCATTTTGTTGCGCCAACTTAGTTTGTCTCTGGTTAATTTTTTTTGAAAACAAAACGAATGATGCTCAATTGACAAATCGTGATACCAGCCAATTACGTATTTACATTGCACCCCGGATTTCGTTTCCATTGCAAAATCACAGGACTTATCAGCATTATGCGAAAGTGCGCATTTTACATTGAAATTCATATGCGAGCCGTAGATGTAAAATAGGTAAAGTAGGTAAAGTACCTCTCTATTAATTTATCTTTTTTTACTTTACCCATGTAAAATACTATTTTACTTATTTTACCTATTTTACATTATAGGTGTGCATAGCTATTTTAAAAATTGATCCAATTCGTTTTCTAATTTTACGTAATGACCCCTTTCAACTTTAGCTACATACCCTAATTTTATTAGTTTATCAATCCATTTTGTAATGGTCCGGGAGCTGGAAACATTTAACGTTTCTTTTAAAACATTGGCCATATCCTGATACGTAAAATTCGCACCATCGGTTTCAAGTGCTTTTAATATTTTATCTTCTTCGGATTCTTCTTGATCCTGGTACCAATACATTTCATTTTTAGGAAGTGGCTTTTTATATTCAAAATGTAACTGGTCATCTTCCGTTTGCAAGTAGATGCCAAGTGGCACATCGTGAAACTGATTATGGGTCCTTATCTTTGTGATCTTTAGCACCTTTAATTTCTTATGTCGCCCAGTGTTAGCCACTTGAATTAAGTTATCTAAAAAATTTACAAAATAACTCGATCCGTAAACCATTCCGTGATCTAATGGCCGTTTTTCTTCCTGTTTTTTATGATGTGACACTAACATCCAAGCACACTTATATCGATCCCTTAATTCATCGATCCGAGACATTAATTGTGTTAATTCAGTTCCTTTGGATGTATCTGCCGATGTAGACGTATATATATTGTCAATGACCACCACATCAAACGGTGGATCTGCCGCCATTAGATTTCCTTCGATCTTATCATATTGATCACTAAAGATTTTCTCATTGGCCACACTTGTCAATCTTAAATTCTTTACATAATTCTGCCGACACGTTGGATAATCAGCCAACAATTTATTACTTAATGGTGCTAAACGATCCGCCACCATTGCATCGAGCATTTCAAACTGCACAAATAAGACCTTACGTGGTTTTGGTACTCGAAAGGTTAGAAACGGCACACCCATTGCGACACACACGGCAAATTGCAATGCCAAAATTGACTTGCCGACATTCGAGCTTCCTGCAATACTGCTAAAACCGTTATCTAATAATATTTCTTCACAGACTTGTATGACCTCTTGATTCCGTTCTGCAACGAAGTCTTCCGGGTTATATTCCGTAAGTCCGCCAAAATCTTTTGCCGATGCCCCAAATACATCGAGTTTATCGATCATACTATAAAGGTCATTGCTGGTATTTCCTTCACGAAAATAATCGGTTAGGTCATATTTTTCTGGCTTATTTTCCCATTTTAATATTTTGATCTGCCGTGTTTTATTTTGTTTAAAGAGTGCTTTAGCAATTTTAACTGCGCCATCCTTACCGACCTCATCATTATCGTAACAGATCGCAAGTTTCGTAAACGATTCTATTGGGTCAATATTGGTGGGTAGCGCACCAGCCCCCGAGGTGAAGGTTATTGCTGGTGCGCCGTTTACGATGGCTGTGATTGCGTCTTTTTCGCCTTCACAGATTAGGAGTGTACTGGTTTTTTGTAGTTGCGGAAGTACACCCATAGGGTAGATTTTACACTCTGCATTACCAAACTGTTTACCTTTATGCAGTTTGATATGCGTATCATTTATTTTAAAAACAAGTTTAACCTTATCTTTTTTATTTAATGCACCTAAACCATAAACATCATCGAGTGCATTTTTATTCCAAGGTAACTTTAAATTTTTAAGTATAATCTCATAATATTTTAAAAAGTTAGCCCTTGCTGTTTTATAATCAGCTTCTTTTTCAATATCTGAGCTCATTAACGTTTTAGGAATGATAGGTTCTAGTGGTGCTTTATAATCAGATTTTTCTTGATCGCTCCAACGATGTCTGCATCGAAAACACCATGCATGATCATCAGATACCATAATACAAAAGTCGTTAGAGTCGCCCGTACATTCCGCAGGTTTATTGCTCGGACATTTTGCTCTACGACCACTGTTATTCAGTTGGTCGAAATGATGTCTCAAATCAAATTTTTTGAGTTATGCAGCTCTAATAAAGTATCAAATATTTTGATACCAGCTTCAATCTTATCGCGTTGTATTTTATGTTGATGAAATTTGACTTCTTCTTTATCAAACCGTAGGACCATCCCATATTTAACTTTTGCCTTTGGTTGTTTCTTTTCATAAAGATCGATGTACTTCGCAATTTGAATTTTATGCTCTTTATATAAATACTTGCTGGATTTCCAGTCTACCACAACTAAGTCATCGCCCATACGTCCAATACAATCAATAGTCCCTGCAATTCGTTGTTCTTCATTGACAATAACAAGTTCATTAGCTAATGCTCTAAACTTTGTTTTTTCAACCCATTCCAGATACCCTGCAAAAGCAACCATTGCTCGTTCAGTTTGATTTCGTGTAAAGTCTTTCGTGTCGGTGTCTAAACCACGTTGATGATTTTCAATTAACAAATGTAATAATGTGCCAGTGTCTGCTGCATCCTGTAAAACTTTATCTGCATCATTGCCAACCATCGTTTGACGTTTCGCCCAATTAATTAAAACCTGTTTATTCCACCCTAAATTTTGACTTATGATGGTTGTGACGCTTGGTGCTTTTGTACCATCTAAAAGCACGTAATTACTGCCATGTAAACTTAGATTACCCATATATTTTCCTCTCAATAAAGTTGATTATTACACTTACTAAAAGCATGATAATAAAAAGCGCAATGCTGACCGCAAGTAAGCACAGACTTAGTATAAATGCTTCGATTACCCACTCAGAAATATTCATTAAAATCATCTATTTTTTTCTCCATTCTATGTAAACGAATCACAATGCTTATACAAAAGAACAGAAACAATAATATGATTGCTTCAAATCCAAAGATAAACGTTAGATTCTCGTTAAAAAGACTTTCCCAATAATGTTTTATCATACAACTCCTTTAAATAACCGCAGAGCAAAGCGCCAACCTTGTTCGTCAAAAAACATTCTTTTTCTATTTATTTCAACGGCTCTGCGGTTACGGTTTAAGTTTTCGTGCAACAGCTTCCACGACATTTACCGTGACGGCATTTCCTGCCTGTTTATACCGTTGCGTATCTGAAATTTTTACTACTTGATCATTAATGATTCCACGTTCATTCCAATTATCTGGAAATCCTTGCAAACGCATACACTCCACTGGTGTTAAACGTCGTATATCAGTTTTAATTTTTACTCCATGTTGATCTTGGCTAGTCAATGTAAACATCGGTTCGCCATTTGCTTTAAATCTGCGACCTTCTTGTCGTGTTTTAGCACGATCTGGTGTCAATACTGGTTGGACATCCCAAACAAATGGAGACATTGAGCTTACTTGCGTTTCGCTGTTTTTGCTCGATGTAAGTGTCGGTGCAATATTATCTTTACGTACGCGTAAACCCTCATCAATGCGATAATCTGCAACCTTGGTTTTAACTAATTTTGGGTCTTTATAATCTCTACTTAATAATGCTGGAGAAACGTTTTTAAATCCATGTTCACGTTCAGATGCATTACTTACAGTTTGTATTAAATCCATGTCACTATGATTGCCACCACTATTTGCACCACTCGCTGCATACGTTTGATTATTTTTCTTTTTACCCTGTTTATCAATAACCAACTGCATTGTACCATGACTTTTTGGATTATTTGGTGCAACTAAGCATTTACTATATTGTCTAGTGGATTTTCGTGAGCTTTCCATTTCTCCATTGACTTTATTTGCTTTTCCGATAGGAAATACTTTGAGTCCACGTTCTTTTCCAGATATTCCGACAAAATAGAGTCGTTCCCGGTTCTGGGGGACTTGAAACCAGCGTGAATTAAGCAATTCCCATTCAAATCGATAGCCCCCAAGGTTGATAAAGGCTTGGACAATTCCCCAAAAGTCTGCGCCACCGTTTGAGCTGAACGTTCCTTTAACATTTTCCCAGACAAAAAAACGTGGTCGACATTCATCGATGAGTCTAATTGCTTCGCTGATAAGGGACGATCGATCACCTTGCATACCTGATCGTAACCCGGCGATGCTAAAATCTTGGCAAGGCGATCCGAAAGTGATAAGGTCGATTTTGGGTAAGTTTTCTGATCGAATAAGTTTAACATCTCCGAGCTCCTTTGCGTTTGGATAATTGTATTTATATACTGCACTTGCATACTTGTCTATTTCAGAAAAACCTACGTAATCAAACGTAAATCCAGCTTGTTCAAAACCCTTATGAAACCCACCAATTCCTGAAAATAGATCAAGCATATTCATTTCTTTTTACACCTTGGACATATTTTTTTCTCTTTACCGATAGTTGGTATATGGCCAGCTGCATACCAGACATAAGATACCGTGTAGGCTCTTCGATTGACTTTTTCCCAGGTGCGTCTACATTTCAAACAAAACTTAATTGCTTTATCAACAACTAATTTTCGGCCCCGCATTTCTTCTACAACTTCTTGTAACATAGTTTCCTCACTTCTGTTGTTATATCATATTCTCTTTCAGATCTATCGATAAACGCAGCAAACAAAACCTCGGAGTTTTGACGCCTTCTTAATAGATCCACTAAGTTTTCAATTAAATATTCTTGGGTTTTACCATACGCATACTGATCGGCGGTTTGGCCATCCTCGGTGTCATATTGCACGCTGGCTACGTAATAAGCGCTTTTCATAATCCGCAGAATCCTTCTTCACACATAAACAGTTCTTGTTGATCTACAAATTCAACATCTTTTAATGGCTTGCATGATCGGTGTATATAAATCGGTTCTTTCTCTCCTTTTCTTGACATATCACGTATTGACTCATCAACTTTTATTGCTTGTTCCCATGCTTCTGGTTGTTTTTCTTTTATATCTTTCCAATTTTTATCACTGTGATATGGACAAAAGACACAACTTGATTTTGGTGGCACTGGAAATGCACGCTCTTCAAAAACTTTAATGCAATCCGATCTACTCATCCGTGATTCAATTAATGGATAGTAGTAGTCAATTCTTGGTAAAATTGATGTTTTCATACGTTGTATTTCATCAAGTGATATACCTAGCCATACTTGAGTCTTAGGTAAATGCTTATGTTTTTTTAATCCATGCAATTGACGTATCTTTTGTATAACTGGTTCAATCTTGTATTCTCCAGTGCATTGTCTCCTTATCATACCACCATTTTCAGTAAACGCTGGTATTGATGCCCACCTTGCTCCACGACTATTACTTTTATTCACAATATCTTTATAAAGATTTTTTTCTGTTGTAATGTGAATTGGTATGCCATTATTATATTTAGACCAGTCTTGTAATAATTCTAAAATCTCATAAGTACGTGGTAACTCTGCGCCAGGATCAGCAAATACTGCGTGATCTGCTCTTTCTATTTTGTTAAGCGAACTTAGGATATACATCGCAGTAGACTGCACACCAAGACCAAGTGAGATAACTTTCATCATTAGCTAAACTCAGGAAACCTTCGATAACCGTAAAACCATTTACGTTTTTTATCTTGATTATTTTTAGCCGTTTGTAAGGCAAGATTAATGGATCGTGTGTTTTCAAATGGCACGTATGCAATATCATCTTTTGGTTGATAATAGATTGCAATTACATCAACTCGACCCGTATTAATATATTTACGTGTATCAACTTCAATAGATGTATCGGTCTTCATTTTGTAAACCGTTTTAATTTGAACGCGCTTCATTATGCCAGATTGTGTTTCAACTACTAAGTCAACCTGAGCAGAGTCACATTCAGGTAAATACACGTTATAATTAGACGCTATTAGGTCTTTTCTAATTGCTAATTCGCCCACTTTACCCTTAGATACGCTTAACATTTTTCTTAAATAACTCCTTTAAAGAACGTAGCTGAGATTGTTCTACTGTATACTTATTTCCGAACCCGGTGTCACGAATACTTGTGTTATTTAAGAGTTGATAATTAAATACGCCACCTTGGATAATAAAATTTGGAAAGTTATTAGTGACCAAGATGTAAATGTCTGCATCTGACATTTGTTTATTTAACGATGCTTGTAAATACCCCGGATTCATGGTTGTGCTTTTAACATCAACCTTTTTACCTGCTATAATAAGATCCGCTCCGCCCTTCTGTGGACCTATAGCTAAGTCTGGATAACGATTGCAATATCTGGCTACGGCTATTTCAGCCGCCATGCCTACAATATCTGGATTAAAATTAGTCTTATGGGAGTCCTTCCCATTTTGGCGGTTCTGTAAATGACGTTCTGTTCCGCATAGAATCGCCAGTTGTTGTTCCGCTTTTGTTAGGTTTATGGTGATCATGGTTTGGTTTGTCTTCCGTGTTATTTTCGGTTTTTAATGCTGCATATAAAATCATATAGTTCACGACATCGTGTGCTCTGGATAAAATCGTTTCATCACTTACAACTTCACCTGTTTTTGCATCGTTGCATATTGCGTCCATGTGTTTTAGGACATAAGTCATCAAGGCTTGTTCTGGCGTAATGCCAAGGCGAGCACCTACATTTTTAAAATTAAAAAGTCTATCATCATTTGAGATGGTGTACTCAATTGACTTTTTGTCGCTAAGACTATTCGCGTCTTTAATAAATTTTTCTCTAAACTTTTTTAATTCTTTACTTGTCATTATGTTTTTTTAACCAATCGGTAATATGTTTAGTGCGTCGTTCTTTTGCTTTTTTTTCTTTATTATGAAATGGTGTATTGCGACGCATATTTAATTGTTTAATTTTGTTTTTTCTTCTTTTAAGACGTTTTTTTTGTTTTTGGATTGTCATTTTCATCTCCAGGATCGTGTGGTCCTTCAAATTTTGGTTTTTCGATAATAAATAAAATCTTATCTAGTGTATCCATTGCAATGTCTATACGTGTATCGTGATTAGATAAATCACACTTTTTTTTACTATATTCTTCTAAAGTTTCATTGATGCATGAACCTACTACTTCAATCATTTTTTGTTTGGCTGTCATATAATCTCCTTTAAAGTTGCGCGGGGTCATGGCTGTTACCACCTCCGACCATAGACCTGTATTAGTTTCATTTTCGACCCCGCTTTTCTGCACTGCGACAACAACATGGTCGGTTAAATCTAAATCTTTGTTCCAGACGAAACACATCGTTTCAATAACTCCTTAAAAGTATCTGCTTGTAATATGTAAATCCAATTACCACGATCTTGTCTAGTAGCAACAAGATCACAATTTTTAAACTGCAAGTATGCAGGAAGTTTTTTACGTCTTTTAACTTGAATTTTTAAATCCCATTCATCAATCATAGCCACAATATCAACATCTGATTTATAAGATTGTCCTTTGGCATTTCGCATACTACGTCCATCACTTCCCCAAGAACGCATTGCCTGAATATTGAGGTTCTCAAATAGTTCAAGAACCTCAACTTCTCCACGATAGCCTTTCTGAGCTACATTAATCAAAATGGCAACTCATCATCATCATCACTTTTTGCGTAAACTGAACCACCCTCAACAAATAAGTTATTGGGTTTATAGTCTTTTTTCATTTCCTGCCAAGTGTCTTTAGCTTGTTTAGATAAAGCTTTTGGTGGAACTGGTTGCACAAAATATTGTGTTTCCATGCCTTCACCTGTGCGTTTAATGGTTACATCGTGTTTATCCAAACCACCCCAATCATCACTGCTATCTAAAAACGCTAATTCACTTAAAACAGTTTTTTGAGATATTTCTAAAAAAGACACTCTGTCATTACACCATACAGGCACAAACCAAAAGTGTTTTGCATCTTCGCCACTAGGCACATCACCGGGTTGTTTTACTCTAGTTGGTTTTTTATCTTTCCAATAGATATATCCAAGTGTTGGTTCGTCTAATATGCGAATCTTAGTTTCGCCAGGTTCTAACTTTATAAATAAATCACTAGAACCACTTTTCGGAACTTCATAGTTGTTTGGTAATACTCCCATAAACTATATTCTCCTGTCTTCTGTGTTATTAACTATGGTTACTAACATAGTCCGTGGAAAGCTCGGGTGGTTCCGAGCTTTCTGCTTTTATGTTATAACCCTTCCTATCAATTAACGCAGCAATCTGCGCTAAAGCTTTATCATCTGCAACACCACTAATACCAATTGATATATTTTTTTCTTTTGGAGTGTAAGTGTACGCATCCTGTAAAAATTGAAATATTTTAGCAGCCGTATTAATTTGCTCTTGTTTATCTTCTATATAAATAATGTAATCCACTAGACGACACTCATGTTAGTCGATGTGAGGTTAGGAGACAGATTTTGCACAAATGCCGTCTAGTATTGTGGAGCAAGTTTCTTTTCATCTATTATAATTTTTTCGGTTACATCGATACTTTTTTTACTAATAAGTGTACGATTTCCGTATTCTTTTAATTCTAAAGTTTGGTTAGCTAAATTTCTTTTTTTAAGATTAATTGCATATTGTATTCCACGATAGGAAACACCTAGATATTCAGCAGCTTGCTTTTTACTTAACCATCCTTGTTCTGTTATGGCCATATTATATTTTCCATTTTCGTGTTAAAAATCTTTGCAATATTTATTTTATGTCTTAATTTAAATTTTCGTTGTTTGTTTATAAGTCTTGATACCATACTTGGTGATAACCCACATAGAGAAGCTAAACCTCGAACTGAAACACGATGTGCATCCATAATTTCTTGTAGTGTCCGTAGGTTTTGTGTAGTCTTAAAATTCATATTGTTTACACATATTAACGCCTAAGTAAAGTTTTTAAAAGGTTTTTTTTTGCTTTTCTGCATATTTATGCATATTTTTAGCATAACAATACAAGGTGTGAGGACTAATGTATAAACAATATAAAAGCAAACAAGAGTGTGTTTTTAACATTTTAAATCTTGAAACAAGGAACATTACTGAAATTTCTAATGCAACAGGCATTAGTCGATCTCAGTTAACGAAATGGAAAAAAGGTGTTGATGTCAATGTTAGGATAGATAGTATTCATAAACTCGTTGAATGTTTAGGTTATAAAGTTAGTTTTGAGGAAGACACAATTATTGTTACTAATGCGGAAGACAAAAAAAACCAAACCACGGGGGGTCAAACAATGAAAACAAATCTATTGTATGAGCATATTGAATTGCTCAAAGACAAGATTAATAGTCTTGTTCAAAACATAGATAAAAAAGATACACAAATAGCTGAATTAAAAAACGAGAATAAAGAACTTGTTAAAAATCCAATACAAATTGAAAAGTTTGAATCAATTGCGTATGATTTTACAACTTCTGTTGACATCAAATGGGGTTTACAGGTAAAAAGAAAAATATATGACGTTGAAAACATCGCTGTTTTTGCACGAGCTTTAGGTATAAAAAAACAAGAAGCAAGTAAGTATTTTGATTCTGAAAATTTTTATCCAATGAAGGAGCATCCAATTAACACCATTATAACAAAAGAATCATTAAATAAACTCGAAGGTGAAACAAGTTGGTTTATGGATCTTGTTAGGAAGGGACGAGATTTAAAACAAATATTGCAAGGACTTGGTGTGTTAACATTTCTTATCGATTATAAACTTAATGATAAGGTGCTTAGGACAATAACATATTCAAGAATTGTTAACGTATTACCGATCATTACAATTGTTAATAAGGTACAAATTATTCGAGAGTAATTAATAAACAAACACAGGAGACAAAAAAACCAATGGCTAATCTTTATAAACGTAAGGATCGTAAAAAGAAACCTTACATAGTAAGAACAAAAGACCCAGTAAGTTTTAAATGGGTAAGTATTCAATGTGCGACTAAAGCAGATGCTTTAATTGAACTAAAAAAAGCAGAATACATTGAACAATGTGTTAGGACTAACAATCCAGCTTGGAAAGCTCTGTATTTTAAAACAGAACAATCAGTTACGATTGGAGATGTATTTGCTGCATACAGAGAAAATGAGTTAACAAAAAAACGTAATCAGCTTACTATTAACAAATATGAATCAGTAATGAATTCCGTTACAGGTAAACTATTAGATGATGGTAGTATTGTTGATATAATTTTTGCAGAAAATACACCTGTTCAAACCATACGTGGTGCATCAAAAACAGTACAAAATAATCGTAAGCTAGGTTGGGAAATATATAAAACTATTCGTGAGAAACAAGGACGCACTAGACGAGGAATCAATAGTTACCTAAGTGAATTACGTAGTATTTTTACCTGGGCAAGGCATAACGGTGGTAAACATGGGCGTGGTATGGTTGATTTTGAAGTTATTACACTAAGTGATAAATATAAAGATGCAGAATTACCAGAAGAAAAATGCAAGGTATGGTTAGATGATGAGATTAAAAACCTTATGACTAATCAAAACATACCAACGTATTTACGTGAATTAATTGATATTTATGTTTATACAGGAGCTAGAGCAACAGAACTGTTGAGATATAATTATCTTAATCGCAAAAAAGAACTCCAATGGCATCATGTTGATTTTAAAGAACGTAAAATTGCTACACTAACTAAAGGTAAAAAATCTGCAAATCCTGTAAGACAGCATCCACGCGTAATGGAAATTTTAACTAAATGGCAGAAGCAAGGTTTTAAAGCACCATTACCATTTGGATATAAAAAATTACAGGAATACATTGATACCATTAGTAATGTTACAGGCATAAAATTTACGTGCCATGATTTACGAAGACTTAAATCACAAATGACAGAACAAGAACTAAACGATATACGTTTTGCTACTCAAGCCATCGGCGATACATCTGATAAGATGGTAGCAAAATCGTATGCACCTCAAAGTGATGCTACAATGGATATTATTAATGATGCCGTTCATAGTAGATTAACAAGAAAAAGTGAGGTTAATTAATTCGTAACCAAACAGAAGACACACAATACTTTGCAACCATTTGCAACCAAATGAGTTGTTTATTCTCTGTAAACTAGTGGAATCATAATCCAAAGGTCGGGGGTTCGATCCCCTCCTCCGCTACATGGAAAGTATTGACGAGAAACCCGCTAATTTTGGCGGGTTTTTTGTTATGCGTTATTTTAGTCAAATATGCACAAATATGCATAAAATAGCATCAAATTTGCAACCATTTGCAACCGCTTTTTTCCAAAAACGAGTAACGTATCCTAAATTTAAAACTCTTCTTCAATAGTCATTTTAATATTAAACACATTACTTGCAATTTGTTTTTGAACTAAAGAATTTTGTTTAAATCTTGCATATATAAAATCAGAAGCAGATGTGCTTGTTGAATCTGATGAAAAAATAAATGGCAACATAGGTCCTTT
>VTLG01011279.1_pt1 | contig 28046 bp, 40 predicted proteins | sample 4694571 | NCBI WGS metagenome assembly VTLG01 (sample SAMN12604809, study PRJNA352737) | marine metagenome | biome: ENVO:00000447; feature: ENVO:00000209|ENVO:00000569|ENVO:01000036; material: ENVO:00002151; isolation source: viral sequences binned using virsorter ...
GCCCAGTCTCTTTCCGTTTCATTTTCTCGGCTTTCAATTACCTATTTTACAGAAAAGATCAATAATTAGCGTAAAACAGACTTAGTCGGACGTAAGTATACACCTTTAATCAAATCAACCCAAAACGATTTACTAGGTCACAAAAAAACACAGGTATTACGAGTCCACCTATGTATTTGTCTATAAGTATTTATGTAAATATTTAATCTGTCAGAGGATTAAGCGAGGATTGTTATGTCCAATCCTCGTCTACTTATACATAGACAATCATTCTCGATTGACAATGTTGTATTTTCAGGGGGGTAAGATATAAACAAGATATTAACACGTGATACAGTATTTCGTATATTTGATTTACTATATATGAAAAAATCGTTTACAATAAAAGTACCAATGTCTCTTGACGCAATACCGCTTTCTCATTATCAAAAATATGTAAAAGTTGTAGATGACAATAAAGACAACCAAGACCAGGAGTTTTTAAGCCTTAAGCTATTAAATATATTTTGTGGTATTACTATGAAACAGGCGTATGAATTACCAATATCAGAATATGAATCCATCCTTAAACATCTCTCTGAATTATTAACTGAAAAATCTATATTACAAAGAAGATTTTATATGACAGACCCAAAAGGTAAAAAGGTAGAATTTGGTTTTATACCAAATTTAGATAAAATGAGTTTAGGTGAATACATAGATGCAGAAAAGTATTTATGTAACTGGGAAGATATGCATAAAGCTATGGCTGTTTTATACAGGCCTATAGTTGCTGGCAATAAAGATTTTTATTTGATAGAAAAATATAAAGGCAGCGATAAATACTCTAGTGTAATGAAAGATGCGCCTTGTACTGTTGCTTTGGGTAGTATGGTTTTTTTTTTGAGTTTAGGAATAGAATTGTCGAAAACTACTCTGGGCTCTTTACTCAATCAGCAGCAGATATCGAAAGAGGATCTTTTAGCCAAGGGTTTGGAAAAAAATGGGGATGGTATCAATCAATACATTCACTTGCAAAAGGAGATGTATTCAAAATTGACAAAGCTACAAGAACTAATCTACACAAGGCGATGATGTGGTTGGAGTTTGAAAAAGACAAGTCTGACTTAGAAGAAAGAATTATAAAAAAAGCATACAAATAATGATAGCAGTATACGAAACATTAGATAAAATAAAAGATAAGTTAAGAGAAAATCCGTCTATCCAAACGGTTACGTTTGGAGACTTAATGGAAGTAGACTTAGCTAAAACATCAATATTTCCTATAGCACACGTTGTAATAGGTAATGTTGCATTTAGCGACCATATTATAGTTATGAATCTAAGAATACTATTTTTAGATATAGTAGATGATAACAGAGTTCCAAATTCTGCTGACCAGTTTTTTCGCAATGACAATTTAATTGACATCTTAAACACTCAACTTTCTGCAGCAAATATTTTACAAGAGAATCTTAGAAGAGGTACTGGTTATGCAGATTTATTTCAAGTGAAAGGTAGTATTAATTGTCAACCATTTTTAGATACACTAGAAAATCAATTAGCTGGATGGGGAATGGATCTCGTATTAGAATTACCAAATAAAACTACAAGCGTTTGTTGATATGCCACTAACTAAAAGAAAACCAGGAGAAAAACGAAAAGACTTTATGATGAGGTGTATGACTGATCCTACAATGCGTAAAGAATTTAAAAATACAGATCAAAGATTAGCTGTATGTATAACTCAATATAATAAGTGATGGAAACTAGAATCAAAAAAGCACTAAAAAAACTGGGTGAATCTATGGTTGATGATATAAAATTACAACTTCTAAGACACACACCAAAACCTAAGGTTGCTAGTAGAAACCTTCTTAATAGTTTAAAACCCGTTGTACCAACAGGAAAAAAAGAATTAAGAATAGTAGCTAAAGGTGCACCTTATGAGGTGATTGTAGATAAAGGTAGAACACCAGGCGCAAAACACCCTCCAGTAGAATCAATTAGAAAATGGATACAAATAAAAGGTATACAAGCAAGAAACATAAAACCTAAAAGTTTACCTTATGCTATAGTGAACTCAATACACAACGAAGGTATAGAAGGTATAGATTTTACAGCTAACACATTAAAAAAGTTTAGACCTGTTATTAGTAAATCTTTAGGTGTAGAATACGAAAAAGAATTAGACAGAATAATAAAAGAAATAAAAGAAGAATTAAATAAGTTTGAATAATGGCAATAAATTATACACCACAATTAGCAAGAAGTCCAATATTTTACAAAGCAGCACAAGCTTTAGGTGAGAAATTTGTATATAGTATATTTATTTATACTGGTCATCTTACAACTAATAAACCAGCTACAGCAACATATACAATAACAAAAGATAAATTAGAGGATGTTGTTGAAGTTGGATTAACAACTACAACAACATCTAATAAACTCGTAGACTCTGTCAAACTTTTCAGTGAAACCGTAGAAGTTGGAGATTTAGTATTTAACACTTCAGATAATACAATAGCGATAGTTAGTGCTATAGATAGTGATACAACTCTTTCTTTGGACACAGACATAATGGCATCTGGTGAAAATTATAAAATATTTAGCAAGACTTCAGCATCTATAGAGATTGCTGAACTCATTAGGGATTACTTTAAAACTGAATATTATAATTTAGCTGTAGACGGAGTATGGGTAGAGATAACTACAGAGTTACAAATTAAATCTGGCACTACTACAGCAACAACATCTAATAAATTAGTTGATAGCACTGCTACATTTATAAGACAACTATTACCATCGTCATTTACGATAACTGCAAAAAATACAACCGATACTACTTCAGCTACAGTTTCAGCAGTCGATAGTGATACAACACTATCTTTAAGTAGTGATATATTTACAACTGGCGAAGCCTATACTTTAACTGTAAGTGCAACAGCTAGCAACGACACTCCTTGGATTAATTTTGATGGATATGGCTTTTTTAAAGATGGTATAAATCCAGGAAACAGCATTTTAGCAAATCAACAAGCACTCATAACAAACTCAAAAATATATTTTAAACAAGGTAAAGATATTATTATACCAGTTTACTCCGCTAATCAATCCACACTTACATTTACTGTTGGAGGTGTATCTAATGTTTTTTGGAATAGTGTAGATGAGTTTTGGAATACATATCAAAATACTTGGGGTAATATTATAAATCCTATAAAAATTACTGACGGAGATGTAAAAGATTCTGGTACTGCAACAGGTACAACTGCAAACAAACTTGTTGACAGTAATCAAAACTTTTTGACTACTGTAAAAATTGGTATGACAGTTTACAATACAACAGACAGTACAGTAACTAATGTTACTGCTGTCGACAGTGATACACAGCTTACACTTGCAGACGATATAATGGTAAGCGGTGAAGCCTATCAAATACAAGACGGTAGAAGTTCAGACAAAATTCAATACGTTGTAATTTCACAAACAAACGGATTTACAGGCGGTACAGTAACAATAACAGACGGATTGAACAAATCTTTGTCTCAAGTGATTACTTTAGAAGAAATAGCTTGCAGTAAGTTTACGCCATTTAGAGTAATATTCTATAATAGGTTTGGCGCATTACAAGATATTATATTTAGTAAAAAATCTATAAAACAACTACAGACTAAATTTGAGAAGTTTAAGAGAAGCACAATAAACTTTAATGAATCAACATTTAGTTATGATATTTATAAAGCACAAAAACAAAGAATAGATATTCAAGGAGAAGAGTCAATAACATTGAATACAGATTTTTTAGATGAGGATATATCTAACCCAATACAAGAGCTTCTTATGAGTCAACAAATTTGGATTGACGAAAATATAGCTAATACTCAAACATCAGTAAGTCCTGTTATTATCAAAACTTCTGACGTAGAATTTAAAACAAGTGTAAACAATAAAGTAGTTAATTATACTATAGAGTTTGAATTTGCTAATGATAAAATACAAGATATAAGATAATGTTTACCTTACAATTATTTATAAAAGATATAACTAAAAAAGAAAAAGAGGAGAACATACCTGCTGGTTTTGTAAGGGTAGATTTGTTTAAAGATGAATCAGTAACCATTACGCAAACTATACAAAATGTAAGAGATATAGGATCTGTATTTACAGATTTCACTAGAACTTTTAATATACCAGCTTCACCAAGCACAAATAAATTATTTAAACATTATTACAATTCTGATATAGTCCAGTCTGGTAATAATTTACTTTCTGGCTTTGATGCTAGAAATAGAAGAGAAGCAAGAATTGAATTGAATCATACACCTTTTAAAAAAGGTCAAATAAGACTTGATGGAGTTTTATTAAAAGAGGGTAAACCAAATTCATATAAAATAACTTTTTTTGGTGACACTATAAAACTTGCAACTCTTATGGGAGATGAAACTTTAGGTGCGTTAAACCTAAGTTCATTTAACACAGAGTACACTGCAACTACTGTCAAAAATAAATTACAATCTGCTATAGGAGATTTAATTACACCTTTAATAACCCACACAAGAAGATTAGTTTTTAATTCTAATGATAATGATAATACAACTCCAATTTATTCTGGTATCATAGATAACATTGCGGAACAAAGCACAGTTAGAGTAGATGCTAATAGGGGTTTGTCTTTAAAGCAACTAAAGTTTGCTTTAAGAGTACATAAAATAGTCGAAGCTATACAAACTAAATACAATTTAACATTTTCTGATGATTTTTTTAATACTACCAACACACCTTACTATAATTTATATATGTGGTTGCATAGAAAAAGTGGTGACGTAGGTACAGATTCACAAATAGCAGAACCTTTTACACAACAAATAACTACTTTTCAAACAGGACCTTTTTTAATACCAGGAGGTAATTATGATAGTTTAATTGTTTCTGACGGTTCTACATTGACTGTTTCTGGTGATGATAATTCTAATTTTAAGATTGACGTAACACCTAATGATAACTCAATAAACTATACTATAGAAGTGCTTATAGATGGTGAATCAAGATATACTACGTCAGGCACAGGGGCACTAACTTTAGAAATGAGAGGTGGAACTAACCCAAATTTTGTTATACCAGGTAATTATACTTTTTTAATAACAACAAGATCTACACAAACATTATCCGTATCAGGCACTATAACTATGTCTGTAGATCCACAGCAATTGCCATTACAACAATACACGTTGACTTTTAGTAATATAGCTATCGCACAAACACAAGCATTTCTTATACAAAAAGAAATACCTAAAATTAAATGTATAGACTTTTTATCAGGTTTATTTAAAATGTTTAATCTTACTGCTTTTGTGCAAGATGACGGTATAATTAAAATACAAACATTAGATTCTTTTTATGCTAGTGGTGTTACAAGAAATATAACAGAATTTGTAGATATAAAACAAACCGAAGTAAACATAGCTCTACCATTTAAAGAAATAGATTTTAGATTTTTAGGTAGACAATCTTTTTTAGCTGACACACACGAAAAAATATTCAATTTAGAATGGGGTACAGAAACATTTAACCAAGAAGATGTTTTACTAGACGGTACTGTTTATAAAGTAGAGTTACCTTTTGAACATCAAAAGTTTCAAAGATTGTTTGATTTAAACGATCAGACAGGTGGAACAGTGTCAAGTGTGCAGATTGGATGGTCTGCTGATTTAGATCAAAGCGCATACATAGGTAGACCTTTATTATTTTACCCTATTAGAATTACTGGTGGGTCTAGCATACAACTTAAAGATTTTGCGGATGTTGATGCAAGTTCTATCACAAATTATATAATTCCATCAAACGTAACTACGTTACTTTCAACGGGACAGTCTATACATTTTGGCACAGAGAATCACGAATATATTGTTCCAGAAGAAGAAACTGTAGAAAAGAATTTATTTAGCGAATACTATAGTAATTACATCAGCGATGTATTTGACTCGAAGAACAGACTCAGTAGGTTAACTGCATATCTTCCTGCTAAGATATTGCTTAATTTATCTCTAGCCGATAGGCTCGAGATAAATCAGAAGAGTTATAAAATAAACTCAATAAGTACCGATATGGAAAACGGTAAAAGTGAATTAGAATTAATAAACAATTTCGATGCTTAAAAATATATTAGACTTATTAAAATTAGATGATTATTATGGTGTGTCACCTTTGATTGATATTGCAAAGGGTAAATATGAAGCACCAAGAACGTTAAAGGAAGTTAAAAACAAAATAAAACGATTTAAAAATGAATGAAGAATATATACTAAAGATTGTACTTGAAGATAAAGAATTTATCGTAAGTGTAAATGGAGTAGAAAAAAGAGTTGGTAGTTTAAAACAGGCTTTTGATGAAGGTAAAAAAGGTGCAAAAGGTTTATCTGATGAAACTGCAGGTCTAACTAAAAAAAATATAGATCTTACTTCAAATGCTGGGTTAGCTGGTGCAACACTTACTGAATTTGGTAGAACAATCTCAGATTTACCTTATGGTATACGTGGTGTAGCAAACAACCTTTCTCAGTTATCTACGTTATTTATTACTTTGGTTGCAAAATCCGCAGACGGAGGTAGGTCAATAGATGGTGTTCGTTCTGCTTTTGGTCTGTTAGTAAAACAACTAAAAGGACCTTTAGGTTTTATTTTAGCATTTCAAGCTGTCATAGCTTTATTAGATTTTTTTAGTGGTAAAAGTAAAAAAGCTGCAGAAGCAGCAGACACGTTTACAGATGCGGCTGATAGACAAAGTCTAACATTACAAGTTTTGTTAAACAATTTACAAGACACTAACTTATCATTAGAAACTAGGCAGTCACTTTTAGACGCTGCTTCTTTGTCAACTTCAAAGTTGACAAAAATATTAGAAGACGCAAATTTAACTGAAGCAGAAAGAAAAGATAGAGCAGAAGAGTTTTTAAGAATTGAATTAGATAGGATACAAAAACTATCTTTAGTTAAAGAACGTGAAGAAGCTGTAGCTGAAGCTCGTTTGGCAAATGCAGAAGCTGTTAAAGCACAAGAAAAGGCGCAAGCAGACCTAGATGCAGCAAGAGGATTAGGTATAAGAGCTCAAGGTTCAACTGTAAAATTACAAAAAGAGTTAAATGAAGCACAAGAAGCAGCAACTAAAACAACAGCAGCTCTTGATGGTGCAGAAAAATCTTTAACAAGCACTTTATTAGCAGTTTCTGAAGCAACCAAACTACAAAACCAATTACTAAAGTCAAATACAAAAAGCAAAGGAGACAATAAAGATGCAACAGAAGATTTAATTGCAATAACCTTTAAAGATTTTTTGGCTGCTCAACAAGAAGGTACAGCTACTGAGTTAGCAAATATAGAGTTGGTAAAACAACAAACAATATCTTCTCTTAAAGCACAAGGGCTTTCTTTTGATGAATTTCAAAAAAAGAAAGAATTTGTTTTGAGAATGGCCACAAATGCAGAAATTGGATTGTTGCAAAAAATATTAGACACAAATCAAGTTGGCGCTACAGAAAGAATACAGATAGAAACAAGAATTGCAGAGCTTACAGGTGAATTACTTGATTCTACCGAAGAGAAAATAAGAGATACCTCTTTAACAAGAAAAGAACAGTTTGAAAAAGATTTACAAGAAATAGCTGGTTTTCTTTCAAGTATAGAAAATATTGCAAATATGTTCTCAGACGCTGAACTGCAAAGGGAAGAGAGAAAAACTACAATACTAAACAACGAACTTAGAGATAGGCTTAGAAACGAAAACTTATCAAAAGATGAAAGAATCAGAATTAATAAACAAATAGAAGCTAATGAATTAAAACTACAGAAAAAAAGAGATGAGATAGCTGAAAGAAACTTTAAATTACAAAAAGCTTTTGCTATTGCACAAGCAGCTATAAACACAGCTTTAGCGATATCAGGTGTCTTAGCACAACAACCAGGCGGTCTAATAAGCAGAAAAGTTGCGGCTGTAATTATAGGTGCTTTAGGTGCTGCTCAAATAGCAGCTATTGCTTCACAGAAATTTGTACCTACAGCTACATCAGTTCCTGGAGGTGTTGGTGCTGTTGGGGCTGGAGCTTCAACAAGTCAAGCACAAGACCCTGCATTCAACATAGTAGGTACAGGTCAGCAATTTCAGTTAGCACAAGTTATCGCTCAAAGAACAGGAGAACCTGTAAGAGCTTTTGTTGTAAGTGGTGATGTAAGAACAGGGCTTGCTTTAGATAGAAATATTATAAACAGTTCTAAAATTAATTAAAACAAATAAATACAAAATAGATTTACTTATTATGAAAGATTTCAAAGTTATAGAGCTTGTTTTAGATGAAGAGAACGAAATCTCTGGTATACAAGCAATATCAATAGTAGATGATCCTGCAATAGAAGAAGAATTTATTGCACTTAAATCACAAGATGTTAAATTAGCGCAAGTAGATGAAGAAAAGAAAATACTAATGGGTCCTGCTCTAATACCAAACAAAAAAATATATAGAAAGTTTCAAGAGCAAGAATATTTTATATACTTCAGTGAAAATACCGTCAAAAAAGCAGCAGAGCTTTTTTTGACTAAAGGTAAACAAAATAACAGCACCTTAGAACATAAAATAAACCTAAACGGTTTGTCTGTTGTAGAATCTTGGATTATAGAAGATCCTAAAATGGATAAATCTAAAAAATATGGTTTTGAATTACCAAAAGGTACTTGGATGGTTACTATGAAAGTAAATAATGATGAAATTTGGGATACTTATGTAAAAACAGGTAAAGTGAAAGGTTTTTCTATTGAAGGGCATTTTGTAGACGCATTAAAGTATGATGAAGAAGAAGAATTAGAAGACAGCGAGCTTGCAGCCCTATCATTAATAGAAGAATTAACAGAAGAATTAGATGTAGAACTAGAAACTTACTCTGATTATCCTGAAGGAGTCAGAAATAACGCAAAAAGAGTATTAGAGTATGTAGAAAAGAATGGTTGGGGTAGTTGCGGAACACCTGTAGGAAAAAGAAGAGCATCGCAAATTGCTGCTGGTGCTAATTTAAGTGTAAGCACGATAAAAAGAATGAGAAGTTTTTTACTTAGACACGCAAAAGACTTAGAAGTGTCTACATCTTATGGTGATGGTTGTGGTAAACTTATGTATGATGCCTGGGGCGGTAAAGCTGGTCTTAGATGGGCAGAATCTAAACTAAAAGAATTAGGAGAAATAGAATTAACATCTAAATCTGTAGATGAAGATTTTGCTATCATAGACGATAGGCTTGCTTACTCATCCAAAGAGAAAGCAGAAGAGATGGCTAGAAATATAGGATGTGAAGGTATACACGAACACGAGTTTGAAGGTAAAACTTGGTATATGCCTTGTAAATATCATAACAAAGAAGAATTAAAATATCATTGTCCCGAAGGATACAAAAGAAAAGACGGTAAATGTATAAAAATGGCTGAAGTCGGTCCTAGAGGTGGTATAAGAAAAAGCCCTAAAGCCCCAGGATCCAAAACACCAAATCCAAGACCAAAAGGAAAAGGTAGTGCAAAAGGAACTGCAAAAGGTAAAAGAGGTGCTAAAGTATCTGCTAAAGATCGTGCAGCTTTACAAAAGAAAGCTGACGATTTCAACAAACGATACAAGCAAAAATTAGGCTATGGTATCACAGTAGGTATGTTGGCTTCTGTATTTCAAAGAGGTCTAGGTGCGTTTAACACAAGTCATTCACCTAGAGTAAAATCACCTTCTCAATGGGCACACGCAAGAGTTAATGCGTTTATGTATTTAGTAAGAAACGGTAGACCACAAAATCCTAAATATACTACAGACTACGATTTATTACCATCTAAACATCCGAAAAGCAAATGATAAATAAACCATTCAAAACTCCAAGTAGAACAAGTCCAAAATCAGGCAAAAGAGCCTGCTTATGTGATGACGGAAAAACTTATTCAAGAAGATGTTGTAAAGGTTATTTAATCAATCAAGGTATTGGTAAAGTATAAAAATACAACAGCACAAATAAATAATGATTAACCTAATATATATATAGTTATGAAAGCAAGTGAAATAATAGACAAATTCAAAAATGTCCTTCTTAACACAGAAATAGAATCTGACGAAAAAGTCAATCAAATTTCTGATATAGAAGTAAACGAAGAAATTGCTCTAAATGAGCAAAACGAAAACTCAAATGTTCAAAACAAAGTTGAACTTAATGAGCAAGTAGAAGCTGGATACCACGATGACGATAAGAAAAAAATGGGTGAGCACGAAGACAAAGAGATGGAAGAGCACGAAGACAAAATGGCTAAGTATGCAACTAAAGAAGATTTAGCTAGAGCTATTGCAGAAGTCAAAGGAATGATTGAAAAAATGTCAAGTGATGAAGAAAAAGATGTACCAGAAGAATTAAAGGCTGAAGAAAAGCAAGAGCTTTCTGCACAAGAGCCAGTCGTTGAGCCAATATCTCACGACCCACAAGCAAAAGTAAATAGTAACAGAAAAGTATTATTTGCACAAAATAGAAGAAAATCTACTCTTGACAGAGTGATGGAAACAATAATAAATAAAAATAAATAAATATGGCAGTTTTAGAACACGTTAGCGATGATGTAATGAGAATATTCGATGACTACGAAGTAGTTACAGCGACTGGATCATTAAATCTATCAGACTCTGGAAAGACATTTAAGATTTCTGGAACAGGATATACAGTAACTTTACCAGCACCAAGTGCAGGTTTTAAAGTTAAATTTATTGTATCAGCAGCATTTTCAACAGACTTTATAGTACAATCACCAGCATCAAATAGAGATACTATCAACGGTGGTGTGATTGTAAATGGAGCTATTGTAGAAGCTGATGCAGTTGACAAGGTAACATTTGAAGATGGTGCAGAAAGTATCGGAGATTTCATTGAAATACACTCTGACGGTACAAGCTATTTCTTATTTGGAAATGGAAACGCTTCATCATCCTTAACAGTTGGAGAAATATAATAATTAAATAAATAAAAAGATATGGCGACTACAACAAGTATAACTACAAGCTACGCAGGTGAATTTGCAGGCGAATATATCGCAGCAGCTTTACTAAGTGGTGTAACGTTATCTCAAGGTGGGGTTTCAATTAAACCCAATATTAAATTTAAAGAAGTTATCAAAAAACTAGCACTTGACAGTATTTTAAAAGATGCTTCTTGTGATTTTGATCCAACTTCAAACATAACATTAACAGAAAGAATTTTACAACCAGAAGAGTTTCAAGTAAACTTACAATTATGTAAAAAAGATTTTAGACAAGACTGGGAAGCAAATAGTATGGGCTTTAGCCAATACGATAATTTACCAGGTAACTTTTCTGATTTTTTAATCGGACAAGTATCAGCAAAGGTTGCAGAAAAAGTAGAACAAAATATTTGGCAAGGAGCTACTGCTAATAATGGTGAGTTTGATGGATTTCAAGCTTTACTAGCGGCAGACAGTGATGTTGTAGATGTTTCAGGTACTACATTATCTGCTGCTAATATTATTGCTGAGTTAGGTAAAGTAGTAGATGCAATTCCAGGTTCTGTATATGGTAAAGAAGATGTAAAAATTTATATTCCTACAACTGCAGCTAAATTTTATATTCAAGCACAAGCAGCTTTAGGTTATAGAGATTTATATAACGTAGGTAAAACAGATATGAATTTCCAAGGTATTCCATTATTTACTGCACCAGGTTTAGGTAATGACAAAATGGTTGCAGCAGAATCATCTAACTTATTCTTTGGTACAGGTTTATTAAACGACTGGCAAGAAGTTAAGTTAATTGATATGGCAGATATTGACGGAAGTCAAAATGTAAGAGTTGTTCTTAGAGGAAGTGCAGGAGTACAACACGGTATCGGATCTGATATTGTTTTATACTCTTAATGTTTAATCAAAGGGGGTTTCTTAACCCCCTTTTAATAATAATAATATGAGTTGTGATTTAACAAAAGGAAGACAAAGACCTTGTAAAGATTCGGTAGGTGGGTTGAAAGCAGTTTACTTTATTGACTATGGTATGACTGGTTTAGTTATGAATACTACTTCAGGAACTGAAGATAACGTTGCTGCTATTTCAGGTAGTAATACCGCTTACAGATACGATCTTAAAGGCAACTCCAATTTAGAGCAAACTATCACCTCTTCAACAGATACAGGTGGTACGTTTTTCGAGCAAGTTCTAACTTTGGTTTTACCAAAACTATCACCTAAAGATCATAAAGAATTAAAATTGATTTCGTTTGCTAGACCTCACGTCATTATAAAAGATAATAATGATAATTATTTTATGGCTGGACTAGAGCACGGAATGGATGTGACTGGAGGAACAATTTCTTCAGGTGCAGGTATGGGAGATTTAAGTGGATATACATTAACTTTTACAGGTCAAGAAAGAGCACCTGCGAACTTCTGTGATATTTCAGCAGAAACAGACACACAATTATCATTTAGTAATAATGGTGGTTCTGCGTCAAATGTATCTGTTGTACCAGGAGTTGTTGCAGATGTAGATGTAGACGATGACCAATCTGGAATACCAGGTGGAGGTAATTAGTGATTTTTTTCATAAGTTTTGTAAAGAAGCCCTGCAAGTCAGGGCTTTTTTTATAAACAAACTTAATACATTTTGATTATCTTATTATGATACTATTACAACCTGTAACAAGTTCGCAAACATTAAAATTAGTGCCTAGGTCTTATAAAGCCGATAGTACAGTGCAATTAGTAATAACAGAAGATGGAACTAGAAAAACAGAAACATTAACAGGGTTGACATCTACTTATGTCGGTAACTTTATACAAATACCTTGTACATTCAGTATTTTAGCAGAAGGTAAAATTTATTTACTTGAATTTACAAGATCTGGTAATTTGCTTTTTAGGTCCAAAGCTTTTTGCACAGCACAAACAGATAGAACTATACCTCATACTTTAAATACAAATGAGTATACAGAGCACAGTGCTGATGCTGCAGGTCAAAAATATATAACAGTATAATATGGCAAAAAATAAGAAAACATATAATAACAATATTAGAGTAGTTAATTTACAGGGTTATACAATACCAGAAATAAAAGAAGATTATAGAAACGACTGGGTTGTTTATGGAGAAAACAATGACTACTTTGACAACCTAATACAATTATATCTTAGCAGCCCAACAAACTCTTGTTGTGTCAATGGTATAGTAGATATGATATACGGTAAAGGTATTGATGCTACAGATAGTGATGAAAAACCTGAGATGTATTCTCAAATGAAATCATTACTAAAACCAGACCAAGTTAGAAAAATAGTAAACGACTATAAACTTTTAGGTCAAGCTGCAATACAGATTATTTACAACAGATCAAAAACTAGAATAACGAACCTAGTACATTTTCCTATGGAAACACTAAGGGCAGAAAAAACTAGAGAAGGTAAAATAAGAGCTTATTACTATCATCCTAAATGGTCCGAAATAAAACCTGCAGATATACCAAAAAGAATACCTGCTTTTAAATATGGAAGTAAAGTAGATCTTAGAGAAATATATGTTGTAAGACCATACAGACCAGGTTTTTATTATTATGCACCAGTTGATTATCACGGTTGTTTACAGTATTGTTCACTAGAAGAAGAGGTTTCAAACTATCACATAAACAACATAAAGAATGGCTTACAGCCATCTTTATTAATTAATTTTAATAATGGTGTTCCTGACGAAGAAGCACAACAATTAATAGAAAGAAAAATCCAAGATAAATTTGGAGGAACTTCTAATTCTGGTAAGTTTATTCTTGCCTTTAACGATGACCCTGATCGTAAAGCAGACATTGAACCTATACATTTACCTGATGCACACGCACAGTATCAGTTTTTGGCAGATGAAGCTAGAGAAAAAATAATGTTAGGTCACAGAATTGTTTCTCCAATATTACTTGGGATAAAAGACAATACAGGTTTTGGTAATAACGCAGAAGAGCTTAGAACAGCTTCTATACTTATGGATAACATAGTTATTAGACCATTCCAACAAAATCTCTTAGAAGCGTTTAAAAGCATCTTAGATTTTAATAATATTGACCTTAACTTATACTTTGTGACACTACAACCAATAGAGTTTACAGAATTAGACAATATTCAGACTAAAATTAAAAGAGAAGAGGAGACTGGTGAAAAACTATCAGCGATAGACAGATTAAAGAATTTATTTAAAACAAAAGAAGATGAAGGCACTATTCATAACAACGAATGATTTAAGACGTAAGTCTATTATCGGAGGTGCAGTAGATGCCGATAAGTTTATACAATTCGTAGAGGTTGCACAAGATATACATATACAAAATTATCTTGGAACTAAATTATATGAAAAAATAGAAACACTAATTACAAACGGTCAAATAACTCAAAACGCAAACTCTGATTATAAAAACTTATTAGATAAATATATTACACCTATGCTAATATGGTTTGCTCAAAGTGATTATTATATGTTTGCATCTTATCAAGTGTCTAATGGTGGTGTATTTAGACATCGAAGCGAGTCTTCAGAGACTCCTTCGATGCAAGAGATTAAATCACTTGTAGATAGCTCAAGAGATAAAGCAGAGTTTTATACACGAAGATTCTTAGATTTTATAAATCAGAATAGTAATTTATTTCCTGAGTATACTGCAGCTAATGATGACGGTATGTATCCTGATAAAAATGAGAACTTTAATAGTTGGGTTTTATGAAAAAAATAATATACAAACCTAAAGAAAAAAATATCGTTAAACTTAAAACGTTTATTGAAAAGGTTTTACCTAAGGAAGACGTTATTAAAAATAAATAAATATGGGTACTACATTAACTGGAGCTTTTATAAGTCAGACTTATGATTCGTTAATAAAAGTAACAGATAACGATAACTTAACATCAACAGCAAAAAGACTAACTGACGGTTTAGGAAACGACTCACCTTTGTTTTTATCTACAGATAAATTAGGCGTAGGTATTACACCAACAACAACATTTCAAGTATCAGGTAATTCACAGCTTGGTGGCAACTTAACAGTCACTGGTAATCTAATTGTACAGGGTACTACTACAACTGTTGATACGGATACTTTATCCGTAAAGGATCCCTTAATTATTGTAGGGTCTGATAACACTTCTAGTGACGCAGTAGATTTAGGTTTCTATGGTGTGTATGACACATCAGGATCATTAGATTTGTTTGCTGGTTTATTCAGAGACGCTTCAGATGGTAAATTTCATTTATTTAAAGACGTACAAGTAGAACCAACTACAACAGTAAATAAAAGTGCAACTGGTTATACAGTTGCTACTTTAGTTGGTAATTTAGAAGGAACATTAACAGGAACAATAGCATCAACTACAGTAGCTACAACTCAAAGTGCAAGTGATAATTCTACTAAAGTTGCTACAACTGCTTATGTAGATAATCAAGTTACAATACAAGATTTAGATTTTGCAGGTGACAGTAATACAGGTTCGGTTGATTTAGACAGCCAAACTTTTACTATTGCAGGTACAACAAATGAAATCGAAACATCAGCAAGTGGTCAAACGCTTACTGTAGGTTTACCAAGCACAGTAGCAATTACAACAAAAATTACTTCACCTATTTTTGGTTTAGGTGAAGGTACAAGTAATAAAATACAATTTATAGGAAGTAATGGTAATTGGCGAATAAATATTAGCGATAGTGCAAATCAGTTTGTAATACATTCTGAAAGTTTAGTCGCAGATTATTTTACAGTTATTGGTGGTGGCGGTATTAAATTAAATGCTTATGGATCTGGTAGCAAAACAGGTACAGTTGCAAAAAACTTAGCTGTAGACTCAAGTGGTAATATTATTGAAACAGACGGTGGTGTTGTTGATGGAAGTGGAACAGCTAATGATGTTGTTATGTGGTCTGATTCAAATACACTAACAGATGCACCTATTGCTATTTCTAGTAATGATGCTACTTTTGCAGGTGCAATAACAACGACAAGCGCAACAGGAATAAAAATAGATACAACAGGAAATGCTATATTAGAACTTGATGGCGCATCAGGTAGTACAGAAGCAATTATATTTAGACATTCAGGAACAGAAGTATCAAGAATAGCACATTCAAATTCTACAAGTCTAGTGTTTTCTACAGGAAGTTCTGTAGCTGCAGCTCTTACTTTAGACGCATCACAAAACGCAACTTTTGCAGGTTCAATTACAATACCTGAATACATAGTACATTCAGGCGATACAGATACTTTTTTTGGTTTTGTAACTGATAATGAATATAAAGTAACAGTCGGAAATAGCACAAAAATATTTGCTGATGCTAATAGTGCTTATTTATATCATCAAGGAAGTGTAAAACTAAATACTACAAGTGGAGGTGTTTTAGTTACAGGTGACATAAATCTAAGTGGTACAGCTATATATAAAAACTCTGGTACTTTAGAAATAAAATCAGAAATAATCAATATTAAAGGTGTAACTACAAATGAAAATATTGCAGGTTTTAATGAAAATGGCTCTGTTGATTTATATCACGACAACTCTAAAAAGTTAGAAACTACAAGTACAGGAGTAAGTGTAACAGGTGATTTAACTGCAACATCTGGTAAGTTTATATCAACAAGTTCTTCAAGTGGAGATTATGTTAGACTGTATGCAGGTAGTGGTACTGCTCAATGGGATATATATGGTAGTGGAGAAAACTTAAGATTATCAGAAAACTCAAGTGGTGGTGGTATATTTCAAGTAGATTCAGGTGCAAGTTTTGGAAGTGATGTTGCAATAGGAGGGACAGCAAATACATATAGCAATCAAACAGTATTAACAATAAATGGCTCTACTTACGGTAGATTAGATTTAGAAAGTTCTAATACACTTAGAAGTTCATTATTTGCTGGTTCATCAAATACAACCTTAGATGTTGCTAGTGGATTTTTTACTATTGATGTAGGTGGTTCAGAAGCTATTAGGATTGATACATCAGGTAATGTCGGTATTGAAAATACTAATCCTGTAACTCTTAAATCTGCAACAACTTTACAAGTAAATGGAAACGCTAAATTAGGTGATGCAAATGATAGAGGTCTATTATCTTTAGGAGATATTGCTTCAACAGGTGCAAATGCAGGTATATGGAGGGGTGCTGCAGGTGCTTATGGTTCGGCAGGTAACTTCTTAAACATAGGAGGTTATGATGGAATTGTTTTTACAACAGGTAATGCTGATATATCATCTCAAACAACTGCCTTAACCTTAGATTCATCACAGAATGCAACTTTTGCTGGAAATATAACCTCAACAGGCACATCAATAACTTTAGATAGTGCGGGAAGTGCTGATTATATTGCAGATAGAGCTAATGATACAAGTGGTGCAACATATCAATACAAAACAAATGGCACAATAAAATGGTATCACGGATTAAGAGGTGTATCAAGTGATGACTTTTTCTTATTTAATTATGGTACAGGTGCAAATGCTTTACATATTGAAACATCAAATTCAAAAGCTAATTTTTCAGGCGATATATCGTTAGATAATACTGGTAGTGGTGATAGAACTTTAACTATATCAACTACGACAGGTGGAGACCCTATAATAGTTATGAATAGTGATGCTTCTAATAGAAGTGGGCTAATAAGGTATCAAGACAATGGCACTAATATAGGTAGGATAGAATATGTACATAACGGAGATAGAATAGATTTTCAAGCAGGTTCTTCTACTGGCGCAACTATGAGTATAGAAAACAATGCGGTTGGAATTGGAGAAACTAACCCATTATCAGATTTAACTGTTAGAAGTGATAGCTCAGGAGGTAGGGGTGGTGAAATAAGTATTGTAAATTATGCATCAAATGCAACTGGAAATGAAGCTGCCTTAAATTTTGGTTTAGAAAGTTCTACTTATAACGCTGACCTATCAAATGCACAAATAAAAGCAAGAGTAAATAACGGGGCAACTGCTGCTAGTGATTTGATATTTTCATTGTGGAATGGTAGTGCTTTCGGAGAAAAAATGAGACTTCATTCAGACGGAAATTTAGGTATTGGTACTAATTCGATATTATCTGGTAACAGACTAGATGTGAGAGGTGGTAATATTATGGTCGGTGGTTTTGGTGGAGGTACTGATTATGGATTAATATTAACACCAGATGATGGAAGTGGTTATTGGAATATAGCTAATGTTACTGGTGGTGTTTTAACTTTTAACAACAGCTCAACGATTGGAAGTAGTGAGCAAATGAGATTAACAACTACTGGATTAGGAATAGGAACATCGCCTAATCAAACGGGTTTTGGAACTGATGAGACTGTATTAACAGTAAAAGGTAAAGCATCAGGCAAAAGAGGTATTTTAGAGCTTATAGGTTTAGGTAACGCGGATAATGATACTGTCGGTATTTTAAGTTTTATGAGCCAATCAGCAACACAAGAATTAGCATCAATAAAAGGTTTAAGACACACAAGCGATGAAAGTGGTAAATTGACGTTTTCTACAAACGACTCTGAAGCAATGAGAATTGATCAAGATGGTAATGTAGGAATTGGCTCAAATTCACCCTCTTCTTATAATGCACAATTAGTTTCATTTAAAGACGGTGGCTCATTTGCTTATTTAGGTCATAATAATTCTGGGGGAACTTTCCCTAAAGTATCGGCTTTAAGTTTTGGCAGTAGTGCTGTTTCATTTTCACATACAACTAATGGTGGCACAAATGCTTTAACAGGTTCGGCACAAATAGCAGCTATACAATCAGCTGCACATAATGCTCCTACCGATATGGTTTTTTATACAACAGCAGGTGGGAGTGTAACGGAGGGAATGAGACTTAGTTCTTCAGGAAATTTAGGAATCGATAACACATCGCCAAATGCACCTCTTCAATTTAATACAAGTGTTGCAACAAGAAAGATTGTTCTTTATGAAAATGCAAATAATGATTATGAGTTTTATGGCTTTGGTATAGAGGGAAATACTTTAATTTATTCAACTGGTTCTAATACCGACAACCACGTTTTCTTTTCAGCTCAAAGTAGCTCATCAAGAAGAGAAATTGCAAGATTTAATGGTAATGGTGATATTTTATTTGGTACGAGTACAAAAGCAAATGATTTTACATATCTAGAATTAGCAACCAACAATAGAAGAATTTTAAACATAGGATCTTCTACAACAAGTCAACAAACATTAGTAAACTTTAGAAATCCAAATGGTGTTGTTGGTGAGCTGCAAACTGATGGTTCTACTACAAGTTTTGTTACATCTTCCGATTATAGATTAAAAGAAAATGTAGTTGAAATGACTGATGCATTAGATAGAGTTAGTCAATTAAAACCTAGTCGATTTAATTTTATTGCAAATCCTGATAAAACATACGATGGCTTTTTAGCACACGAAGTACAAGATATAGTACCAGAAGCTATAAGTGGTGAAAAAGATGAAGTAGATGAAGATGGTAACGAAAAGTATCAAGGAATTGACCAGTCTAAATTAGTACCATTATTAGTTGGCGCAATACAAGAATTAAAAGCAGAAATAGAAATACTTAAAAATAAATAGTGTCAAAAAACCAACTAACGTGGTTTTGCGACCTAATTGGTAATTTATTATATTAGTAAAAAATTATAATTATGAATAAAATAGAAGATCAAGAATTAGAAAAAGTAAAATCATTTGAGCAAAAGATAATTAGTGTAAAACAAGAATTAGGTAATATTGAGATAAACAAAGACTTACTTAAAAACGCATTTACAACAGTTATGCAAGAATATGATAATCTTAGAAAGGAGCTAGAAGAAAAATACGGTAAAGTAAATATTAATATTTCTGACGGTTCCTATGAAGAAATAAAAAAAGATGAGCAAAGTAATTAATGAGGAAACTCAAGTAAAACTAGATCTTAAAACTATTGGAATTATTTTAGCAGGTGCTATATCACTTGCTGGTTTATATTTCACATTGACTGCTGAGATAGAATTAGCAAAAGAACTACCAAAACCTGAATTGACTAGGACAGAATATGACCTTAAAGATCAATTAATCAGAGAAACAATAGAAAACACAGCAGAACAAGTACAAGAAAACTCAGAAAAATTAGATAGAATAGATGAAAAATTATATGAAATCATACAAAAATGAAACAGATATTTGTCCTCATTGCACTTTTTGTATATGCCACAGTTAGCAGTCAAGAGTATACAATACTACACATAAACAGCTCTTGGAACTACAAAAATGACTACAAACACCTTGATAAGATTAAAGGTGCTAGAGTGGTTACTGCTTTATTAGAGGACCAGAAACCTAGTATAAAACAACAAATTAAATCTGTACCTGTTATATTTTTATATAAAGACAGAAGCTTAGTAGGTAGATGGGATGGTGGCATCTCTCTTAGAATAGATGTGCCTGTAGAAGAAATTCAATCAGTAATAGATAAAAAAATCAGGATTAGAAGAATTACTTCTAATTAAAAATTATGATTAGTAAACATATATCTATGAAAGAAGCTACTAGAAGTATAACAGCTTTTAGATTAGGCATTGATAATACTCCTTGTGGTAAAACAATATCCAATATGAAACTGGTAGCTCAATGGGTTTTTGAACCTTTAAGAGAATGGGTTGGTGGTCCAATCAAAATAAATTCATTTTACAGATCAAGGGCATTAAATGAGTCTATTGGTGGCTCAACACTATCTATGCATATGAGGGGACAAGCAATAGATATTGATGATATATATGGATATAAAACAAACAAAGAAATGTTTAATTGGATAAAAGAAAACTTAGACTTTGATACATTAATTTATGAATTTGGAAATGAAGAAAATCCTGATTGGCTACACGTATCATATGTAAATGCAGAAAAAAATAGAAACAGAGTATTAAGAGCTGTTAGAGAAAATGGTAAAACAAAATACATAGATATAACAAACGTATAAATGGAGGTAGCTATTATAAATAGAATTAATGTTGGTCTGCTTTTTGGTTTTTCGTTTTTTAGTAAAGACAATGAAAAAGACTTTAACGAACTCAATATATATTTATTTATTATTGTTATACATATAAAATGGTGGTAATATGAGTAAAAAGAAATTTGCAGAAACTACAGTAGGAAAGATGTTACTTGGTGCTGCAGGACTAATAAATCCTACACTTGGTAATGTGTTACAAGGTGTTACAAGTCCTAAAGAAGCAATAGCTGAAATAGGTAAATCTAAAATATCAAATGATGATAAAATTAAACTACAACAAATAATTTACGATCAACAAAACAAAGAGATAGAAGCTATTACAAGTAGATGGCAAGCTGACGCTAATAGCGACAGCTGGCTAAGTAAAAACGTTAGACCACTTGTGCTTGTATGGTGTATAGTAATATTTTCATTTGCTGGTATATTAGATAGTGTAGAAAGCGTGCCTTTTCATATAGGAGAACTTTGGAACGATACATTTGAAAAGGTTATGATGGCTGTTGTATTAGCTTACTTTGGTGGACGTACAACAGAAAAAGCTACAAGTATGTTTAAAAAATAATGGCTAAATCAGGATATACTCATATATATAAACCTAAGAAAAAAAGACCAGGAGTACATTCTAAAAACGCTTCACGCAACCAAATAGGTTACAAAAAGAAATACGTAGGACAAGGTATAAAAAGATAATTATCGTACTTAAATACTTTACATTTGACGAGTTTGATTGTCCATATTCAAGGTATGAAGATACAGGATATAAGTATATGGATAGAGAGTTTTTATTTATGCTAGATCAAGCTAGACATTTATCTAAAATTAAATTTAAGATTGTAAAAGGTTATGTATCGCCAGAAGGTCAAACTAGGAAAAATGAACTCAATAGGTCGTCTCATCTTATTGGTAGAGCTTGTGAAATATTTTGTAAAAACAATTATAAAAGATATAGAATTATTACTGCTTTATTAGAAGTTGGGTTTACTAGGATAGGCTTTACAGACGATAGAATATACGTAGATAACGATGATTTGAAGCCTGATTCTATATGGCATTATAGAGTAAATAATAAAAAATTCTACATAAAGCCTATATAATATATTATATAATAAATAAATAAATTATATTATATATATAATATAATATATTATATTACAACGCATTAAAAGCGTTGTAATAAAAAATTAATATATTAGCAAAATGGAAATAAACGAGCAACAATATTTAAAAGACTATATAACAATAGCTAAAACACTTGATAAAGTCTGGTGTCTTAAAGATAAAGAACTTAATAACGTTAAGGGATGTTTAGTGAGGGTAGCATTTTATGTAAGTAAAATAAACTCTTAATAGTTTGTGAATTAAATTTTTTTATTATATTCGCTTTAATGAAATCACTAATTACTAAATTGGTTGCTATACAAACAAAACTAAAAGCACCCAAGAATCAAAGAAACAAGTTCGGTAATTACAATTATAGATCTTGTGAAGATATCTTAGAATCTGTAAAGCCACTCTTAAACGCAGAAGGTTTGGTATTGACTCTTACAGATGAGATATTTAATGATCCATTGTATTGTAAAGCTACAGCTACAATTACAGATGGTGAAGAATCGGTAAGTGTATCTGCACAAGCTGGTATCAATCCTGATAAAAAAGGTATGGATGTTGCACAATCTTATGGTGCATCATCTAGTTATGCAAGAAAATATGCCTTAAATGGTTTGTTCTTGATTGACGATACTAAAGATGCAGATGCAACAAACGATCACGGAAAAGTCTCTACAAAAAAAGAGACACTAACTCCTAAACATCCAAACTTTAATAAAGTAAAACAGTATTTAAGTTCAGGTGGGAGTGTAGATAATGTATACGAAAAATATACGGTTTCGGATACAGCAATGTCACAATTAATTAATACATAACTTATGGCTACAATAGCAAGTATATCTTTGGATATCAAAAAAATTGACAAATCAAAATTAAAAGATGGAAGGTATTTAAACCTTGACTTATCAATCAGAGATGAATTAAACCAATACGGTCAAAACGTTTCTGTTTACTACAATAGAAGTAAAGAGGAAAGAGACAAAGAAGTACCTAAAGAATATTTAGGTAACGGTAAAATAGTTTGGACCGATGGCAATATATCTACTGGAAAGCAGTCTTCTCAGACTGAAATGGTAGATTTTTAGTGTGTTGTTTTGTTTTGAAGGTGGGCAGAAATGTCCACCTTTTTTTTTGATATATGAGATTAGAAGATAAATTTATTAGTCTAACAAAAAAAGTATTTATAGATCCAAACGAAAATGTTGAGTATCCTCCAGTCGCTTTATCTTATGGTTATTTTAAAAGTGGTGACAATTTTTATCCAATTCCTATTGGCACTTATGGTAATTTTTCTTTTATACAAGCTGCTGCAAAATCCAAAAAAACCTTTTTAGTTTCTATGCTCTGCTCTTGTTATTTATCAGGTCAAACAGATTATACTGGCGACCTAATAGGTCATAGAGGAGATTTAAAATTAGTTCACTTTGATACAGAGCAAGGTAAATTTCACGCACAAAAAGTATTTCGTAGAGTTATCAATATGGCTAATACGGACAACAAACATTACGATACTTATGGTCTTAGAACTTTAGATATAAAAGATAGAAATTTATTTATAGAATTATACCTAGAAAAAAACTATGACAAAATTGGTGTTATGGTTATAGATGGTGTTGCAGATTTAGTTTCTGATGTTAATGATATAAAAGAATCTAATGATTTAGTACAAAAAATAATGTACTGGACAGAAAAATATAATATACATATTGTGTGTGTAATACATAGCAATTACAATTCAGAAAAACCAACTGGTCATTTAGGATCATCATTAGAAAAAAAAACTGAAACACAAATCAAAGTACAAGTACACGAATCCGATCAAAACGTGGTACAAGTTTCTTGTAAAAGAAGTAGAAGTATACCATTTGAAGACTTTAGTTTTGAAGTGTGTAAAGATGGGTATCCAAGAATCATTGACAAAATTGACTCCCTACTAAACATCAAAAACAAATGACATATAAACCTTTACCAAAAGAAGTGACTATAAAAAAATCAAATATAGATGGCTTAGGTTTATTTGCTACAACAAAGATTAAAACAAAAACAATATTAGGTATAACACACATATCAAATCAATCCTATGAAAACGGATTTATAAGAACTCCTTTAGGTGGTTTTATAAATCATAGTGACAATCCTAATTCTCAATTAATAAGTTGTGGTCAAAGTAGAGATATTGAGTGTGGTATTTTAAAACTACAAACAACAAGAGAAATAAATAAAGGTGAGGAAATCTTACTTAAATATAAAATGTATAAAGTAATATAAATGAATTTAGAATTAAATTACAATATTAGACCTTTAGCACATCAATCTGTAAAACTTACAAAGACAGGTCATACTTATACCCCTAAAAATGTAAAAAAATATAAAGCAGAGATTATTAAACAGACTAAATTACAGTTGCCAAAAGAATTTAAAATAATAGAAAGTGAAAGACCAATATTTATAGAAGAACTTCATTATATATTTAAATACCCTTCTAATTGGAGAAAACATCAAAAGAGTAAATTCACTTATAGAATAGCTAGCCCAGATTTATTAGATAACATCAACAAAGCGTTTATAGACGCTTTGGAAGGTGTAGTATTTGAGAATGATAAAAATATATGTAGTGTTAGAAATCTAAAAAAATATTACGGAGAAAATTACGGAATTAAAATAAAATTATTATATTAAGACGATGGACCGCAAAAAGATACCAGTATACTCAGGAGTGTTAAAGTATTTTCCTGACGCTATACAAGAGGTAGCTAAATGCAGTTACCAAGGCAACCAACAACATAATCCAAATAAAAATCTACATTGGGACAGATCTAAGTCTGGTGATGAGCTGGATGCTTTAACAAGACATTTATTAGATGCAGGCACATTTGACAGTGATGGTATTCGACATTCAGCTAAAGTAGCTTGGAGAGCTTTAGCTAATTTACAAAAAGAAATAGAAAATGATTCTCAAAGAACTGTCTAAAAGAAATGATGAATGGATTAAGATAGCATATAGTATCTGCAAAGATAAGCACCTCTCAAAAGATCTCGTACAAAAAATGTATATGAGAATGCGTAAGTATATAACAGACCCAGAAAAAATAAAGAAGGATGGTAAGATAAATTCACTATATGTTTATGTTACTATAAAAAACTTATTTTACCAATACAAAAACAAAAAGAACAAAAACAAATTCATTGAGTATAAGGACTTTGACTCTTATGATGAAAGTAATACTTATGAATTTAATACGGACTATACAAGCTCTTATGAAGATGATGTTGATATTTTAAATATGGAAAAAGCTAATAAAATTATTATGGACAATATAGAAAGTGAAATAAAAACTTGGCACTGGTACGATGAAAAGCTTTTTAGATTGTATTATTTTACAAATAAAAGTTTACGACAAATAGCTAGTGAAACAAAAATATCTTTGACAAGTATTTATAACTCTTGCAAAAATTATAAGGAGATAATAGAAAATAAGTTTGGAGAAGATATACTAGATTTCTTTAACAAAGATTACGATAAAATTAAATAATATGAAAGAACCAAAAGATAAAAGAACAAAAGCATACAAAGATTGGAAAAAGAATTTTGATGCCAAAAATCAAAACAAGTCTAAAGGACTTGGTGATGATATAGAAAAAATAACAGAAGCCACAGGTATCAAGAAAGTTGTTAAATGGGCTTTCGGTGAAGACTGTGGTTGTGATGAAAGAAAAGAAAAACTAAACAAACTATTCAAATACAAGCAACCAGAATGTTTTACAGAAGAAGAATATAAATACCTAAACTTTGTATTCAACACAAAAGGTAGTGTAATATCTGCAGATAAAGTATCAAGGCTTATAAATATTTATAACAGAGTTTTTGATGCAAAGCAAAGACCAACTGGATGTAGTTCTTGTTTTGTATCTAACGTTTATAATCCCTTAAAAATATTGTATGAAAATTATTCGTAGTGAATCTGATTTGTTTGATTATCTAAAATTAAATCATTTTCCTGATTTAGTAAAATCTAAAGATAAGTTTTCTAATTGGGATTGTTATTCAGAAACTTGGAGTTATCGTATAGAACTTAAGTGTAGAAACAGACATTACGAAACATTACTGATAGAAAAAAATAAATATGATTATTTAGTGTCTGAATGTTTCGGTGCTAATGAGACTCCACTTTATATTTGCAGTACACCTAAAGGTGTATATTGTTATAATTTATTTTTATCTGAGCCTGAGTGGGAGCTGAATTGTAAAAATCCAGCGACCACACAATTTAATAACACAACTAAAGTAGACAAGGTGGTTGCATACATTCATACTGATAAAGCAAAAAAATTATTATGAAAACCATAAGATTATTAGATGGCACTGAGTGGCAGATAGAAGAGCTTATAAATAAAATGTATGATAATGTTTTTTATTATGGGTATTTAGGTGTGAATGCTTTATCTTCTTCTTCCTGTAAAAAACTTTGTGATAGTGTAGAAGAGTATTTGTTTGAAGATAATAAATTTAGCCCTGATATCAAACCACTTAGAGACGGAAGGTTATTTCACGTAACTATATTAGAAGCTGATAAGATGAAAGATTATTATGATTTTATTGATGTACCAACTAGAAGAAGCAAAGACTTTAAGCAACTCAAAAGGGTTAGTAAAAAAGAAGTGATGACAGAAAAAGAAAGACTATGGGCAGAGGATCTTAAAACACACATTCTTAAACATAGTAGGGCAAATAAATTAATTACAAATGGCGAGCCAGAAGTTCCAAACATTAATTATGTTTTTGGATTACCTTTTAGGGGTAAGGCTGATTTACTTTGTCAAGATCGAGTTGTTGATATCAAAACAACAGGTGACATAGATAATTGGGAATATAATAAATATTTTTATGGTTATGATATTCAGGCATATCTTTATAAAGAATTATTTGATAAAGATACTTTTGAGTTTGTTGTAATTGATAAAAGAACAAAGAAGGTAATAACAGATGAAGCATCACTTGATTTTCTTAGGTCTGGAGAACGAAAGGTTGAAAGAGCAGTTAAAAATTATGTCAGATACTTTGCAATTTAATAATGAGTTGACAAAATTATATTTTGACTTTACTGTAAATGACCTTACCGAAGGTTCAACAATAAAAGAATGTGAAGCTAGTCTTAAGTTTTTTGAACAGTTTGAAATGTACGAAGAATGTCAAGGTATTTATTTAGCTATTAAATACGCAAAATTTTTTATAAGTTTGTCTAAAAAAAGAAGCTATGAATCTTAAACAAATCGAAACCTTTGTAAACAACTACACCAACTTAGATGTAACTGAAAGAACAAGAAAAAGAGATTTAGTCGATGCAAGAGCTATATATTTTTATCTTGCAAGAAAACACACGAATCACAATCTTAAATTTATTGGTGAGTCGTTAGGTATGGATCATAGTTCTGTTTTACATTCTGTTAAAAACATAGCACCTGTTGTAATTAAAATAAATCAAAGTCTTGCAAACCTGTGTAAGAACTTTGCAAAGATTCATAAAGAAGCGCTTAAAAATACCTCTGTAAGTAGAGAGAAGTTACTCGAAGAAAACGTTCGACTAAAAACTGAATTATCTACTTATAGAAAAAATAAACTTGTTGAACTCGTTAAAGATATTCCTGAACAAAGCATTGACTTTGTTTTTGATAGAATAACATTAATGACTTCAATTAACAATATAGGTGTTGAGGAAGAAGAACAAAGAGTTAACCAAGAGTGTTGAGAAAAAAAAAATAGCGGTCAGATACGATCTTAAAGCAGTATCTTGGTGTATGAATAATGGTTACAAGTTATACCCAAAACCTATAGATAAAAACTATATAATAATATTAGAATACAAAGGTGTAAAAGCAGAAAGCGAAAAGATATATACAAAAAATAATTGGAGTGATAAGATCTGGCAAACATACGAA
>VTLG01014751.1_pt1 | contig 28041 bp, 32 predicted proteins | sample 4694571 | NCBI WGS metagenome assembly VTLG01 (sample SAMN12604809, study PRJNA352737) | marine metagenome | biome: ENVO:00000447; feature: ENVO:00000209|ENVO:00000569|ENVO:01000036; material: ENVO:00002151; isolation source: viral sequences binned using virsorter ...
GAAAACGAGATTATCAAAAAGAAAATGAGTATAAGAAAAGACCAGAACAAATAGCTATGAGGGTCAAAAGAAACGCCGCTCGTAGACAACTTATAAGAGAAGGCAAAGTATCAAAAGGTGATGGCACACACGTAAACCACAAAATTGCATTAAGCCAAGGCGGTTCTAATGACAGGAAAAATTTGAGTGTAAGAGATGGAAAAAAGAATAGTTCCTATGCTAGAAATAGTGACGGCTCTATGAAACAAAATACACGAAAAGCATGACGCATGATGACATGACTTTCTACATTACAGCTAGAAATTCTAAGGGTGTACGAGACATTCAAGTGGAAGCTATTACAGTTGAGGAAGCAGAAGAAAAGGCTAAAAATAGTTTAGGGGAAGGTTATTTTATAGAATCAGTTTCCACATATGAACGACCAGTACGGTCATAGGGGGGGTAGTTAGGGGAAGGTTATGTTAGATAGTTTATGTATTATATTTTACACAGCCTACTTTAAATGGCCTGATGGTTCGTACAATGCCTTCCCTCAAACAACGAAGCGCATTGAAATTAAAACTGAAAAGTTTAAATCGTTATTACTAAAAACAAAAAACAATACTTGGTATGGAATTATGAATGGGAAAATTTTTTATGGGTCATTTGACAAATACACGACTCACCTTTGCAAACTTGCAGATGAGGAGCCGTTGCCTGATGAAGCATACAAACCACGAGCAGTTCTGGAGAAATAAATGCACTATATAAAAGACTCTAATATTTTAAGACCTCCTACACCTAAAGAGATAAAAGACCTCAGGACTGATACGGAGTTAACTGTGGCTCAAGCGGCTAATTTAATACACAAAACACCACGTTCTTTTCAAAGATGGGAGAGGGGTGACGGCGACATGCCATTAGCTTATTGGGAGTTATTCGAGCTTAAATGCAAAGTTCTTAAAATGCGCGAAGGCGCGATAGCATAGATGGAAGATTTCTATGTGCCAAACGAAAAAGAAATAAGAGGGCATAGATTACGCGCTAAGTTAACACAACGTGAAGCCGCTAAGTGTTGTTGTGTAGCTCAAGCTACATGGGCAAGATGGGAGAATGGTAAAAATCAAATGCCATCTGGTTTATGGAAGCTATTTTTAATAGAGCTTAAGTATAAGAGTGACATAGTTGAAGCAGAAAAAGAAATACCTACTACATCACTTGAGCAGATAACTGAAACATGGGATGAAGATTATTTGAATCAAATAGAGGGTCATTGATTATGGGAAAGAAAGAAGAGCTACTTAAAATGGATGGCTATAACGATTGCATAGCAGGGAAAGTATCAGGAGCAGGGATGCCGGATAAAATATGTTATGTATATGAAAAAGTTATTAGGAAAAATATGGATATGGGTATGTCACGTGAAGAGGCAGTGGAGTATTTTGAGTATAACCAAATAGGTGCTTATGTGGGAGATCATACTCCATGCTTTATAGAAGATATAGCGTTTACCGAAAATGGAATTAAATAAAATATATAACGAAGATTGTCTAAAAACACTAGGAAAAATGGAAAACGATTCCGTTGATTTAGTTATTACATCTCCTCCGTATAATATGAATTTACGTATACGTAAAGGAGAATACTGCTCAAGACAAATTGTAAAAGAAATTAGTACAAAATACGCAGACTTTGACGATAATATGCCCATAGATGAGTATAATAAATTTCATTCAGAAGTCTTAAGTGAATTATTAAGAACTAGTAATTTAATTTTTTATAATATTCAAATTGTAACTGGTAGCAAGCGGTCAGTATTCAAAATGATAGGAGATTTTTCTCACCACCTTAAAGATATTATTGTATGGGATAAAGAAAATGCTCAACCAGCAATACAAAAACAAGTACTCAATAGAAGGTCTGAACTTATTCTAGTTTTTGATAAAGACTATCCAATTAGCAGACAATATAGAAAAAAAGGTTACTTCAATCGTGGTACTGTTGATGATATTTGGCAGATTAAAAGAGGTCGCAAAAAAGCAAAACAGTATCACGGCGCTGTATTTCCAGAGAAATTAGTTGAAACTATTCTTTTTAATTTTTCAAAAGAAGGTGACCTAATTTATGACCCTTTTATGGGAACCGGAACAACGGCTGTGGTTGCTACATCAATGAAAAGAAATTTTATTGGTAGTGAAGTCAGTAAAGAATACATTAAAATAGCGTATAACCGTATCGGAGATGTTTGAAAGCAATGGAAATATACAAAGACAAAGCACTAATAGTAAACACGAAAAATCCTAATAACATAATATCTATTATCCCCAAAAGTAAGATCATTAAATCTTACGAAAATGGTGTAACTCAGGTTGCTGTTAATTGGGGGATTGATGAGGTAATTACACTGTCTAAAATTATTAAGTTCCCTCCTTCACCAATTAGTAAAGATTATAAGTGGCCCGGTATATATAAACCTTTTGACCATCAAAAACAAACAGCTGATTTTTTATCGGCTCATAAAAGAGCTTATTGTTTAAGCGAAGCTGGCACAGGTAAAACTTCAGGAGTTATATGGGCGGCAGATTACTTAATGGAACAGGGTAAAATTAAAAGAATGCTAGTGGTGTGTCCTCTTTCAATTATGAAAGTAGCTTGGGAAGCAGATTTGTTTAAAACAGCTATGCATAGAACTGTATCCATAGCACATGGTAACGCAGAAAAAAGAAGAAAAATTCTTAGCCAAAATACAGATATTGTAATTATAAATTACGATGGAATTGAAGTTGTCCAAAAAGAGTTAAAAGAAGGTAAGTTTGATCTGGTAGTAGTGGACGAAGCTAACTACATTAAAACCGTAACTACGAAGAGATGGAAGTCTCTAAATAAATTAATTACTCCTGACACGTGGGTGTGGTTGTTAACTGGTACACCCGCCGCTCAATCGCCCTTTGATGCATATGGACTAGCTAAAATGGTAAACCCTACTTCTGTGCCACGCTATGCCGGTACGTTCAAGGACATGGTCATGCAAAAAATAAGTCAATTTAAGTGGATTCCTAGATACAATGCTAAGGACATAGTATTTAAAACATTACAACCTGCTATTCGACACACTAAAGAAGAATGTTTGGACCTCCCTGAAGTTTTGTACACATCCAGAGAAATTCTTTTAAGTCCTCAACAAAACAAATACTACAAAAAGTTAAAGAAAGATATGTATATGCAAGCCGCTGGGGAAGATATAACTGTAGTAAATGCCGGTGTAATGTTAACTAAACTTTTACAGGTAAGCGCTGGCGCTATTTATTCTGACGATGGAGAGGTAGTAGAGTTTGATATAAAAAACCGACTATCTGCTCTTAAAGAAATTATAGATGAAGCCAGTCATAAGGTATTAGTTTTTTGCCCTTTTAGGCATAGCATCGAATTGATCAAAGAAGATCTTAATAAAAACAAGATAAATTGTGAGTGTATACATGGAGATGTTTCTATAAGTCAAAGATCCACGACTTTCAAAAAGTTCCAAGAAACTGCACAACCACAAGTTTTAATTATTCAACCTCAAGCTGCTTCTCACGGTGTTACTTTACACGCGGCTAACGTTGTAGTGTTTTGGTCCCCAGTTATGTCAGTGGAGATATACATTCAATGTTGCGCTAGAGTTGACAGGGCAGGGCAACGTAACCCTATGACTGTGGTTCATCTACAAGGCAGTCCAGTCGAGGAGAGAATGTATAAAATGTTGCAGGGCAAAATAGATTTACATAGTCAACTTGTTGATTTGTATAGGGAAGAGATTGGGTATTGACAATGTAAAGATGTATGCTATTATTTGGTCCCAATTAAAACAATAGGTGAATAGTATGATTGATGAAGAAACAAAGGCTGATTTAAGTTTAATAGCCAACGCATTACTAGGTATAGATAAGTCTCTTAAAAAAATAGTGGCTGCTTTTAAATCATTAGAAAGCGAAGATGCCCAGTTTAGTGGCCTTAGTGACACAATGGAAAATAGTTTACAAACGAAATCTGCATATGATGAAACTCTTAACGAGTGGAATGAATTTACAAAAAAACAGGATAAAAAGGTTAAAAAATCTAGTAAAACAGCGGATATTATTGAGCTTAAAAAAGTATTAAAGGGCGATGACAAAGAGGATGATTCATAAATCAAAGCGGGGTGAACAAAGGTGAATGAAATAATGACGAGTACCAGAAGTGAGGGTTTAAAAACAATCGTCGAAATGATTGAAATAGAATCTATAACTGGCGACGACATTGAACGGCTGATGAAAGCCGACATCAATATGCGTGACGTTATAGCTTCTAAAGAAAAAGAGATAAAAAAAATAAAAGAAGAAAGATCACAAGTTCAAGCTATTCTTTTAGAAGCTTGTAAGCACTTAAAATCGGACAGTCTTAAAAATAAAGTGGGAACTCTTACCAGAAGAGTTAAAAAGCGCTATTGGACAACAGACTGGCCAAGTATGTATAAGTTTATAAAAGAAAAAGGATTGATGGAATTTATGGAAAAAAGACTGAATCAAACAAATATAAAAGAATATTTAGTTGAACATCCAGATGAATTACCACCAGGTTTACAAAGTTCTGCTGAGTATGCAATCAGCATACGCAGGAGTAAAAGCCAAGAGGAGATACAAGAATGACAAATAATGTAGATATTTTTAAAGACTCAAATAAGATCGCGGTTAGCAACCGTGCTGATGGGTTTTCTCAAAACGTTACCGGAAGTTCTACCACATCTAAACGTATATCTATTAAGGGTGGTATTTTTAGACTTATGGTTAATGGTCAAGAATTAGATAAAAGCAATGAAAGGCATTTAGACGTTGTCTTAGTAAATGCTTCTAATTCTGTGCACCGCATGTTTTTTAAAGACCCTTATAAACATGGAGAAAAAGCAGGGCCACCTACTTGTTGGTCTTCCACTGCTCAAACTCCAGAAAGCGACGCAACGGAACCGCAGAGTGACACTTGTAACTCATGCCCACAAAACATTAAAGGTTCAGGTCCTAGTAATACTAAGGCTTGTAGGTTTAGCAGGCGTATAGCTGTTGTTATGTCTAATAATTTAGATGGGGACATATTTCAAGTTACTTTACCGGCCTTGTCTATTTTTGGTAATGGCGACGAGCAGGGTAGACCTTTACATGAATATGCTGATTATCTTAAAACACACCAAGAAGGTTTAGGATCAGTTATTACTAGAATGTTTTTTGACCCTAATTCTGAAGCTCCAAAAATACGTTTTCGACCTATTGAACGACTTGACGATGGTCAATTTGAAACTATTCAAAAACAAGGTGCAACAGACGAAGCTAAACGAGCTGTAGTTTTAACAGTAGCTAAGAAAGAAGAACAGAAAGAAGAATCTTTACCAGAAGCTTTTCGGTTAACTCAAAAGGATGAAAGTGATGTAATTGAAGCTGAGAAAAAAGAAGCCATTACTGAGCCAGTTAAACAGGAACCAATACCTGAACCAGTTAAAAGATCAGATAAACCACAACAAAAACAAAAACCAGTAGAGCCAACTCAATTAGATATTTTTGATAAAGAAGCTTCTGCATCGGAATCTAAAAAACCTGATACTGATGAAGTAAGTCTTGATGATTTGGTTTCGGATTGGCAATAGGAGGAATAATGAGAGGTTATTCGCAATTAGTTATACACAGTAATAAAAACGCTAAACCTGTAACAGAAGGAGTAAAATTAGGAAAGATATGTATTAAACTTATGTACCCCGCTGCTAAAGTGGCTAAAAAACTTCATACGTCTAGACAATGTGTATATGATTGGTTTTCAGGAAAATCTAGACCCAATCAAGCGGCTAGAGAGAGAATTAATGACCTTATAAAAGAATTAACTTCTGAACATAAGTAATGCGCCGCTATGCAAATCAAAGAATTTTTGCGACACGTGTGGTCGGAGCAAGGTTATTTCTGCGTCGTAGGTAAAGATCAGCAGAATATTATACACCCAAAATTTGTTAAGACTGTAGATGAAGTAGAGAAACAAGCGCTAAATTTATTAAAAGATAGACAGGATGTTTATTTTGCGTGTTCTACTTGGGTGGAACCAACCGACAGAAAAAAGCCAAACGCTAAAGAACAGCGTATTTTGTGGTTGGATATTGATTGTGGGTTTGACGAAAAGAAACGTAAATGGAAAGACTACAGAACTAAAGAAGATGCTTTAGTTGCTTTACGTAAATTTACTGATGAGACTAAATTACCAGCTCCTACGCTCGTAGATTCCGGAAGAGGTATACACTGCTATTGGACCTTAACTGAACCTGTAGATAAAGCAGTGTGGTTTCCCGTTGCTCAAGGTTTAAAGTTTTTATGTGTGAAGCATAAATTTTATGCTGATCCTATGTGTACAGCTGATGTTACTCGTATTTTAAGGATACCCAACACTAAGAATTTTAAAGACATTGATAACCCCCAAGAAGTAAAAGTTATAAAAATTGGGAAGCCAACACCTTTTGAAGAGTTGGCGTCTTCTATTCCTATTCATATAGATGAAAATAAGCCAGTAGCTCGCCGTGCATTAGACGAAGCTACTAAAGCTATCTTAGGTAATCACTCTTCCAGATTTCGAAAAATAATTGAGCGATGCAAGATAGATGATGGCTGCGCTCAACTAGAACATATTATGACCAAACAGCAGGAAATTGAGGAACCCCTATGGAGATCTGGTCTATCCGTAGCTGTGCATTGTGAAGATAAAGCAATAGCTATTCACAGCATATCTAAATTCCATTCTGACTATGATTTTAAAAAGACTGAAGAAAAAGCCTATCAAATACCAGCTCCTCATACTTGCAAACAATTTGAATCATTACGTCCCACAGGGTGTAAAAATTGCCCTCACAAAGGCAAAATAACTTCCCCGATACAAATAGGAAGAGTAATAGCCAGAGCACGGGGAGCAGATAATGTTATTGAAGCTAAGAGTGAAGCTTTAGATGAGGTGGTTACATATCAAATACCTGAGTATCCCTACCCTTATTTCAGGGGGAAAAATGGTGGCGTATATAGAGTTATGCCGGACGATGATGAGGATGGCATTAAGATATATGACTATGACTTTTATTTGGTGGAGAGATTACATGATCCTAACTTAGGGGAATGCGCATGGTTTAAGTTACATTTGCCTAAAGATGCCGTTAGAGAATTTATAGGTAGAACCTCAGAACTTATGACCAAAGACAAAGCTCGGCAAATTTTAGTTGATATAGGGGTGATAGCTCATGGTAAGCAAATGGATAGTGTTATTAACTATATTGTTACCGCTATTCAAACACAACAACGTACAAAAGAAGCTTCTCCTATGCATAAACAATATGGGTGGAATCCGGGACCGGTTGAAACTAAAAATAAGATTTTGATTGGCAACAGAGAGATAAGTGCTTTTGGTATTAAATACGTACCTATAGCTGATGAACTCAACGAAGTTAACCCAACTCTACAGAAGCAGGGGAGCTATGAAGAGTGGCAAAAAGCAATAAGTATATATGAGCGACCTGGAATGGAACTTAGGGCATTTGGTTTCTTTTGCGCCTTCGGTTCACTGCTAATGCCTTTCTTTGACTCCAGAGAAAAGTCAGCTGTTATTAACTTATATCATCCAGAAACAGGGCAGGGGAAGACTACTATACTTCAGGCAATGACGAGCGTTTATGGTAACCCTGATCTATCAGCTAAGCTTATTCAGCTATGGGGTGACACCGCTAACTCTATCGTGCATAGGATGGGGTATATGAATAACTTACCCGCTGCTGTAGATGAATTTACAGATGTTAAGCCAACTGAACTACACACTTTTCTTAAGTTCATGGCAACAGGACGCGGTAAGAATAGGTTAACTAGCGGTAGTGTAAATAGAGAAAGAGCTAATGATACTGTTTTTAATCTCATATGTTTGGTCTCCAGTAATACGGATTTTCGTAGTGTTATGTTTTCAGACAGAGCTAAGTCGAGTGGAGAAATGGCGAGGTTTATTCAGTTACGAATAGAGAAAGATAACACTTTAACTAAAGAAGAAGCAGATGCTCATTTTGGTAAATTGTTTGACAATTATGGCCACGCCGGAGAGATATATGCACAATACTTAATAGCAAATATAGACAAGGTTAAGAAAGAATTGCAACAAACACAGAAAAAGATAGACAAAGAACTGAACATTAAGAGTGAAGATAGAAAATATTCAGCTACTTTAGCAGCTGTTATGTTAGGCGCTGTAATTTCTAAAAGCTTAGGGATTCATAACATACCTATTATGCCTGTGTATAAAGCTATAGCCAAAGAATTAAGGAACTCTAAGATAGATTTAAAAGAAAGGGATTTTGATTCACTACAAACACTTGGTAATTTTTTAAATGAATGTAAAAGTAATACTCTTGTCATAAACAGTAAGATTGATTCACGGTCTGGGGTTTCTGAAGCTCCTATTTTAAGACCTACATTAGACTTAAAAGTTAGAGTTGAACCAGATACTAATACTATTTATATACCTGTTTCTATTATGCGAGAGTACAATAATAATATTAAAGTAGATTATAATGATTTTATTAAAGGTTTGAAAAAGGAAAAAGTATTAAAGAGAGCATCACAAAATAAAACTCTTCATAAAGGATTAGACATCAGCGCCCCAGCGGTTAGATGTTTATGGATTGATAATTCGACATTTGAAGACATACAAACAGAGAACCTAAACCTAGATATTCCTAAAAATGTTAACTAACGGTGTTGATTACCAAATAATGTGGCCTGATTTTAAAATAGGCACTTCTATTTTTATTCCAGCTATTGATGTTAAAGCTGCTATTAAAGCACTAAAAAAAGAAAGCGAACGTTTGGAGTTTGAATTTGCGCATAAAATAGTCGTAGAGAATGGGGTGAAAGGAGTAAGAGCTTGGCGGCTTAGTTAATAATCTTCATCCTCATCTCCATAGCGTCGTATTAATTCATCTCTTAACTTACTATTTAAAGTTACACCATTTACTGCTTCACGTGCTCTTTCTTTAAATTGTTTTCTAGACCTATTTTTTGTAGAGCTAGTTATTCTAAAACCAGAAGGAACTTTTTTGTTAAACGCTTTTATTTCTTCATTTATATTAGAAACTTCATTTCTATCTTTAGATTCACGAGCTAAATAAAGCCTCAACAATAATTTACTTTTACGAGTTTGTAATTTACCTTCAGCACGTTTCATACTGGATACACGTCCATAAGATTCAGATAAGTCTGCTTCAGTAAAACCAAATATTTGCATAAACACATTGTAAGCGTTGGGGTCTTCGGAAATTTTAAGACCTTTTCTAGTTGTAGCGCCTTCCGTTGCGAAGCGATTAGCTTTAACAAAATTTCTAAACCATGTTGGAGTCATTTGTTCTACACCACGTGTGATGTTGCCATTTTCTATATCATTAATACCCCTATCTATTCCTGTTATAATAGACCAAGTTGGGCCTAAAAAATGCTCAGCAAAATAAACAGCGTCGCCTACTTCTTCTCTACGTCTGGGATCAGCTCGCCACATCAAACCTCTAAAACCTGTTCTAGCGCCTATGTCTATATTAAATGCCTGACTAATAGGGCCTTTATACCCCAACTGTCCAAAGGAATCTCTTACAGCATCATCAAGTAAGAATGGATCATCTTCGTCATCAAATAGTAACGAAGCTAACGCATCTGCTGCTCCATAAAATGGCATGCCTTGTATACCGGCAAAAGCATAAGAGCCAGCGTATATACCTAGTAATTGCTGAGCAGCTACTCTTTTTGTTCTAGCGTCTTTTCCTTTGAACGCTTGATGAAATAATCTAGACACTAAATATATTTGTGCTTGCGCAAAACGTTTGAATGTGAAAGCAACTTTACCAAAACCTTGTTGAAACAAGAGTGGGCCAGCTTCAGGAAGAGCGTGTGAATGTGCTTTAACTGTTAGCTTAATGGCTTCTTGAATAGCATCTTCACGTTTCATTCCTTTAGCCATAGCCAAATCATAAGCAGCTACTAAAGTTATTTCCCTATTAGCTCTTTCTGAATTTTTAAATACCCAACCAAGACCTTGGTTAATAGTATTACCGGTGTCTCCTAATTTACTACCAAAAGCTTGAAAGTCTGTAGCTTCATGAATTAGACCACGTGTTAATGTCATACTTCTTTCTGCGGCGTCAAATAAATCTCCATACTTTTTCTTTTCTGTTTTAGTAAAACCTTCCGCCATAGAATAATCAGGTAAATCTGCGGTCTCTCGCTTTTGCATTTTTCCTCTGAAATACAATCCCCTTGCTGTATCCATAGCTGATAAAGCCTTACCCATACCATATTCCGCTCCTAGCATAGGATAAACTACAATAGGTAACTGAGTTAAGTTAACAACAGCTGAGGACATATTTCCTCCTATATACCATGCATAATTTAACCAGCCAGCTGTAGAAGCCCACTTTTGAGCTGTAGGGTGTAAGAAAAAAGACATACGGTTGTTTAACGCTTCATATATGGCTTTATGCTCTGAAGCTTTTCCGCCCTCGCTTGTTTCCTCTTTTATTTGCGCCATAGCTCCTATGATTTCAGGAAAATATTCCATCTCGTTAATATTTTTTAAAGCTCGTTTAGACATATTAGCGTAGGCCCAGGGTAAATCTTTTACAAAACCGTAGTGTCCTTCTCTATGTCTTTGCTGTGCCATAACGGAGTCCGCACTAAATTTACTAATAAATAATTCATGCACTCTCTCTTTCATTTGCTCTCTTGCTTCAGGGTCTGCTACATGTTGTTCTATAATTTCTTGAACGTCTTTATTAAATTCGCTGTCTGGAAAAGAATTTTTAACGGGAGAAGGTCTTTCAAAAGCTTGAAGACTTTCCTCAACAAAACCTTCTTTAGTTCTAGCTTCCGCCATTAATTTATTCCTTTCCCTGGGAGATTGAGCAGCTATGACTACTTCCTGTGTTGTCCCATCAGGCATTTTAAGTTTGTATCTAAACCAATGATCTCCATCTCTCATAAAAGGAACATAAAAATTTAGCTTATTTTTGTCATATTTATCTCTAATACGCTGTGCTACTGTGGGGTTTATTTTTTGGAATAACCTTAACATTTCTTCGGCATGTCCTTCATACTGTTCTACCATAAAATTAGAAGTGTTTTGCAATTCTTGGGGTAAGTTTAAATATTCTACTACTAAAGGTTCTGCAAAATTTTTACTATCTCTAGGATCAATGTTTTGTCTTGATAGTTCCGTAACAATAGTTTCCCATTTTTCAATAACTTTTGAGTCATACTTAGCTACTATATCGTTAACTATTTTAATATTTTTAGATAGCGTTTCATTTACGACTTTTAAGGCACTTGCTCTAGATTGTAAAATTTTTTCTAATTTATCGACTCCTGTAAGCGTAGGAAATAGCTCATATATTTGTGCTGGAGATAATAGTTGCACATAATATTTTTTAGCCCATGCACCCAATCGGGAAAACATATCTCTTAAGCCCTCCATTAACCCCATACTGTAACGAGGTCTGCTTACTACAACTTGATTAATAACGTTGTCTAATTCTTCCGCTGTCTTTGGTTCAAATCTTGTACCAGGAGATTCCTCTACTATGGGGTCTGCTTCAGGCATATCTGCTTTATTGAGATTAGCCGCATCATCTAAAATTTGATTTTCTTGTTCAGGTGATTTTATTTCTATAGCTTGTGGCCCTTTAGCACGTTGATTTAAAAGGTCTCTTAATTTTCTTTCTGCTCTCATTAAAGGTTGGTTATAAGTTGGGCCAGCATCTCTAACGTTGTCTATTATTTTAACTTTTTCTACTGTCTCTTTGGCTCGTATATATTCTTCCCGTGCTTCTGTTATTTGTTCTTCAAGCGTACCAGTGGGTCTAATTTCTTGGGAGAGGTATTGTGCTGAAAGCGGTTCACTAGCAAGTCTTTCTACCTCTGCATTCATTCTGTCTCTAGCTCTTTTTAGCGAAAAATCAACACCCTGACCTTCTCTTCCAAAAACTTTACCATACCTTTCGCCCCTTTGCGCAGAGGTCATACCTCTATCTGTTATTCCTGTACCTAAATCAATTTTAGGAGACACAGCCATAAAATCTTCTAGCATTGTGTTACTAACTTTAAAACCTAAAAGTCGTTTAAGCAGATTCATAAAATCATCCCACAAGGTTCTACGAGATCCCAGTTTAAGGACAGATGGGAGAGAGTCTAATTGTGCTACAACTTCAGGGTTAGCTTCAGATTCAGCAAAAAATTCATAAATATTGGTAGATGCATACGTATCAGGAAAAGATCTTTTATAACGATTAAACATTGCTATTATATCTTCGCCTAACGGAGTTATTGCTTCTGGTTTAAAACGACGCTTTTCCTGTGTCGTTAAATTTCTTAATCCCGCGCCATTTATGTTCTTATCTAATTGCTCTATAGTAAGAGCGTGTTTTGCTTCATGTAATATTGAGTTTGCTAAATTCAATGACCTTTGCAATGGTGCTGAATATATTTGTTTACTTCGCGGAAGGCGGTAAAGATCACGCACTAAAATACTTATATCTCTTTCTCTACCAGCTCTATCATGTAAATTCTTAGCGCTTAACCAGTAGTTTTTATTTTTGTTCATTAAAATATAGGGCCCCTCCCAAAAACCAACGGGTCGCTCTCCAGTAAACTGACCGCCTGTTACACCGCTTAACGCAGCAAGTGCAAAAGGTGTTTCTTGTATATTCTTTCGTTGTTTATATTTACGAGCCAACGCTACCGTCGGTTTATCTGACAGCTCAGGATTTTTTATGATTACATCTAAAGCTTTGCCTAGTGTTCTAGGAGGATTAGCTTCCAAAAGATCAAATAATGGCCCATTGTTTTTTACACTTTGAGCAAAGGTATATTCTTGCGTTCCATATTTACCTTTACCCTCCAGAGCATCTGCTAATCTAAGATAAAATTTCTTGTGTTCCTTTTCCAGCTCTGTTGTTGTAAGGTCGTTACCTAAATATTTAATTGGCGTAACAGCTTGTGCATCAGGTTCTAATGATGCGGTTCTTATACCAGATAAATACCTACTTGGCTTACCTTCGCTTGGTAACCAATTTTTCTGTCTTCCATCAAAGTACCCATGAAATACTTCATTGTCTTTAGGCGGAATAATATCGTCGCGTTTATGTTTTCTAAAATACTTAGTTTCATAATCTAGAAGAGATACTGTTGTTGGTATCCATTTGTAACCCATCTCTTTAGCAGCGGTTATTCTATGATTACCTTCAGCTACATCTGCTGTTCGTGAAAATCTATCTACCCAAATTATAATTGGTTCTGTTAGTCCACCCTTGTCTTTAATCCCTTGTTTTAATTTATTCCATCGTGCGTCATCGTATGGTATTCCATAGTTTCCTTGCAAAGCTATCAAGTCATCAATATGCACATATTCAAGGTAATCTTTTAATGGCTCATTAGTTCCTACATAATTTAATGTATCTGGGAGCTCTCCTGCTCTTCCTGTAGTTGGAGCGACATTAAGTGGATCCCCATCCATTCTAGTTCTGTCAGTTTCGAGAGTTCCTTGGGTAACGTCACCCGCGGGTTCGCCAAGTATATTAACGCTTTCTCCAGCTGGTCTATCGACAAGTTGTGAAACTCCGGCGTCAGGTGTATCAATAATTCCTGGTTGCTGTTGTTCATTAATAGCCTCCTCATATTCTCTAATTTCGGCTTCTACATCACTTAGTGTAACATCTTCTTCTGCTAAAGTTTCTTCGACTATTTCATTTAAAGCAGGATCTTCTGTTTTAATTTGTCTTGCTTCTTCTTCTTTTGTAGGAAGCCCTTTTCTTCTTCTTTGTTCATTTTCTAATGCAGTTGCTCTTTCTTCCGCTTGTCGAGTCCATGTTTCTTCGTTTAATACAATGGGAGCAACTTGAGCTAATTCAGCTTGAAGTTGTTCGTCTGTTAAAGCACTAAGATCTTCTGTTAAAGTTTCTTGAACTATTTCATCTAAAGCAGGAGTGGCTTGCTCTTCTGTTATAGTTTCTTGAACTACTTCATCTAAAGCAGGAGTTTCCTCTAACTCTTCTCCTGTTGGTCCAGTGCCCATTTCTATATCAGGAATACGTAATGATAGTTCTAAAATATGTGCTGCGTTATTAGGATCAATAACCGCATCACCATCTACAAAGTCAAACATAGTACCTGCGTTCATTTGCGCATATCTTATAGCTGCTTCAACTTCTCTGTCTGAATAAGGTCGGAAACCTGTTTCTTCTCTACGTTTTTCTACTAAGTCTTTAAGTTTTGGCGTTATACTTTTACCAACTACGTAACTATCTAACGCATTTGTTTTTTCAAACAGTTCAACTGTTTCGTCTGTAAAAATAGAAGGAGAGGATAATTCCCTTTCCCCAACTACTTCCATTTCAGGTAATACTTCTACTTCATCAACTGTAGTTTCTTGACCCTCATATATAGGCTCAAGTTGATCCGTAGTAGCAGTAGTTTCGTCCGTAATCGGAGCAGTAGCAGTTTCAGTTTCATCAGTAGGTCCCCCTTCTGTTTCAGTAGTTCTACCTTCTTCAATTCTTTCACGTAATCTTTCAGGAAAAGTACCAACACCTCTAAATACTCCACCAGCAATTGACCCGCGAACCCCAACTTCAAATAATCTATCATAATCATCTGAATCAAATCTCCAGCCTTCTTTAGCCACAAACTTTTCTGCATCTATAGTTAGCGCTTCTTGAAGAACTTCAGTTAAACCTTCAACCCCTAAACCACCTGTAACATTAGCTATTCCTTTACGTATTAGGCTTGGTTTCATACCAGATTTTTTAAGCAACTGCTCAACGATAGCTAGTTTATCTACTCTGGTTAAACCTTGTAAAATTCTGGCAGGAACAACAGATTCTAAGGAAGCCTGTAATGTACCTGTTATTAAAGCTACAGCCGGAGCCATTTCACCGGTTTCTTCATATATACTACGAAAGGTTTCAGGAGCTTCTAAGCCATAAGCACCTAAAAATACACCTACTTGAGCACCTGTTTTCCCTGCTTTATTTGCGTCTATTATTTTTTTAGTGGCCCTTTTACTAGCCTTATTATTTATCTCTTGCTTAATTTCTTTTTCAGAATATTTTTTAGCTAATTGTTTAGCTTTATGTTTGGCATACAATTTAGCCGCTGCGCCGCCTAAACCACCAGTTCCAATAATAGTTGCTAAATTAGGTATTTGTTCGCCTACAGTTTCAATTGCAAAACCTGGCCAATCTCTCCAACTTTTAACATCTTTGGTAGAAGCATACTGAGGAGGTGCTTTTTGTTGTAAAAGTTCTTCTTTATGTTCGGCTTCTTGTAATTGACGTAATGCATAATCATCAAACCCAAACATGCTGGCTGTTACCGCTGGAATTAAATCAGTAAACGTGCTTCCCGCACGACTCATTCCTCTGTCTAATGCTCTGCTCCACTGTTCTCCTGTGGTGTAAACAGGTTTGGAAGGTTGAAGAGACTCCTGATGAGCAGCTGCTTGAATTACTTCATATTCAGATGCTCCTTCAGGAAGGTCAACATCTATAACACCAGTAGGTCCTTGAACTTTATATGTAGCCACTTAAGACCTCTTTCAAGTTTGCCCTGGGAATTTACCTGTAGGGCCACTTATAATTTGATAATTACTTGATTTATATTGAGCAGCGCCAGATATAGAACCTTTAGGTAAATTTAATAATAGTTCCAACTCTCTATTTCTAGCTTGCTGTTTATTGCTATTATAATTAGAGTCATTTCCTTCTTTTTGATGCTTAGTAGCTCCCTCCGCTACATCATAACTATCAGACCAATTCGCATCCTCTAAGTATTCAGCTGCTTTTATATAATCCCCAGCATCAGGAGCAGCTCCTATATTAGCAACAGTTTCTCGACTAATTCTATTTAATTCGTCATTTCGTGCGTCGGCTTTTATTTTAGCCAAGTTAGTCATGTATGTAGCGATATTACTTTGGTCTGCCTGATACTGCTTCATACCAAAATTAAGAGCAGCTAGTTTTCTTTCTCGATCTATTGTGTCTGCTTTTTCTTCTATCTCCATCTTCTTATCTTGTAACTCTGCTATTTTATCTTCTGATTTTTCATAAGCTGCTATTCCTATTTCTAAACCTTTACCTACATTAGTAAGAGCAAACTCAGATTCCCCTGCCATCATAGCAGCGCCGGCTTTCATCATAGCAAAATTCATTTGCCTGTCTTGTTCTGCGGTAATTCTCATATCTATTTCAGCTTGACGTTTATCTGTTTTATTTTTATATACACCAGAGTCAGCTATAAGATCCGTAGCTTCTTTAAAGTAATCCTTAACCTCTTTATTATTTAAAGCGGCTAATTCAGCTGCTAATGGTTTAGTATAGTCAGGAAGTTCTTCTTTAGGTTTAGTCTTTTTACCTGTATCTGTACCTGTATCTGTATCTGTACCTGTATCTGTACTTGTATCTGTACCTTTAGGGCCAAAACCTTGTTCTTCAGCTGCTTTATCTAAATCGCCCTGACCAAACCATGTATAGTCAGCGATAGTTCTAGGTATGCCTTTAATAGTATTCCAAAAAGGAGTATCAGTAGCTTCATCTGCGGAATCAATTAATGACCCCCCATAATCTATAACCGAGTCTATGTTACCCTCATTTCTAATATTCTCTATTGCTTCCCATGCAGGCTCCATAGTCAAATCACCTTCTTCGTTTCTCCATTTGTCTGCTACAGAGTCAACTACTTCAGTAATATTTCCCTCTATTTTATCCGTAAATGACGGATCTCCAAATCTTTCTCTATTATCTTCTCTAAATTCATCAAATTTTGAACCTGGAATTACATTTGGATCACGTATTACTTCTTCTCCCGCAGCTTCATGACCTAGAGGTTTTGGAAAGGCTTCAATAGTTCCTGTAATAGTTTCACCCACATCTTTCCAAAAAGGTACTACAACCTTGTCGATATGTTCTTTCCCTGCTTCATATTGTTCTCCAGCTACTCGTGGTATATCCCTAACAGTTGATTGCAATGGTTCTGGCAGTTGCTGCATATAAAACTCAGGCACATCCTCTGCAATATATTGAAACGGATAGTCTATAAATTTTTCAAAATGTCCTTGACCAAGTACCGTTCCACCTGGTTTAAACCCAACAACGCCACCTTGAGCATACTCAGGATAATCAAAACCATGTTTACTCATATACTGATCTTCCATCTGGTCGAACAACCCTAGATTACCTATTAACTTCATTAAACGATTTTGTCCCGGACGATCATACTTATGTGAACTAAAGGCGTCTTTAAAAAACCCTCTGTAAGGAGACCCTTCTTTATTTTTTAACATGAACGCTAAACCTCCAAGTCCTTGGGGCATAGCTCTTGTAGAATAATTTTCCGCTGTTTGACTCTGAGGACTTACAGCTTTTACGATCCCTCTTCTTTGCGCTTCTTCAATACCTTTGCCAAACATTCCGCCGTTATCAAAACCAACAACTCCACCTTCTGCGTATTGTCCTACATTAGGCGCAGGTAAAGTTCCTACTCCAGTAGAAGCTAACATAGCAGGATTAGCATTGGCTACTGGCGATGGCATAACTTGATTAGCAGGAGGTATAGCTTGTCCTGGTCCGGGTGGAACAGGAGAACCACCCATTGGCATTGGCGGTGCTGGAGGTGTAGCTTCTTCAATAAGCTGTTCAGCTATAGTTTGTGTAGGTTGTTGTTGCCCAGCAAATTCTGCTTTAACTTTTTCACGTCTTTGAAGCTCCCCCAATACTAAGTAAATAGGAGCTAGTCCTGAAGGGTTTTGCGCTTCATTAATTAATTCTTTTTCAGGTAAGCTTTTAAGATCATCTTGTATTTTAATAATGTTCCCTATCATTATCCCTTACCTCCCATGCCACCTAACGTATTATATAAGCCAAGTCCAGCTAAGCCTGCTCCAGCTAATTGTGAAGCCATGCTAGGACGTGGAGTATAAGCTACTTGTGTGGAACCTAATGCGCCCACATTACCTCGTAGAATATTGCTTTGAAACTCTAATAGCTTTCTCTTATAGTCTTCTTCTTCTCTAAACTCCTGTAAAGCTACATCATCAAGTCGCTGTTGAAGTTGTTGTTTTTCAGCTCCCGTTGCTGCCTGAGCTTGTAGTCGTTCTAAGTTAGCTCTTTGATCAGCAGTGCTTAACGCGCCTCTTCTTGAAGCTCCTTCTATACCATATTGAAGCCCAGCTAATCCTACATCTTTTTGCATTTGAGCCTGAGATAATTCTGCCTGCTGTCTAGCTTGTCTATCAGCCGTAAATTGTCTCTGAGCTTGCTCAAACGCATCTCGTTGTCCTCTGGCTTCTATACCAGCTAACTGAGCTGCAGTATTTCTGTCAGCTTCTGAAAGTAAAAGCGCTTCACGGCCACCACCAAAAGTACCTCTGTCTATAGCGCCCATAGCAGCTTCTGCTTTAGCCATGTCAGCTTGTCTTTTAGCTTCTGTTTTTTCAAAATCTATTACCTGACGTTGAAAAGGGCTCATGTATTTCTGAGCTTGAGCAGTATCAAAATCCTGTTGTGTAGGCACATAGGATAACGCAGCTGGTATACCTGTTGTAGCGGCATCTAATCCAGTTGTTGTTCCTCTTTCTATGCCAGTAGCAGCTGTAGTAAACCCAGGCTGTTGTGTAAGTCCAGCTACATCCGTTTGGACTTGTTGTTGTAGTGGATCAAAAGGCGAAACACGTTGACCAGGAAACTTAGTGTAGTCCTGAACGCCTGTTACTTTACCTGAAGCGTCTGTAGTATAAGTTTCTTTACCCGATTGCTTTAATATTTCCTCGTAAAAAGGACGAGCATATTCTGGTAAATTAGTAGATACATTAGTTGACGTAGTATGAGTAGGTTGATTACTCCCACCACCACCTCCGCTATAAAGCGTACAGAACTTAACAGCGCCAAATAATATATCAGTTAATTTAATCATATTTTCTTCTCCACCACATACCTTTCATTTATAAATCCTGCTCTTTGTTTATATAGCTTAGCTTGTGACTTTTTGGCCCAAGCAATAACTTTTGTTGCCCCTTGCATTCTAGCCCACTCTTCTACCTGACTAAATGTCTCTTCATTTACAACACCTTTACCGCCTAATGCAGTTATAAACATCACTCTTTCATTAGGGTGATTAGAAAACTCTACCGCCATAGCTCCTGTTAATTCATCATCTTCACAAGTAGCGACTAATAAAACTTGTAATCCTCTAGCTAATAAACCTTTTAACTGTTCAATAGTACATTCACCAGAGCCTGTCTGGAGAGACTTATCTAGCCAATTTTCTACTTCACTCCATAATCTATGAATTTGGTCAGGTCCTACGACCTGTACTTTGTTCATAGCGACATATCGCTAGGTCTAATACCGTCAGGTTGTGCTGTTCCTCCAGTACGTCTCTTTCTAATTTTACTCATCATGTCAAAAAGTTTTGCCGAACCCGCATCGGATGACCCATTTCCTATACCACTCACTACATCAGCAGGTACTACAAATTCACCGTCTGATAAACGAGCTTCTTGTTGCCCTTCAATATTGGCTGGTATGCTGTCGCTTAAACCATCACCAGCGCCTTCTATAAATCTAGCAGGAGAAAAAGTTTCCGTAATATCTGTAAAACTTTCTAAATTACCACCAGATGGTAGTGGTTGATTTACTTGAGTGAAATCTGTAAAACTTTCTATATCATCATCAAAAAGAGGTAAATTAGATATATCATTAGCTAAGATTGGGTCATTAGCAAAATCACTAAACTGATTAAAATCATCAAACTGTCCTGCTTGTGTTACTTCTGAAAATTCGCCAAATGTGTCATCTCCAGCGAAGTCTCCAGCAGCAAAGTTACCAGTTACAAAATCTCCTTCACCACCACCAAAGCCTATTTCACCACCATTAGCTAATAACCTAAGCCCAGTATCTATACCTTCTAAATCAAGTCTTCTTGTAGGATCGTACGCATGAGTAGCTGCTATATCAGTTTCACTTAAACCAGGAGGTTCTATCCCCGAAAGAATTGGGATGCCACCAGTCATAGCCATTTTGCCATAGCCCATCAGTTTATTACCGCCACCTAGTTCTGTAGCCACATCTCCTGTGTGTTTAAATAATGTTTCTGTAGGACCCATACCAGTTCCTTGGGAGTAATTAGTTACCATATGAGGAGTAGTTTTCCAAGCAGGTAATTGAGGAGAAGTAATACGTGATGCATATAAATCTTTTGTTTGAAACATTGGGTTAGTAGCATTAGCTGTCATAGGTTTACTTAAAATATCTGGTTGTAAAAGATGACGCTCAGTTCCCATCATTGCTGTAGGTTTTATATTGCTTAACATAGCATTTTCCGCTAATGCTTCTTTACCAAGAGCATTTAAGTTTTGCGCCCCCGTAGTATTAGCAGCTTGCGTACCCGCAGCTACATTTCCAGCAGCAGCGCCAATACCGTGACCACCATAACCACCTAGACCTCCCATAAGGCCGCCCATTAACACATCTTGCCCTCTAATTGCAGCTATACCAGCTCCTGTCGCTGCACCAGCGGCTAATGAACCCATCATTGAACCCCCCATAGGACCACCTACCATATAACCGGCGGCTACGGGAAGAGCTGTTTGTAGAACGTTTCCAAAATTAAAAGCTTCTGGTTGACCCGTATATGGATTAGTAGTAAGTGATGTGCCGTTAGCTTGAGCTAATGCCTGAAGTCCTTGTACTTCTCTGGGATTAACATGCATGAGCATGGAATCTCCGTGTCTACCAAATTGCGCTAATCCGTCTGCCTGTAAGCGTGGGTCATTCATAATATGTTTCCTTTATACCATTTTTCGTTTTATAAAACGATTTGTAAATTCGTGTGTAATTAAGTATTTAGCTTCTCTTTTTCTTCTGGAAGGATAACGATCCCCAAAATTTAAAAGATTGTTGTATGCAGCTTCCCAATCATCGGAAGTGATTTGCGCCCAGAATTTGGGTGTTTTTGACTCTAAATTTCCATACTGAAAAGCCACAGAAGCAATTACTGTAGCTTTATTCTGTGGCAGTAATTCAAATTTAGAACCAGTTGTATCATACCATCTTTCTCGTAACCTACCAATTTCTTGTCTTTTCGCAAAGTTATTAATTATATTACCTTCTTCTTCGGTAATACAAAGGTTATGAGCTACTTCTAAAGCTTCTTCTTTTTGTAAGCCTAAATAAGGAATTAGCTTATTTTTCAATTCTTTATAAAAACCTTTTATGTCTTTAAGACATCTTTGCCCTAAATCAAACCCAGAGGCTATAGTTACCCCTGAATGTCCTAATGGCTTATTATTTTTATCTACAGGTACGTAACCCTGTAATTCAAAGCCTTCATTAGCTTTTATAAAATCAAAATCAATATTATCCAAAACATATTATTCTACTGCATTCGCCCCTGAAACGTTTATCGTTAATCCAGCACCACTACCTTTAGCTTGTAGTGTGCCCCCTGCTTCTATAATTTGAAGACCAGTCCATTGGTAAATATCATTAGCAGCTACTTGCTTAGTATATATTAAAGCATTTGTAGTACCAGCTGAAGCCCCACTAGGTACTAAACATACAAAAAGATTTAAAGCACCAGCAGTAGTATTAGATACAGTTATATCTTTAACATAAGTACGAGTATCATCAGGAGTTGTGTAGTAAGTATCAAAACTTGTAGTTAATGCTTCTTGAGCTATTTTAATGCCTGTAATATCTTGAAAAGCCATATCAATTACCTAACCAATATAAAACATTATTGCTCATAATAGCTGTGTTTTGTTTTACTGTAGACTCATCTACAGAATTAAAATAAATACGCAATTGATTAGTAAATTGATTTTGGTTGGATTGAGAATACTCCTCTGTAGGAATAACTAAATTAGGTGCTTTAGTTGTGTTTAAATCAGCCATGTTACGAACACCTCCATCTCTTTAACGCAGCTCCTTTTCTAGTTAATTTACCATCTTTACTGGTTGGGCCTTTAACTCCTGACATCCTAGCACAAAATGATTTTCTACGAGCAGCTGCTTTTGAACCTTTTTTAACTTTACCTGTTACAGCTGTTTTTAACTTAGAACCTGGATTAGCTTTTCTGTATGCAGCTACACCTTTTTTAGTCATACCTGCGCCTTCAGATGTTTTACGATAGTTTCTACCTTTTCCTGTAGTAGTTTTACGTATTGGTTTTTCTTTTTTCCTAGTAGCCATTATCCTCTTCGTCCATCAGGTTTAAAATCAACACGTGGAGAACCTAATTGCCATTGAACTCCTACTCCAGTTGATCCTATTTTAAAATTCATTTGTCTGCCTCTGGCTCTTACAAATACTTGGTCTGTAAACTGATCAATAGTAGCAGTAGCAGTAGTAACATTTCTTTCTAATGAAGCACCAGCAACATCCGTTGTAGAAGAAGCCACACCTGGAAAATTTCTAACCCCTACAGTCATTTGAACTTCAGGTGTTAATGTAGTACCCGTAGTACTAGTTACATCTGAGTCTGTAAAATTAACATCTGGTATAACTCGTTTAGTTAAAACAAACTCTTCTCCATCTCCTACAGCCATATCTGCGGATTGAATAAATGAGTTGATGGCTACTGGAGCAGTGGGGGCTCTTTGCCCATCATCATTACCATTTTCGTGGCTATATAAATTGCCATTATCCGTAGCTAAAGGAAATTCATTAACACCTGAATCTATCCACGCAGTTCTAGCTAATGACCCGTAATACCATATTTTTTCTTCTTGGTTAAAAATAACATATCGGTCTATTTCATTAGAGCTACCAGAAACATAAAACCAAACAATCTCATTAAACTCTGAATTAGTACCAGCAAAAAATGTATCAGATTTGTTTCTACTAATATCTTCAAAAACAAATTGCTTTAGTGTGCAAGGTAATGTATCTACTCTACCTGAATACACGTAAAACTTATCATTACCCATCCAAAATACGTTATTGTTAGACGTAGTTACTACATTAGGGCCCATAATGTCGATTTCATTGCTTATTTCATTTGTGCCAAAAACTTCTGATGTGCCTAAAAATTGTAATGAAGTTAATGCTGTATTAGTCCAAACTAATGTTTCTTGTCGTGCATTTATTCCAGTTATAATTTCAGAACCTGATTTAATAGGTAAAAACCCAGCGGTGTTAGTAGCAGTTGGTTCCCATACTTCTGGCTCAGGACCAATAGTAGGGTCTACATTAGCCCATCTAATAAGTAATGGATCAAGTGTTCCTGTATAGCTATTTTTAACATAACTTCCTGTTGTAGTAGCGTTACCGCCTGGGTCAGCAAGCATAAGATATGTAAAAGTAGTAGTACCGGTTACAGTAATTTGAAAAGTTCCAGAAAAAAGTTTTGGTACAGTTCCGCTAACAGTTACATAATCAAGACTAGATAACCCATGAGATCCACTTGCAGTTAGTGTAGCTGTTGTATTACCTGTACCCCCTCTAGTTATACTGCTAATACTTACTCCTGCCGCGGTGGTTGTAGGATTAAAAGATGTACACCCTAAAGCTAATAGATGCCCGCTAGGAGCAAAAAGTATTTTTGTTACTTGTTCTGGAACAGCTATAGAACCTGATAAAGAGTTTAATTTAACAGCTCTATTGCTATAAGTATTTTCATATGTCCAATGAAATATATCACTTTCAGAAATATTAAATATTAAATCATTATTAAAATTATCTTGAAAGGTTAACTGAGAACTTACAACTGTAGGAGCCACAATACTAGAACCAAAAGTACCTCTACCAAAAGTACCTGTACCAAAACCTAAACCCCCAGAAGTTGTAGCTGAACCAATATTAAGCTGAAAAGCAGCTGTAATACCTGTTCCCCCACCTGTAGCACCTGAACTAGCTGAAACTGATGTAGTTATTGTAAAATTACTTGAATCTACTATTGTTTGTATTTCAAATTCTAAATTAAGATTTGCTGCAGCTATACCACCTACAGCAGTAGCTCCGCTAAAAGTAACAAAATCCCCTGCTGTAGCGCCATGATTAGTTATATTAACCGTTACAGTAGTAGGAGCAGAAGTTGTAGTAATAAAGCAATTATCTGTAGCAGTGGAAGTAAAAGTAGCTCTTATAGGTGTTATATCATTTGTGCTTGTTCCCGCACAGATATACATTTTAGTATTAGTGCCAACACCAATATTTACAGCACCATCAGAAGTAGCATAAGCATATAAGCTGCGAGCAGTTCCCTTATAAGGACTAAAGTTTTCTACCTGCCACCCACCAATTTTTTCTGGGTATCCTTGTCTAAATCTAATCATATCTCCATCGAACCACCCACCTTGATCGGAGTAATTAGTTTTATCTCTATTAATACCTGGTTGAAATTGTAATGTTTTTAACGCCATTTTTAACTTTCATCCTCAAATTTCATTTCTCCTGTAAAGTCTATAGGACCTGTAGGATTAAATAAATACTCTATAGGCCAATCATCGTCCGGAATATAACTATTTTCGGGAAAAGCTATTCTTTCATCAATATAATTAACTAACTTACATATAGGTTTTACGTAAGCTACATTCATATCCTTATACTTTTCTTTTAATTTAGTTTGAAATTCCTTAGAAAGCCTATACTCATTACATTTCATTGCGCCATTAAAAAGTATATTTTCTAATGGCAAAATATCTACTCTTCCACTACTTCCTGCATAGTAGATTACAAGCACTATTATCCATTTAGTCATACTTCTGGGACGTCTACATCAAATGTTATGCTTATTCCCATTTCATGCCATTCTTGTATTAACTCTTCAAAATCCAAATAAGTCATTTCTTGAGGATAATTCACCCCTATTCTTTCGCATAATTCATCAGCTTCAAAAGCTACAAATTTTTTATAATGCCCATTAATAGGAGTGTCTACAATCGGGTCATTTACCATATTTTACCTACCTGTTTAAGTCTACCAAAAACATTAAACACACGCATGATAGACCATAAAACAAAAACATGAACCCTAAAGGATAGTTACCTTTAAGTAGTAAATCAATAAAAGTTATCATATAGCATATAGTTACTATAATAAGAGCATATAAGCTCATAACTTTTTCCTGAGAACTTTCTCTTTAATTATACAGCTTTTTAAAATTTCATTATTACCGCCCTGTCCTCCATCATCTGTCAACGTAGACATAACATGGATAGACGTTTCGGTCTCTTTTACTTTAAAACCTACAGTTTTACATGTTATTGGGGCTTCATCTAACTCGTCTAAATTGTCTACCCACCCCGCATCTCCTGAGTGGTCATACCATTCTATATACATCAGAGGCCACGTTTTAAACCCCTTTCTTTTCATTCCGCACCCTCCTTATTCCAGCTGTGTGACGCTCTACTTCACCATAATCCTTGTGCAATATTATAGCCTGAATTTCTCTACCAGCTCTATACCCTGAATCTATTGTCCAAGCATCGCCTGGGGCCAAAGTTCTAAACGATTCAATAATAACATTCATAGATTCAAAGCTACGTTTTGTATGTATATGCCCATGCCAACAGTATTTAAACTCACATTCAGCCCATTCTGGGCAATCTACAGCCATTATAGAGGCAAGCTTTTCTGGCTTCGGCATGTGTCCATGAGTTATACCAATTAAATTCTTGCCAAAATTATAGTAATACATGGCTTTAGGTGAGTCTTCAATAATTACACGTTTATTATCATCATAAAATGTAGCCAAAGCACAGCTCAATGCTACATGAGAATGGGGATCATGGTTTCCAGCCACGTTTCTAACACGCACAATTTTATGTTTTGTCAAGGCTTTTTCTATAAAGTACCTAAGAACATATATACCGGATTTAATAATTTTAGAAAATCTGGAATCAGCATCGAGAGGGTTTTTATTTGCGGGGGTTTGGTTTAGCGAATCGTCTATATGGTAGAAATCGCCAAGCTGTGCAATTAATATTTCATGTGTAGAAGGAATAGCATCTATAATTCTATCAGCCGCGTCAGTTAAATCCTTACATCCTATCTTTAAATCGAAGTCTTCCTTAGCTTTCTCTTCCCATGACAACATACCCAGGTGAGCATCGCCAATGCATATACATGCTAAGAGGTCTTTGTTTTTAACTTTAGGGGATTTAGTGCTAACAGATTTAGTTTTAACTTTTTCGTTAAAAGCTGAAACTGTTTCATCAATTACTTCTTGAGTGGTTTTTTGACCTTTTTGCGGTTTACCTTTAACCCATGTAGCTGCAGGAGCGCCGGCTTCGTTATAGAGTGTAGATTGCCCTGATTCTTGTTTTTGTTTTCTTAGACGTACCCGATAAACAGTATCAGCTATTGTAGATCTAGCTACATTTAGTTGCAAAGATGCTTCTGCTTGGGACTTCCCTTCAGAAAGAACTTTAATATAAGCATTTTCTTTTATGGTTATACAATATGGCAATAATCCGCCATAGTCAGGATCTTTCCAGGCCATAAAAATGCCTCGTTTTTATTGTTTATAATGAACCAGTAATATAACCAAGTATAAATACTAGTATGTACCAAACAAAAGGCGGAACATATCCGGCCCAATCTTTAAGTTTGTTCAACATATTATTTACTCCATCTTCCATTAAGTCAATTAACTCTTTCATTTTGTTGTTTTTTTCACCTTGTCGTACGATCTAGCGGTAGCCAATCCAAGCATTCCCATCAAAACCGGAAGCATAGTTCCTGTGTCAGCCTGCGGCACAATGATACCAAATGGCGCTGCTAGTGGGGAAACCAGAAAATTTATAGCAAAGCCTAAAACACAAACCCACGCACAGGCAGGACGCCACGAACTTTGGAACCAATTTCCCTTCGCTTCTTCTCGATTGACAGCTATCTGAGCTAGAGCAATTTCTTGGGCATGATTCTCAGCCATAGTAGAAATTTCATGCGCTAACTTCTGTTTAGTGTCAGCATCTGGTATGAATTTATCCAGTAATGAAGCTACTGGTCCTATTAAGGCTTGTAACATTAGGGTTTAGTAGGCCACGTTATGTTATCTACGTCACTCTGAGTAGGTATGTCTCTTAAATCCTGTCTATATTTCTTTTGTGCATTAGACATAGTTAAGTCTGAACTTGCCCACCAATCACAATCTAGTAGTAACGCATCACGTTGACTTCTTATCTCAGTCCATTTTTGTTCCGCAGTTGGTTTAGATGCTTCAATTTGGTCTAATTCTGATTGTGTATATGACCTTTCGGTTTTTTTACCTGTGGAAACATTATATTCTTCTACATCTGCCATTTTATTATCCTCTACTCAAATTGAACACCAATACCACCAGCGTCAAAGGTATTAGTGCCTGTATTTTTAATTCTAAGCATATCTAATGTACCAGAAAGGGGAACTGAACCCGCATATTTACGATTGTTAGAAGCACTTGCTGAATCGAACACTTGTCCTCTGCTTACCCATACATTATTTGTTGCATCTTCTAACCAAAATTCTAATGGACCCTGCGCTGTATAAGCGGCACTCCAACTATTAAATTGAAAACCAGCACCTAAATTTATTGCGCCACCACCATTATCGTAATCCGCACCACCCAGATAACCAGATGTAGTTGGACTGCCACCAGTACCTAGTTGAACCATTGGTTTTTCTGTGCCACTTGTGCTTACACCAGCAAGCAGAAGTGTTATTCTTTTAACTCCAGGTGGTATTCCAGTAACATCGTAAGATTGCGCTCCAGAGGAAGTATCAATTTCAGCATTTAATGTGATACCGCTTATTCTATTGTCTACTCCAGTATCACCTGTGTAATATAATGAACATGGAGCATCTGACTTAGTCCAGATTTGTCCTTCTCCAGCGACATCAGTTCCAGCGGCAGCTCCTTCTGTAATAAATAATCCAGTATTGGTTATCTTACTCATAAGTCCTGTACCTCTTTAATAACTGCTTCCATACCTTCTTTAAGTTTATCAACATCGGAAGCACCAGTAATCTTAGTGTT
>VTLG01000852.1_pt1 | contig 28034 bp, 38 predicted proteins | sample 4694571 | NCBI WGS metagenome assembly VTLG01 (sample SAMN12604809, study PRJNA352737) | marine metagenome | biome: ENVO:00000447; feature: ENVO:00000209|ENVO:00000569|ENVO:01000036; material: ENVO:00002151; isolation source: viral sequences binned using virsorter ...
TGCCAACTTTTCCTCCTTTCATGGACATCTGCCTAACGCCATTAACAATAAAATGCAAAGTATCATCTGTCCAAGTGCCTATTCTAAAATCATCGTCTGCGTTTTCAAAAGCAACGAATTCAGAATTAGCGCCGCGAACCGAGAACGCTTTAGTTGGCGTACCGTGTTGACTGCCTACGCCAACTTTACCATCTGCTGTGAATGTGACTCTATCGCTACCACTATAAAAACGTAAATCGGTAGAGCTTGCTGGCATATACATAATCCAATTACCATTATGTGATCCGCCGCTTTCAGTTCTATTCCATTCTAGTCCTACTTGGTGATTAGATTTTACTAAATTTTTGATGTAAGTATTCTGACCGTCTCCATGTATTGTAAGGGGGTGGTCTGGCGCGATTGCCCCCGTGCCTATGCCAACTTTACCGTCAGAATTAATACTGACAAAACCTGTGGCGCGTGAAGTATCTGAACCAATATGTATCTTGTTAGTGCTATCAATCCAAATAAGGTTTATTGCGTTTCCTGCTGCGAGCTTCGAACTTAAAGAGTAATTATTGTCGATTCTGATTTCGCCACCTACAACTTGCAATTTAGTATCTGGCGCACTTGATCCCGTGCCTATGCCAACTTTTCCATCATCTAGTATAGTTAAAGCGTTTGAAGTTGTTTGCGTTCCTAATACTAAATTAGCTTTCCCTGCGGATGTATAGTCCACCTTAATAGAAGCTAAGGTGGTGTCAGCCGCCGCTCCTTGAGTAAATAGTATACCGCCGTAATTAGCGTCAGTAACAGCGCTTTCGTTATTTATTAATAATTGATACTTAGGCTCTTCGTTAATTCTAGAAATTGCCAACTCATAATCAGTAGTAGCCGTAGCCTCTATACCTATAGAGACATTACCGTTCGCCGCCCCAGTATCAGGTTTACCGAGCGTCAAATTTTCTACATTTCTGATTTTAATCATGTTTAGAAATTAAATGGGTATTGATCTCCAAAGTTGTTGCCGTTATCATCAGTTAGGGGTTCGAGCGCGTCACTTACCAAGAAATCCAGAATAAATAGCCCTCTACCTTCAGCAGATATTACACTTCTGTTATAATCATAATCATTAGATAAACTGAAGTTTATTGTTGTAGTTTTGGGGGCGTTAATATCTAATCCATAACTCACCCCTTCGAATTTACTACCTAATATTCTAAATTTCATTCCTTCTTTGGAGCCGCTATCAACGAAAGTCAAGAAAACATCGTACTCTTCGTCTTTCCTTAGGTTGTCCAAGAAGTTGCCCCTTCTGTCTTCTCCCTCTACCCCTACTGGAAACTCCAAATCTTGAGAAAGCATGTCTATAGAATAAGTAGTTTTAACTGGTAAGCTAAGGGGTCTATCAGCATAATACTTGTGACCCATACAGGAAATATTTTGTCTATTTAAAGGTATGTTAAGTTTAAAAGACTGCATTAAGTCCGTATGGAATTTAAGAGGTGGATTCTCTGGCTCTTTAGATAAAATTATTTCGTCAAGCCAAAGGTTTACATTTGGAGCTGTAGTATAAATAAATAAATTTTCTTTAAAAGAAGTTACTTTAAAAGTCTTTGTAATCTTAACCCATCCTTGGTTGTATTCTATTTCGTCAAAGGTATTAAATTCGTTCGTGCTTTGATCTGCTCCTTTTGCTGAAACTATAACATTTATCTTTTCTACGCTGTTTGTTTTAGCGTACATAGTAAACGTATAATATTTATTTACATCCATCGTTGGAAGGGTTGTTTTTACTCCTCCTCTAGCTCCGTCTTGACTAGCCGTTGAAGAGGTAATCTTTAATGACTTTGTACCTATGTATGCCGTTGTCCCATCTATCTCTTGAGTACCTATATGATCCGTCAACTTAACACTTGTTTCGAAGTCGTACTTCATCATTGTGTCTTGAGGTGATACTCTAGTCGAGATAATAAACTTTGCGTCACCCGGTTTGAAATTATAATCAGGATTAAAATAAGGGTTTTGTCTTTGAAAGTTTCCCGGAACCAAAAACTCAGTGTCTTGATTTAAATTATTTTTTCTATTATATGTGGTAGCTGTTTTTGTGTCTATCCAAGGAACATGCTGACCCGAAGCAGAATTTAAATATATTACGTTATCTGACACAAACGAAACGTCAGCCTTTGGAAAACTTCCCAAGGTTACATCCATTGCGTAATTTGTAGCGTAACAATTTTGAAATACAATAAGCCCCATTTCGTTCGTTCCCTTATGGGATAGCTCTTGATATCTCCCTGAAGCTATTAAGTTAGAAATTTGAGAGGCCGGTCTTTTATGCTCTCGAATATCTGAATTAGATTGATTAACTGCCAAGTATACGTTTTGCTGTTTTATTTGCGAGTCCGTAAAAGGAAAAGAAAACTCTTTATTAGCTAAACCGCTTGCACCAAGGCTGAGAACATTAAAGCCCATTTTTTTCTCATTATTGAGGCCTTCTAAAGAGTGGGTGATCGTTAAACTAATATCCGGAGGATTAGTAATTATATTCTCGTCAAAGTTAGATTTTCCTAGAACGGATATATCTTGCCTCTGCACCTGAAAGTCGTAAGAGACACTTTGGACTCTATGAATCCTTTTGAGAACTTCTATATTTTGACCGTCAGAACCAGTTACGTATGGGGTGTTGACTTCACCACTACGTAATCCGAAGAACAGGTCTTGAACATTGTATACTACCCTGTTTTTTTGTTGCGAGGCGTCTTGGGTACTCATACATATATAACCCTATTTTTTGCTTGCGTACAATATACTGGCTAGATAATCATCTACTTGGTGTTCCGCTGCAATTTCCCTAATTTCCTTTATTCTTTCTGGGTTGTGGTCAACAGGCTTTTTAATGTATTTGTTGACACTTTTATCCCATTCGTTAACTTCTTCGTTCGCAATGATTAAGCAAGCGATATCTTCAGCTATTTGCTTTTGGCTCGCGCTCATTCTTTTTATCTTGTGAACTTTCCTTAGTTCCTTTTCCACTGACTTAAATAACCTATTCGCAGTGGACATGTTTTCCGTTACTTTTGATAAACTGAAGCTGGCGTATCTTGAATGTTCACCGTCTCCGATTGGAGACTTATTGCTCTGGTCTTGGGGTGTACCCTCAGGACGGCCAGCAGGGCGTCCCGTGTCCTTTTGTCCACCAGGCAGGTTAGGTGGATTCTTGGCAGCTTCTTTAGCTTTTTCACGAGACTGTTTTTCCTGAGATTTTAAGCTCAGTTTTTGAATTTCTTCTTGGCTATCTATTTGTTTGTCAGCCAAAGTATTTTGAGTGTGAGGCCCTCCCATAATGGGTTCGTAAAGGCCTTCGTCTTTGTGTTTTTTAAATTGCTTTTGAGACTCTACGGAGTTTGCGCCTTCTGGTAATCTTCCAGATTCAATCGCTTCAATCCCTTCCTCTGCGGTGAGTACCCCTACCTCAATCAATCTAGCATAAACTCTTATTAAATTAGTATTATCTTTAAGAGACATTTTTTGGAAGTGTGGGGTGGGATAACTTTTAAACCCAACTTCTTTAGCGATTCTTTTTATTTCTGGAGTTAAGAACTCATTCAGAAACGCATCCCTACCTTGAGACAGCCTAGAGATGAATAAATCTACTTTAGCGTTTTGGTTAGCGAATTTACTTTCTCCAACTAAAATATTATTCAGACCTAATTGAATATCTCTATCAACCACTTCGTACTTCTTGGGGTCTAACAAGTCTGCGATCTTAGGAACAACAAACTCTGCTTGGGTAGTATAATCTGCAATAAGGACTCTACCAACGGACTCGTTTTCAAAAAGCTGCTGCATGGCTTGAAGCTGTTTATAATTTACTCCTCCATCATCAGGTTTTGCGCCCATAGTAACCAAGAGGATGGCTTGCTGCATGGTGCGAGTAATTGCCATGTCCATTTTCTTTAATTCCGCTTTCCAGTTAATGTCTTCCAGAACTGGGAACCCCATAGGAACAGCGAATGGCTCATAGTCTTGCTTCTTATAGAATACGGCGTTAATCTTTTCTTTATCTATTTCCATTAAAACCGTGGAAGCCTTTTTGTTTTTAATTAGCTTTCTAATTTCGGGAGAGAGCCCAGATAAAAGCTGCTTGTCCTCTTCCGTTCTTGGGCTTCTTAATCTCTCTAATTCGTAATTGGATAATATTTTATAATAAGTACCAGCATGAAAAGATGCCGTGCCACCCATTTGAATATCGGCAGGATTTAGAATTATATATCTAGCAGGAAGCTTGATGCTTTTGCTTTTCTTCGCTCCATATGTTTGCGTTATCTTTAAAGCGTCGGAGCCCGAAGTGTTTGCGTCAAACCTGTATAAGAATACATTGCCAGAACGATAATACTCCCTAAAGAATCTATCTATTAAAGATTGTAAATTTACCTTCTTAAAAAACGCTTCGAAAAAGTCTCTTGATTTCTTGTTGCCCCCAGTGAAGTATACGTCTCCAACAGAGAACTCAGTCATTAAATCAATTACATTTCTAAAAGTTGAAAAATTATAATAAGCCTTCTGGCACAGGATAACGACATCCCTGACATCTACGTTTGATTTGTTGTTTACGCCCCCAGCAGAATACTTATAAGGAATTAATCCATCTTCAATATTTTTGTATTTGTCGGTACGAGAGATTGTGGAGGCTCTGTTCCTTCTTGTTCGATTATTCGTAGAAGCGGCTGTGGAGGCCTTTATTTCCCCAGCCGTGGTCATCAAAGGAATACACTCATCCACTTCCTTAGTTTTTTTCCTTGTTCCTGCCATAATAATAAAATTCAGTTTAAATTACACGCTTATCAAAGCATTTTGGGCATAAATGTTTCTCCAGAGTCATCATTTACTGCTATCAAATCATAATAGCTCTTAACAGCCCAATTTCCTAACATTAATGTCGTATAGTTGTCCTTACGGGCTCTATTTTGCGTTGTGTCGCGTTTTAAGTGCTGCGGAAGGTCAAATGTCTGTACGCCCTTTGCGGTGCTCTTAACCTCAACCAGGGTGCATTGCTTCTTAGTCTGATATATAAGGTTATCCTGATTTTCAACTAAGTCAAGTATAGTTTCTCCATTTTTGAATTTTAATTTAACTTTTTGATTGACCGCCCTATTAAACGCGTCGGGCGCGGGAGCTATCCGAGAAGCAAACCAAAGCTTCTTATGATCAATACAGGCTTGAAGGTACTCATTGGCGTTTCTTATAAAATTAGTAGTAAATACCTGCTTAAAGCATTTAGCTCCATTTTGTTTATTGTATGCCCTCCTAGATTTTCTAAGCATTTTTTCGTAATCAATCCCTTCTTTATCAGAATCAAAATCAAAGAACTTAATTTGCTTCTTGTGAAAAGCCAGATTCTCATTACAGGCATCAATAAATTGAAATCCAGCATTATCAATAATTATCATCTCCAAATCGAAAGCGTCGGTGACGTAATCCATGTAAGCTATGTGATCTTTAAGGTCGGCCCCTGCCACGGCATAATTATGAACTAAAGTGCATGTATAAGGATTTTCTTCATCTAATTCCATAACAGCCATAGCAAAGAAGTCAGAGCTAGGGCTATTAGAAAACGATGGGTCAATGCCCAGTATATATTTCTTTCCTTCGTCTCCACGTATTTTAAGAGTTGGAAACTCTCCATCGGGAATCGTACATTGATGCATCTTCTTCGCGCTAAAATAAGAATCACTTCCGTCCGTGAATTGAGCGCAATACTCCCGCTGAAAACTAGAATGACTTTGCCCACCACTTTGAGCTTCTTCAATAATAGTTGGATCAATCATTTCTGAGGGTAGAGCTTCATAACCCATTTGAGAAATAAAGTATGTAGCATCACCAGTATCTTTATTATAAATTTTTTCCATCCACTCCTTGTATTGACGGTAAAGGTTTTCAAAAGTATAGCTAGCGGAAGAAAGAGCTATCATTTTAGAAGTATTTTCAAATACGAACCTGTCTTCTTCTTTCATGTGGCCGTCTTCTATTAACTTGTCTTCCATTTCTCTAATTTGCAAACGCTCTTTCATGTTTTGAGGAGCAACCAAAAAGGGCATCAACACAGTTGAGATAATGTCCTCAGGCAAAAGAAGATACTCGTCAAGAACCAACACGTTCGCGCGGAAACCACGAATCTTTTCTCCGTTAAGGGGGATAGCGGTTATTGAGCCTCCGTTAATAAGCCATTCGAATTGGTCATTACGTTTAGCTTTTGCTCCAAAACATTGAGCTAACAATTCCGCCTCTTTTGATTCTACTAATTTCTCTAAGTGATTAAATATAAAACGAGCAGTACGAAACGTCGGGCCAGCAATGAGTATTTTGGTACCAGGTTCAAACAGACATTGAAGAAAACAGAAAATCGAAGCTATAAATGTCTTTCCGCAGCCACGGCCCCAGACGCACATAGAGAAGTTTCTATTAAGCAAGCCTTTAAGAGTCACCTCTTGAAAAGGTGCCAATTTTATACCTGAAACAAGCTCTGTAGTAAATCCTAAATTAGCTCTTAAAAATCTAGCTAAAGATATTTTCGCTTCTTTATCATTCAGTTCTCCCTCTAAAGATAAAAATTCATCATTTAAGTTGGGGAACTTCTGCTGCTTGTATTTGTCTGGGCAGTACCACATTATAACATCTTTTGGTCGTAGGCTAGTTGCAAATCTATTTTTTTATACGCGCATGCGCAGGTGAATATTTTCTTTATAGTTTCTGAGGCTTCTACTCTGCCTTTAACAAATAAAAATTGTATGTGGGGATAAGTTTGAATTAATTTTCTTACATTATGAAATATGTAGTCGGGAGTAACCTTAGTTTTCTTATACACATGAGGGAGATAATTAAATCCCATACAATTACTAAGGCTCTCCTCGACTAACACAATTAATTGCGCCTCGGCCTCTGCTGCCCTTTCGATCTCTCGCGTAAATCTATCATAACCACCACTTAGCGTACCAATGAAATCTCCTATACCTTTTCTTTCTATATAACAATTACAAGTCATCTCCCTATTGTTTAAGGCGTAATCTCCAAACTTTAAAGTTTTGATCTCTGTTTCTAAGCCCTTAAACTTAAGAGGTAGTTTTTCTCTAGTGTCAATATATATTTTATGATTTGGATCGTCACCAATTTTTCCATATACAATTTTTCTAGGGTTATGAAATCTATTCTTATAACCTAATGATTCACATAATTCATAATAACTACCAAACAACTCATTGTAATAATGGACGGGTGGACTCAGTATGGTTCTGAGCTCCACTTGGGTCGGGGCATAAGTTAGCCCCTTCTTTTCTTTGCGGTTGACGAGAAGCTCCTTGCAGTAGGCTTTGGCATCTTCAGCGGAAGCTTCTTTGAGCCACTTCTTGAGGGTAATGCGAGAATTAAAATCTGAGCTTAAATACTGATCTTTATTTTTAAATTTAATTATGGAGCCGTCATGTTTATCATAACGAGCGTAATAGGTTTGATAATACTCTGCAACCCTCAGTTTATGAGCCTTTAAGTGAGCGTGAAGCTGCCTATCGCTCTCAAACTCTTTCCCGCATACAGCACATTTAACCATTTAATACCTCGTCTTCCCCCATGCCCATTACCCTAGCTTTTACTTCATCCATTGAGGAGAGCTTTTGTATTTCGTCCTTAACAGCTTTCTTTCTGAGCTCTGCTAGTTTAATTAATTTTTTCCTAGACTCTTCCTCTTTCCACATCTCTACTAGATTAATAATGCTAGCATTTGCTTTGATCTGGTTCTTTAACTTATCTGAGCGTTTTTCTTTTAGGTCGCTAAGTAATTTGTGTTGTCTGCCAACGCACTGGTTGTATTCTGTTTGTGCTGCGCTTATAGCGTTTACCAAGCCCATAGCTACTCTTCTGCCCTCTGTGTCTTCTGCTGATACATCTAGCAATTGCTGTAGCCTTTCTGATCTAGCCTGAATAGTGGAACCGATGACAACTTCTGTAGCTAATACGATATACTGATCAACTTCTTCTTGGGTCAAATCAGCTTTATCATATGTATAACGAATAAAACAACTTTCGTATAAAGTTCTATCTGTGGTGGTTGTATATGTCTCCATCTGGTGGACGAACCTATAAGTGTTAAGGTAACCCATTAAGGCGTCTATGCCTCTACGATGTTTGGGGCTAATTTTCTTTTTGTCAATTTTGGGGGATATATATTGGTTAGCTCGCAAGATGGTTTTGTCAAATGACTTCGGGGGTAGATACTCGTTTGTTTCGGGTATGTCATTAGTGTCCTGAGCTATAGTAGCTCCAGGTTCTAAAGTTTTTATATATTCGTTAATAGCTCTAACTTCTGCGTGCAGGTTAGTTAAAGTGTTGTCCTCGTATAAAGTTTGGCCTAAATGCACAGAGCTCATTAAGGTTAAATTATTTTCTATAAATTCTTTATCTGAATCGGAAAGCTCTATTGCTTTGGCGTGATAAACGTGAGCGCCATCTGCTGATACACCATGTTCGGCCAAATACGCTTTAAGCTCTCTTGCTTCCTTTGTCCTACCGTCGATGTTGTCCTTGTCTGGATAGGCCACCGCAATAAGCTCTGCTAAAGAGGGCGGGTTTTCTTCTCCCCTCTCTTGCCATAGCTGTAAGGCGTTCATGTGCCTTTGCTCTAGAGACAATTCATCCATAATTAAAATATATCAATTTCGTCGTTATTTAGCAAGTTTTTAACTTTTATGACTATGTTCTTTTTGATGTTCTTAATCTGCTTATAGCCAGGTTGCCTGTTTTTTTCTGAAGTTTTATATCCCATTTTTTTAGCCACTTCTTCTTCGTCAAGGTTTTCTATATATAGATAATTATAAACCATCCACTCATTAGGTTTCAATATTTTTTTCATCTTTACGTGCAGTTTTTTTGCTGCAACCTCAATATCGCAATGATCAGAGGGTATCGAATGGATTTCTTTAGTGTGGTTCTCTAATGATAAAGGTAGCTTGGCATCATGGGCTCTTTTTTTTGTTTTCTCCCACTGAGCGTATAAAGGGCAAGTGCTGCACTGCTTCTCGTATATGGAACATAAGTTATCTCCTTCAGCAGCGGCACACCTTAAACACGGTCTAGTGAAGTTGCCATAATTGTTGCGTATAAGATTTTTGATCTGATTAGAAATGATTCTATTTACCCAGGGAGCTAAGGGCTTACCTTGTTCATAAAGGTGCCATTTTTTGTGAATGTGTATTCTTAGGATTTGAGCCACGTCATCGAAATCCATCCAAGCTAAAGCGGTTAGATTCCATTTATTTCTTCTTTTACTTATTTCGTGGTCAACCGATTCAATACACTCTTCGAATTTGAGCTTCTTTTTCCTTGGCATTTAGTTTACTATTCATTACGGCTCCTGTCTGTCCCCGCTTCCTTTTGCCAATCTTTTAGAAATTCCTCCCTAGCTTTCTTTGTCATTCTTTTACCCTTTGGCCCCGTCATTGGTTTTGGTATGTCCTCTGGAGAGCTAATAGAATAATCAACAGCGTCACTTATTTTGATAGAAGTTTTTGCATACGGCTCAATTTCTACTTGCAAACCACTAATATCTGGAACTTCTTGAACGTTTTCTTCTAATTCTTCGATTTCTTCTTGTTTTGGAATATTGGGCTTACTTGCCCCAGCGAAAGAGTATCCGCAATTCGTACAAAAGTTTGGCTTTTTTCCCGCATATTCATGGCGGGTTCCACATTCAGAGCAATACATTTTCATAATTATTATATTTTTTAGTAAAAGGTTGTCAAATTTAATGTAATTATAAATACACATGAAATACGATAAGCCTTTCGTGTTTAGAACTGATAAACGAGTTAGATACGAGCTTTTGCTCAAAAAACCGCATAAATGCTACAAAGCCGAAGGGATATGCTACGATCCCTCAGAAGAAACACCTAAGATTTTCGTCAACCCAGACCAACCAGATAAAGAAGTTTTAAATACTATCATACATGAAATAGCTCACGCCTTCTTTTGGGACAAGTCCGAAGAGACTATCACCAAATTCGGAAACACTGTGACTAGGTGTTTATCGAGAGAGGGATGGAAAAGAGACGATAAGGACAAGTAACAATAGGGAACGAACAGCCTACGCCTGTTCGTAAATTCATTGTTTATAATTATAAATAATTAAATATAATTATTCGATATTCCGAAACCTCCTGACGAGGAACTTTACAAGTTCCGAACGCATGATGTCTTCTTCATCAAACTCGAAATAATAAATGCCATGCTCAAAGCATTCTTCGTCAGAGAACATAGAATTCATAAGAAGTTGACATCCTCCAATGTGATTTGGGTTTTTTAGGTCTGTTTGCATTGGGTCTGCTAACACAAAAGCTCTACTGCCTTCGCCTAAACGAGTAAGAACGGTAATAATCTCTTTGGCTGTGCTGTTTTGCGCTTCATCTAGAATGACGGCTTTAGCTTGCCAATTCATTCCGCGAGCAAAGTTAACAGGAAACATAGAAACCCTTTCTTGCTCAACGAGCTTTTCGGGCTTTACGGTAAGTAACAGTTCGTCTAATTTATCCAAAAACGGTAAATTATAAAACTTAAGCTTTTCTTCTGCGCTACCCGGTAAAAACCCTAATGAACTCGCACTGCTCTCTACGGCTGAACGTAAGTACATAATATTATTGATAGTTTTCATATTGAGCATTTGTAACGCACAATAGACAGACAACAACGTTTTAGACGTTCCTGCTGGACCATTAACGAACATTATTTTAGTAGAAGGATGTAGCGCTATTCTAAAAAATTCTTTTTGTTTTTCTGTCCATGGAAGCTGGTTCAGTTTGATTTGGGTTTTTATAGGATTGGGGGCAAGGTATCTTTTTGGTGAGTAATCTGTAACTTCTTCTGCTACTTCTTTGCCGCCTCGAATTTTCAACTTCCCATTACGGGCTCCTCTTTCTCTAGGCATAGTTAACCTATGTTACACATAAAAAAAGTGTAAACTACAGTATATGTCACAAGAGTTAGCTTCAGATTTAAGTAATTTGCAAAAGCAGCCGAAGTTTGTTTTATGGTTTAGTGTCTACGTTTACCCTCATGGTGAGAACGATAGGTTTGATGTAATGATGAATTCTTTGAGGTCGTATTCAAGGCTACCCCTAGATAAAGCCTACATTAATATTTTGTTAGACCAAGCTTATGAGGGTAGAAGATCAGAGATAGACGAAGTCCTTAAGGTTTTTAATTGTCCCGTAGATTACGAACCAGATAGATACACATTAAGAACTCAGCTTGTGACTAGATTCGATCAAGTTAGAGAAGGATTAAGTGATAATGACTTTATTTGGCTTACTCAAAATGATGATCACCCTTACATTGATACCAGTAACGATATAGTTATAGAAGGGTTAAATACTATGGCTCAAGACCCTCACCCTTATAAATCTTTATATTTTTCTCATTGGCCAGAAATTATTAAGCTTTCAATTAAACAACAAGAAGATCAACAAGTTGGTAACTTTATTAAGTGGAGTGGTATACTTTGTGACTCAATTCAAATATTTAACGTAGGTTATGTTTCAAGAATATTAAGAGAGCTTATTCCTGATGATACATCAGTAAGAGGCCATCGAATAGATGGCGCTATAGAAGGGTATCATATAGGAGACGGAAAGAATGGTGTAAGAGCTAACATCTATGTGCCGCTGAAAGAGTTGTGTGTACATATTGATGGATATGGACACGTAGGAATTCCTTATCATGTATACCCAATACTTCAATTGCCATTTGAAAATATTAATTTTAATTTTTCTAGGGAAGAACTAATCGCAAGAATGACTGTTCCGTGTGGAGGATGGACTCACCACCATACTGGCGGAAAAATTCCTTCTATGGCCGCTGATGCTCCCATACCTCAGCATTACATAGACACAATGCTTAAAAACTACAACAAACTTTAAAATGATTATTTTAATACCCCTAGGAGGAACAGGTTCAAGATTTAAAGAAAACGGTTACTCAAAACCGAAAGCGTTAATCAATGCTTTGGGTAAGCCGATACTGTATTGGTTATTAGACTCTTTAGATAACAAAAGTATAGATTACATATATGTCCCATATAACATGGAATATAAAAAATACAGACTAGAAGACCAACTAAGAAAAGATTACCCTAATTTGAACTTCAAGTTTTTTGCTCTCAAAGAGAATACTAGGGGAGCGGCTGAAACGATTCATATTGCTTTAGAAGACTTAATAAATAAAAATATTTCAGATAAGCAAGTTTTATGTCTTGACGGTGACAACTTTTACTCTAAAGATATCGTATCCTTATGGGGGGGCAGAAATGGAGTGGTGACCTTCAACGATCAAACTAAATCAAGTAGTCCAATTTATTCGTTTGTCTCCGTAGGCGAAGATTTAAAGATAACGAACATAGCGGAAAAGGAAAAGATATCGGATTTAGCTTGTAGTGGGGCATATGGTTTTGATTCCTTTTACTCTTTAAACAAGTATTGCAAAAGAATTATTTCAAATAATATAAAAGACAGGAACGAATTTTATACCTCTACAGTTATAAAAGAGATGATAAACGACGGGATAGACTTTGACGTTATAAAAATTTACAAGTCTGATTTTACATGTTTAGGCACACCGTTACAATTAAGGCTGTTTTGCAATAAAAGTAATTCCTCGTTTACTGAAAAACGTTATTGTTTTGATTTGGACAATACGCTGGTGACTTTCCCCAAAGAGGCTGGAGACTACTCTTCGGTAGACCCCATTGAGGAAAACATAGAGTTCGTAAGATATTTAAAAGAGTTGGGTCATGAGATTATAATTTACTCCGCTAGAAGGATGAAGACTCATGGAGGTAATACTGGCAAAAGCTTGGCCGACATAGGCGAAGTAACTCTAGATACAATTAAAAAGTTTGAAATACCTTTTGACGAAATCCATCTAAACAAACCTTATGCCAATTATTATATAGATGACCTAGCTCTCCATACGTCTAGCGACTTGGAAAAAGAGTTGGGATTTTATAACTCCGAAGTCGAGCCTAGAGAGTTCAATAATTTGAATAGCTCTTCGATTGATATTTACCGTAAACGTTCGGGCGATTTATCAGGCGAGATATTCTATTACGAAAATCTACCCCTGAACCTTAAAGATATGTTTCCCGTCCTTATAAGGAGGGATGAAAACAACAAGTGGTATGATATAGAAAAGATAAATGGTATTCCTGCTAATAAATTATTTCTATCAGAAACTCTAAGTAAAACGAATTTGATTCACATTTTAGATTCCATAAAAAGAATACAGGAAACAGAGATAAAAGAGCAAAATGTGAATATCTACGATAATTACTCGAGAAAGATGGAAGAAAGGTACGCTTCTTATGATTATTCTAGGTTCGCTAAAAGCGATAAAGTATATGAAAATATAAACAAAGAATTAAAAGCGTACGAAGAACAAGGTAAAGGTAAGGTTTCTTTCATACATGGTGATCCAGTATTAACGAATATCATAATGAATGAATTTGGAAGAATTAAATTCATAGATATGAGAGGGAAGCAAGGAGACACGCTTACTTGTTCAGGGGATTGGTTATATGACTGGGCTAAGTTGTATCAATCACTCATTGGTTATGATGAGATACTTGAAAATAAGTTCGTAAGTAATAACTACAAACAAAGACTAATAAAATACTTCAAAAAATACTTTCTAGAAAACTTCTCACGAGAAGACTTCGAAAACTTAAAAGTAATTACCAAAAGTTTATTGTATACGTTGATCCCCTTGCACGACAACGAAAAGTGCAAAGAATACTATAATCTAATCAACTCGCATTATTTAAAGCCTAATAATAAGAGCATCGATTAAAAAGTGTAATTATATTAACAATGAAGTTTGAACCTACTAAATGGTCAGCTTGGGTGCTGGCTATTTGCTTTATATTACTTAATCCAGGATGTGCGGTATTTCATAAGGAAGAATTTACCAAAAGAGATGGGCATTATATCAAGCACTTTAATTCATGCGGACCAAAGGCTATACAACAAGCAATTCTAAAAATAGAAAAAGAATTAGTCAGCCGCGAATCTATCAGCAAAAACATTCAATCAACAGGTAATGTAAGTAGATTAGTATTAGCTTCTATTAACTATGAGGCTTTAGAGATTACTTTTCCTTGTGAGATAAAAAAATATCTTAAAAATAAAGGATACAAAATTAAAGAAGTGAGTTTTGAGTCTCTGAAAAAGGGTGATGTTGCAATAGTTCTTATTAGAGGGGGTAGCTTCTTCAAAGAGTGGCACTGGATTACTTACCCTACTTATTCAAAAACACACATAAAAAACTATTTTCCTTCAAAAACCAAAATAATTTCAGTTTTAAAAATCAGCGCCGATTAAATTTCATCATCTACAGTCCCAAATTCTAATTCTACTATTCTTGTTGGGTATGATGTATGTTCAGACTCATATCTAGACCGCCATTCTTCGGCGTCAGGCTTCTTTCTAAAGAACTTTAATGTATGCCAATGCAAATTGTTCCACTGGCATTGAACTTTATAAAATTTATTTCTAGCAGCCATTTAGAGTTTAAAAAATTTATGTCTTCCAATTATTTTAGTAGGTTTCTTTCCTTTTATCCAATAAGGATAAGAATTGATATGACAAAAATGGTTAGCCCCGTTTGTAACGTCTGCTAACCTATACCCTTCTCTACATACATACTTAGCAAGCTTTCTTGCGTACATCATCTCTTTAGACTTCCATAAGTAATACAACTCTCTCTCTTTTTTAATCTTACCTTTTCCAGCGTTCCAAATTTCGAACTGATAGGGTTCTAGACATACCTGTTTTGGCGTGAGGTTACGTTCTAAGACGCGTTGTTGGATAATACATGCCACAGCAAACATGCCAATTTTTTTTTCGCCACGGGCCTCCCCGAGTATAGTTAGTGCCACGATTCTTTCTTCTTGCGTAAGCACCTCATCGGCGGGTAACTGAAACGAACACAGCAATAAACAAGCAATGATTTTCTTCATGTTGTAAGTCTAACATTTTCTTGCTTATAGGTCAACATCTAACTTGCTGCATATGGTCTTATAAAATTCAATATATTCAGGCTTAACTTTTTCTTTCGCTGCGCGAAGCTTCGCTTCAAGGGCTTTTTCTTTATATGCTGTTATCGTGTGCTCGTCAACCTCTACGTTAGTCGTAAATAACTCATTACATATATATAGCAGCACGCCCAATTCTACTCGCGTTAAGGTTTGTATTTTATATTGGTATATCATTTTATAATAATTTATAATTATGGTTATTTATTTGCTCGGGGAGAATGATATGTACCTCCCCCCCCTTTTTTCCCACAGCGTTTTGTGTCATTTTTTTGCAATGGGGCGGGGTATGGGGGGTATGCTACCAATCCATACCCACGCAAACACCAAGCATGCACATCAGAACAATAAACAAGGGTAATAATTCCATAATAATAGCTCTAGGAGTTGAGGTTTAACAATAAAACTAGTCGTCAGCCAAACTGTTTACATCATAATCGTCACACTCATCGTAGATGGTATCCATCTCAGCGAAGTCATCGGTAATCGACTCTTTTTCGTCGTCTCTAGCTGACCACACAAGGTCATCACGGCTTGAGTAGATAGCAGCACCAGCACCGAGGCCGTAAGCACGGGCAAAGGCTGCGTCAGAACCCTCGCGGGTGTGTGGGTAAGTGGCAATCAGTTGACTGCCGTTCCAGAGTGCGTATGTTGCTTTGTCGTTTTCTTTCATATCGTTTTTAATTGTCATGCGTATAGTATAGCACAGAGGGTGGGACATCCGTAGACCCACCTACCATTTAGTGTAAAAATTGTTTGCGTCAGGGTGTATAGGCGATTCCCATAGGCTTTTGGTATCATACATTTTTTTGTAGTCAATACTCCACACGATAGCTCTATTCGCGCTGTTGTTAGCCTCGACTATGGCTGTGCGTAGCCTCCAATAGTAGCGACCATTAAGCATATACTTGGCTCTCAGTAGGTGTTTCCATATCCATCGTTTCATTGGTATAATATAACACCAAAACAGGCGTTTGTCAAGGGCTGAGAGGTGGTTACCGGGTGCTACCGGGCTGCCCGGCAAGTAGCTGTAAGGGCTTGACACATCGGCAATCCTGTGGTATACTGTATGCAGAAGATGAGAGAAAACGATACAGTAAGACACCGAGACAACCCCCACTGGCGGGCTGTGGTAATCAAAGACCTACACCCTAGAAGGCCTGTCAATGGCTTTGTGCGCGTGGCGCATATGTCGCCCTTGGGGTCAGTGCATATGGTGGCAATGCCTAAATCTATGCTTAAATTAGTGCTTGACAATTAGCCCTCTTTAGTCCATAATATACCGCAGATGGAAACAATAAACAACACCGAGCCAATGCCACACGTTCCCCAAGGTGCAAATGGTCACTGGAGATGGGATGGACACACTACCGCAAGGTATCGCAACATAGATGGCAGCGAGTGGCTGCTAAAGGGTGCGTGGCGTTGGGTGCAGGAACAGAAGCAAGTGCAGAAAGCCTCGCAAGCACCTGTGCCTGTCGCTATGATAGCCAAACAGCTCAAGCCAACAGTTAACGAAACCATCAAGTTCGAGAAAATGTTCCATGATCTTTTTGTTGTTCTTGGTGCAATTATTGCAATTACTTTAATAATGTTTGCCGCTCTTTAATATGGAAATACTACCTTTAATAATCTTCTGTGTCTGCCTGTGCGCTGCTATGTGTGGATACGATAGCCTACAATAATAATATATATGTCACCTGAACAAATAGTAGTAACGATAGCCCTAACAGTCTTTGTCATCATAATGACTTGGATACCATAGGGCAATTAATACAACAGGATGACTACCATCGCATTAGGCATGGAAGTCGAGACACCCAACGGGGAAGTTGGCCAAGTGGTCGGCTCACCTCGGGACGGTAAAGGCTGGTTGGTCTGTTTAGACCGCTCTGGCTTTGATCGTCGCTTCCATGAGGAGCATCTACGGGAAACGCAATGCGCTGACCCGTATCTGATGGCCTCCCGTGGAGGTTGGTAGCCTCTCGGCTTCTGCCCTGAGTAAGACTCGGCGTTAACTCAACGTGGCAACAGAATGAGCTTTTCTTCCGGGCTGCCCGGCCCGTAGGCCTTACTTGTCTAGCAAGATTCTTTTATTGTATAATCTTCTTTTGTAATGCTCTTATAGGCATAGTTGTTGTTGGTGTGAAGTAGGTCATGCAGCTTTTCGGGCGGCAGAGGCTTAAGTTCTGGTTCTTTATCTTGTAAGCAGCAGCACCCACTCGTAATTAAAATAATTAAAATAATAAATCCTTTAGTCATTTTATTCTCCGTATTCTATTTATGGTCTTGTATCACGCTATTAGCAACAGGCCCAAGGTCAGGCTCTCCCTTTGCGTAGTGTGTACGCTCATTGATCTCACTCACAAAGGTGACATCAAGAAACGCTTTCTTGCTATAGCCAAAGAAGTCGATATCCAATGTCCGACCATCTGCCATGATATCAGTAACGATACCTGTGCGGCCACAGAATACACTACGGCCATCAACTACTTTAACCTCATTGTTAAGTAATAACTTTGCTTCTTGTTCTAATGTAATTTCTTTCATAGTAATATAATAAAGTTAATCCTGCGAGGGAGAAAACGACAAACCCCTCGCAGGACAGACGTACTTACTCCGTAGTGGAGTATTCGCTTCCCGACGATAACGGCGAGTGGGTCTCACTGGCTGCGCTTACCGTGTCAAGCTGTACGTCTTGTAATTCGTCCTCCCAGCTATATCCTGCTGGCGGCATAACCTCATCGAGATCATAGGTAGTGCTTATGATGTGAGGCATAAGCTCATTAACGTCTACGCTACCCCATTCGTTAAAGTCACCCATGACATAGCCAAAGGCAATACCATTGGAATCAGGCTTCTCTAGGTAATACTCCCAGAAGTTACGTGTGATGATGTGTAGGTCTACCTCGAATCGGCTGGAATGTACCATCTTGCCGTCCTCTACTTCGATAATGTTTCTCATGGTTTTTTTAGTATAGCAAACTCTTTGTTAAATGTCAAGCTCTAATATGCAGCTTCTTGGAATGTTTCGCCCTCGTCCTGTGAGATGTACTCTCTGCCATCCTCTACTATAAAGGTGTCTTGCGTCTGACCAAAGTCATCAAAGCTGTGGATGTCTACCACACGCACGCATTCTCCGTCTATCTCCAACCATCCGTAATCAGCAATGTTACCAAAGGATGGAATGTATGTTATGTTCGTTTTCTCAATCATCATAAAACTAGTATAGCAGTTACTTTAACAAATGTCAAGCACCTTTTTTAACTTTATCAATTCTTTCTACATGGAACTCATGGCGAGGCAACCAGCCTAGCCAATTGGTTTCAACGCTACGCAGTAGGCAATGAGTGCGGTTGGCTTTCTCAAACGTAAAGGTAGCACCATTCTCCACGATACGCTGCTTTGTGCGTTTGGAGGCGTTTAGGTCTGGGCTAATTAATATCGTTTTCATTGTTATAATATAACACAAGGGGTGGGACATCCGTAGTCCCAGTGATAACTTTTTCTTCCGGGCTGCCCGGCCCCCTCAAGCCCAGTCATTGAAATGTTTTATTTCTTGCAAGACCTTATTAGGCTCTGGAGAGGTTCGCAATAGCCTTGCAATAATAGCGGCTATTTCGTAATCACTTTTTGGAAGCTCCGTCCATTTATCATTCGCCCAAATCATTGTGCATTTAGTTTTATCATTCTGGGCAATACAAAATTCAGGAACAGTCATATTAATTTGCCTTCCATAGTTTAGACATTTCCGTTGCTTCTTCTCCGAGTCTTATTCTATGGATGTCATTGGCAAACGCAACCAACATTTCCCGTGGGTCTGCATTGCGTGCGTTTGCTATTAGAGCCATAGTGATCACTCCGTCTATTTGTTTTTTTTCTTTTTTTGTCATCGTTTATCCCCTCTGATAGATTTACAAAGCATGGCTGCGATTAGTGCGAAGGCAAATAATTCCATAAGGTTCCTCCATTGTACTATGCACTTGCAACTTTAGCAAGCCTTTTGACTTCTTTTAACGCATCAGCAGCCGCGCTGCCCTTTGGCTGTGTGCCGTGGATAAGCAACGCGAAGTTATCTGCGCCAAACGCTGCGTGTTCGTCGTCGTGGTCAATCTCCAACCCTTTGTCGGCAGCTTCTTTTTCGCTGTAAACAACAACCGCCTCTTTCCACGCGTGCAAGTCAATCAGTTCGTCATACTTACCACCACGAGAGGCAGTCAGCACAAGGTTGCTTGGCAAAGCGAATTGCTTAAACAGATGCAAGCTTTTGCTGTAAGAGTAAAACACCTTGTTGGGGTTACGCTTGGCAACTTCGATCCACGCTTTGAGATACTCGGCAGAAAAATAATCGCCGCCAACGTGTACGCGCATGACATCAAACTTCTTTGGCAATGACTCGCAAATTAAATCCGCGCATTGCATATAGCCATTGTTTAACTCATTGCGAATCAAACGCAAGTTTTCCCACACCATCTCGCGCAGAGAAGGAAACACCGCCTCGAGCGATGCCATAAAGCAGCGAAACTGCGTATCTTTGCCGTCTTTTACTTTGCCCGTTTTCCTGTCAGCGAAAGCGAGACAATCTTTTGCGCCTGGGCAAGTATAGCCAGCAGGGAGCGTGAAGGTTTTAAGCTTAATGCCAAGCTTCTTTGCCATTTTTTTGAGTTTGCCGTTTGCATCTTTGAACTTTAATAGGTTTTCCATAATCAATATAACAATAGTTTAGCAGATAATCTCTCTAGTGTCAAGCACTAACTTTTGGGCCTTTGCCGTCTATCGTTCCCATCGAGTAACAGTTGAGGTTGATGATGTCAACCGCTGTTCGTTTGTATGGTAAACGTGTCGCATTGTTTAATCGTCTTACTGCCAAACGCTTTGCGAGGGGCAACGCTTCCTCTTCTGTACGAAACCGCTCTGGGCGATTGTTTAACAGATAACCAACAGCAGAACATTCGAGCGCGTGCAACAAGCGGTCTTTCTGTGTCCAGAAATAACATTGCAAATCATTAAGCCAATTCGGCTCTTCTTTCTCGGTGGCTCGCCAATGGTAGAAGCTCCAGAAATTCTGCTCTGTCTCTTCGTGGCTATCTCCTCTCAAGAACACTTGGATGTCCTTGCCGCAATCAACATACTCTAACTTAATCATCTGGACATAAGTCTAGCAGAAAATCGTTTACTTGTAAAGAAAAATCGAAAGTTTTTTTGGTTGTTATAGTGAAAATAATACTTGACAAATCACAAGGCCGGGCAACCCGGAAACCCCCGCGAGGAGGTTCCTAAAGTTTTCTATCTCTTTTATATCTAAACCAAAGCACTCTCTGTGAATGGGTTTTTTAGAACTTCTTGATTTTACATCATTAACTATAAATATGTATAAATCTTTTTTAGTCATCTCTTTGAGCCACGCCCTTTGGTATTCTGCTCCTTCTTTTGCAAAAGCTCTTTGACCAGCAAATATAATAAACTTTGTGTTCTTTGTGCAATCTTCTGTTAAGTATATATGAGAAAAATCGTTTACGGCACGTTTTAACATCGACAGGTCTATGTAGCATTTACTTTCCACGCAAGCAACCAACTCGTTGGTTTTCGCATCTCTAATGTGAGCGTCAACCTGCAATGTGGAATTAACACGATTACCTATTCTTGACGTAAGGAAATCACGATCTCCTATGGAATGCCGTAAATTGGGTAACGTCGAGGTAATGTCAGCTATCAACTCCTCAAACATCTGACCGCACTGGGCCTTATCACCCCAAAGCGTGCTTACTCTGGAGTTGTAATTGTTTATTGCTTGTGTCAAGTCGCTCTCAATCATGCGCATAGTATCGCATAACTAAGGCTAATTGTCAAGCGTTAATTGAAGGGCCGGGCTGCCCGGAAGAAAAAGATGCGGCTCTGCGTGTTCCCCGTCGGTTATGCAATAGACCTCAATTGGGGAGGCATCGACTTACGAGCCGCCTAGATTAAATTAGTGGAATGACAGGACTGCTTGATTACCTGCAACTACTTTCGGGGCCAGATCAAGTTCAGTGACCCTAATACTTCGTACCCTACTCACATCATAGCTTTGTGTCACCACGTTGCTACTCGGCTCCCAGAGGTTGATGGCCTCCTGCCTCTTGTTTCGGTGCGCTAGCACTCTTGCAAATGCTTATTACGCTACATTCCGATTGTCCATCCGTCGATGAACAAATTGTTGTACGGGCCGTTTCCTCTAGCGGACGTTTAATGTTCTTCACCCGTACTAAATTGTTCACGGTGTCGGGATTCGAACCCGACCCGACCAGTATCGTGTCACCTTCACTCCTTGTTATGGGCGTCCCCCAGAGTTCCAGCTTTCCTGCGTCGGGCTGCGCTGCTGATCTTATTCAATCGCGCACCAATTTCACCGCTAAATTATCAAAAAACAAAAGACCCTCGTTTTTTAGATGCTCTCCTGCATCGCGGGTCTGTGGGGTTTCCCCTCACTGTTTATATAGTATACTATAGACTTGCCAAATAGTCAAGCGTTAATTCTACTTCTTCTTCGTCTAGCCAACCTCTTACTTGGTCACCATTCCAATCATCTACCTCGTACATACTCTCACCATTAAACACACCAACCTCATATAGCCCTTTCTGACCACCATAAGACAGGCTGTTCTTTACGACTGACACAGAAAGCCCGTTGGACAAAGGAACCCACGCTTGGATGTCTGTTGCGTCCTGAGGATCAACCCAGTCACCCGAACCATCTTTAAATTGTAATTGGCTGAATTTAATCACGCGAATATCTCCTCCCACTCTTCTGCGGTGATACCTGTCTTAACGAACTCGCGCTCGTCGGCGTTAAGGCGAGGCATAGCGTTTTGGATAAGCTCACCAGCCTTCCAATCGGCGTACTCGTCAAGAGTAACGTCGAGGTCGAGGGTGCGGGTAATACCCGAATGGATTGAGGTTTTTGTAATTTCCATAATAGTAGTTTAACAGTTGCTTAAATAAAAGTCAAGTAAAAAATTCACTGATACTTTGGGCGGCGGCGAAAGCTACCTTTGCCCTTCTTTGGTTTTTCTATACGTACTGCACTGTGCATTAACCCCTGCGGATTGACTCGCGCTTTAACTGGTTTCGATTTTTTCATGTCACTATGATAACACAAGGGGTGGGACATCCGCAGTCCTAGTAAAGACTTTCTTTCTCATTAAAGTGTTGCTCTAACAGGTCATAACTGTGTTCTCCTGTGCCTCTATTGTTGGCGTGTTCTAGCCGCCTAAACAGCAAGCAAGCCTTGGGGTAGGTTGGCTCTAACTTTGCCGCCGCAAGGTTCTGCTCTGATGTGGTAGGTACAACGTTCTGCACAATGCCGTTCTTAATCATGGTAATAATATAACACGGAAACGGGTGTTTGTCAAGGGCTAAACGTCACTTGCCGGGCTCCCCGGCCGAATCAGAGGTGGCTAGTGACGCTCAAGTAGAATGCGCTAAACACTAATACACAAGTGCTTATTATTAGTATTACTTCCATATTTAATACTCCCATCCTCGTTCCATTGCTGAAGCGCAAGAGTCACAAGTGCCGTGGTCGGAACTCATTTCCATTTCACGGTCACAGCGCCGACAGGTCTTGACGACCCGCTCATATTTAGTATTGTGGTTAGCTTCCCATTCCTGTTCGTCGTAGTAATTTGCACTCATATTTATATTTATTTATATTTATAAAGAACCCTCCCCCGCACTCAAGGGGGGAGGGCGTTACCATGTTATGTGCCTACTCTGCGAAAGAGATTACATCACCCTTGGGGAGAAGCAGGAGCTTGTCCTTCTTGGCTTCGTTGCGAGCCGCTTGGTCAAGACTCTTTAACACCTTCTGGTTGACGCGCTCGGCCAACTCGTAGCGCGTTCCCTCAACCTCGCGTGTGAGGTGTTCGGTCACGGCGTTGTAGAGGTTGTAGAGGTTGCGTCCCTCGTCCTCGGTGTAAGTTGGATTGTTCCAAATCGAAGAAACAGCCCCAGCCATACGGTCAGAAATTGCACCGCTCTTGGCGAGGTTGTGCAAGGCGTTGAGTCCTTGCTGTTGCTCAATCTCGACGTTCTCAAGATTGTTGTAAGTCAAGAGGGCTTTGTCCCACGAGCCAATCGCTTTCTCAAGAGCCTCGCCCAAGAAATCCAAATCGTTGCCGCTGGAATGCTTCTTGGTCATCGACTGCTCTTTCTCCAAAGAGGTCATGCCGTTGGTGCAAACCAAGCGCAAGACACCCATCGCAAAGGACACGCGAAGGGAACGGTCAAAGGAGTTCTGCACGGTCAAGCGCAAGCCCATGTTGTCGCCCTTCTTACGATCCTCACGCTGTTTGATCTGCGTCTTAAAGTCGTAGACCGCACGCATACGCTGGCCCTCGCCAGTTACGATGATCTCGCGCTCGAAGTCGCCAAGCCCTTGATCGTTAAAAGCGTCCTCCGCTCGCTCAATGAGGGGCGCGTTGTTCTGGATGCCATAACGCTCGGAGGTAACTCCTAGAATGGCTCCGTTGTCGGTTCGTTGATTACCGAAGAAACCAGAGCGGCGACCCTTCTCATCAAAGAGGGGAACCTGTTCCACGGTGAAATCATAGTTGGAGGTTTGAGTAGGTACTTTAGGCATAACTTATATTCTTCTTTCTTCTAATGTTGTTTAACTATGATATAATTATGCCATAGACTTGGCTCTGCGTCAAGCATTAAAATGACATTAAAAGCAGTTTCTTAAAAAGGAGGGTTTTCTCCGGTGCGAAATGTTGCGAAAATAAGAAATTTTTGAGGTAGATAGTCCACGAAAACAGGGCTGAAGGGCAAAACAATTGGGCTCTTTGCCGCTCATTAATTGCCTTAATTGATTGGCAAACGATTTTGCCGCTCATTTGTGATTGACAAACTGCCGGGCTGCCCGGCGCAAAAACACAACATCAGTAACACCCTCTTTACAACTATTATTTCCAAGTTATTTATTTCTAACCTATACAGTTTGGCTATTTGGTGTTGTCTCTATATATATTTACATTAAAAACCATTAAAACACTATTATTTATTTGCTTATATTTGAATTATTATTTGGATATTATTTATTTAGTATGTGTATGGTAGGCAAGGCGGGACTCGAACCCGCAACCCTCGGTTTAGAAGACCGATGCTCTATCCAATTGAGCTACTTGCCCAAAAGAGTTAAGCCACTAACTCACGGAGGTACTTGTGACCTCGCGTGGTTAGCGACCTTCCCGCAGGGGCGATTTCCATTAGCCCTTGCTTCATCAGAAACATCTCATAGTCTTTCTGGATACTGCCCTTCGACAAACAAGTAATCGCAGCAAGTTCAGTGAGACGGGTTTCCTTCTTACGCTCAAGGATGCGGAGTATCTCTAACTCTTTTTCCAATAAGCCTAAAGGTAGAATAGATTTTTCCTTTTGGAGTTGCTTCCAATCCTCAAGAGTGAAATCGAGCTTGCCATTGCCATCAAGATAAGTTTTAATGTGTCCTGCCATTTTTTGAGCAGCACGGGCATTACCTCGGAGGACAGTAGCCACCTCTGCGAGAGCATCGGCTTTAACAGCATAATCATCAAGACCAAGCAGCACGATCTTACCAAGCTCATCAACACTGTAATCTTGTAAATCAATACGCTCCATTCTATCCATCAGCGCGTGGAAGATAGTTTGACCCTCGGTAGTGGCAAACATAAATGTCTGACGAGAGAAATCAAAGTCAACAGTATAATCCTCATACGCAAACGTGTTGCGGTTATCCTTGTTAGGGTTAAGGATGGTGAGAAGTGCCATCATTACATCCTTGGGAAGCTCGCTTGCCTCATCAAAGATAATGGTGCAGTCCTTGTCGTTGATATGAGGTATAACAATCTCATTCCAAAACTGGCGCAGATTGCGTAACTGCGAACAGTTAAATATAATCTTACGTTTGTTGCTATCGCGCACCTTGAGAAGATTAGCCATTGCAGTAGCAATCAAAGTCTTACCACATCCTCGCGGCGCGGTAAACATAATAGAAGGCATAATACCATTAGCCAGATACCCCTTGAAGTGAAAATTCAATTGATTCTTAACTCGGTCTTGCCCAATGAGGTTAGGTACGGAATCGCGCTGGTCACATATAGTGTTCCAGTCAGCAATTCTATCGTCGAAGGTCATTTCTTTACTCATAATAATATAACAATAATAATAATAAACAGTCTACCAAGTGTCTGCTTCTACTTCTATCTTCTTTTCTTCCTCTACCTGTATAGCAACAGTCTTGGGTGCTGCTGGTTGGGCGGGGCGTATTCCTGCAAGTCCTAAAGTCTCTGCCCATCTGCGCGATACTCTAACAGTAGCAGTAGGCGCGAGGTTGGCAGTAAGATCAGAAAGACTAACATCTATATGACTTGTTGCTCCTTTTGTTTTCATTCTCCTTACAGTATAGACTATCCTTGACTCATTGTAAAGCACAATTATGTATAAATATGTTTGATGCCGGGTGACCTTTTCAATGTAACTGTAAAACGCTAATGTGAATAATCTGATAAATATCCATAATTATGTTTTGATGTCATTTAATTAAATTTTTGCTTGACAAAGCACCAAGGGGGGGCGGCGGCGGCAATATTTGGGCAATTTGGTACGACCAGGATTTTTTTTAATCAATATTTATAGAAGTCTATTCCTAATTACCGGCGGCAGCATTATTTAGGCAACTATTAACGACCTAGAATATTTGGCATTTTTCTAATAAGCATAGAATTTTTAATAAGCACAAAAAAAGCCCCAAAATAATCATTATTATCTATAATTATCGGGGCTAGTATTTACTGTATTTATTTAGCAGTTGACTCTTTGTTTAATCTTTCTTCTATCTCTTTATCTACTTTATTGTTTATTAGATGTGCCTCGGCGCAATTTGGATTCTTGTATATTTTTTCTATAATTTCATTATCTAATTCATTAAGAAAATCATTATATACTTGTTTGTGCATATTCCAATATCTATTATCTTTATCCATTGTATTTATTAGTATTGTTTTGGGTTGTCATCTTCCCAGTCGCGGGACTCGGCATTCTTAATTAAATCTTTTGCAAACTGTTTTGCTATTCTATTATCTGGCTCATGTAATATAATTTTTTGAGCGTGTTTTGATTTTGTTTTGAATAGATTATCAAATTCTTCTTCATAGTATCTCGCCATCTTCATTCTATACCATTCTTGTTCTTCTGAAATTTCTTCTTCTTTTTCTCGCCTCTTAACTTTTTTCATACTATCTATTGTTTACACTACTATTACTATGTATATAATAAGCTCATAATTATGATAATTATTTGTAAATATAAAAGTGCCGCACTACCCATAACACACTTTACAACACTTTAACACACTTTGATTCACTCTTTCCATTCTCCTTTTATTATACTATCTCCATACTTAAAAGAGTCTGTTTCCATTAGTTCTTTATATGTTTTTGGGGGGTTTGATGTCATTGACAGATATGATTGTATTGTCATTAGTAGTATCCATGTTCCAAATAGTGACATGATTATTAGCATTTTGTTTATTCTCCATAAGGTTCCGTTCTTGTATATAATAAGGTTTTGTTTTGTATATGTAAAGATACTCTATCTAATCGTCCAGATCAAGCCCCTCTACGTTTTTACCGTTCCAGTACCATTTTTGCCTGTGTCTCTTGGCTACTTTGCCTTTGTTGTCCCTTCTTAAATATGTAAACCAACCAGAAACACCCTTAAAGCACCCAAAGTCGGCTAAACGCAATACTGCTTTTTTACCGTCATCATCGCATTTTAACTCGGCATGGGTAGCGTGTGCGGGTGGACGAGGGATGATTACCTGCCAATCTTTCGTTCCCACTTTAATATACGGCTTCTTCTCGAAAGGCATAGCTTTAATCATCGTTTCGTAAGATTTGTTCGATATTGAACTCGGATGGGTCTGCCTCTTTATAGTTTTCTACAAGAACCTTGCCGCTCTTATAGAAAGATACCTTAACGTATGGGTCGCCATCTTCTTCTGATTCAGCCCAATCAATTAGAGTATAGATTTCAGCCATATGCTCTAGTATATGTTTACCTTTGTCTCCCGCTTCCGCTGGGGTCATCTTATTGTATTCTTCTTGATTCTCCATAATTATCCTTTTTTATAGTTTACTCCTTGTTTTCTCCATTATCTAATAAAAAGACTACTTTCTTCTTCTGTCTCTACTTTAGCCTTCACTTTGACTCTCGACTTTCTCATCTTCTCCGTCAACGCTGATATTAAGTCAACCGACTCCATTGCGATAAACGCCAACAAGAGAACTGGCATTGCCAATAGTATAATTGAGGGGAATGTTAACATTAGTGCTTCCATAATTCGTTCAGTGTTACTGCCTTTCCTGTGTTCTTTTCTACTGCGACTGCTCTATCGTCCCATAGCTCAACCATTCCAAAGTCCTTGGTGCAGGTTGTCTCTAGCTTCTGACCGATGTGCTTGTCGCACCATTTATCAATAGCCCTGCGATGTTCGCCATCTTCATCGTGAGATACTCTTGCGGTGAAGATTTTAACCTTCGCGCCTTCATCAAGCCACAACTTAATCCTAGTAAGCATCGGTTCTATTGGCTCGCCAATGTTAGTGCCATCGTACTTATCGTACTGTGCCAACGTGCCGTCAAGATCAACTCCAATCCAAGGCTCCATTTTAATCCATTTCTTTTTCTTCTTGCTCATCATCATAATCCAGTGTCCACGCAACTATAACCAGTGCTGCGAATACTGCTCCTATGTAAATAAATACTTCCATTAGTCCTCTTTTAGATAATCAACGACTTCATCAATCTTATCTTGATAATGTTTTTGTGTCCAGCCATCATTGTGACCACTGTTTGCTTCTAACTTCCAATCTTGTAGTATCTGAATTACTTCGTTCACTATACGT